>RCNE010002368.1_pt1 | contig 10126 bp, 6 predicted proteins | sample 2041361 | NCBI WGS metagenome assembly RCNE01 (sample SAMN09708229, study PRJNA481090) | Marine sediment metagenome, whole genome shotgun sequencing project. | reverse complement strand
CGCCCCCACTGCTGCGATATCAGCGCTTGCTCCAGTCCCGCGTTGAGTCGGTCGCCCTCATTCCGAGCGGTGCGCGCCGCATTACGAAAATCCGTTTCGGCAGCTTCTAGTAAAGCCGCAATCTCAGCTGCGTTCTCGAGAGACGTTATATGGTGCAAGTAGTAATCGGCGTGTGCAAAATACGCCGGAGAGAAGTCTGGCGCCAGGTCGATTACTGTCTCAAAATAGCGGTTCGCTTCGAGTAGCTTTGGAACCATCTCGGTTCGCTGCATCGAGTGCGCATCAGCAGCAAGCTGTGTGCCCTTTTGGTAGGCGATAAATGCTTCCGGATTTTGCAGCCCACTCGAACGCATGCTCGCCAGCGTATCTTCATCGAGAACGACGTCGAGCGTAGCCGCAATTTTCTCTGCGATCTCGGTCTGCACACCGAAACTGTCCGCAGCGGATCGATCGTAGGTTTCGGACCACAGATGAAAGCCATCACTGGCACGAATCAGCTGCGCCGTAATTCGTAGCTGTTCGCCAGAGCGCCGCACCGATCCTTCGACGACGTGAGCAACCTGCAGCTTTGACGCAATCTCTGGAATTGGAACGTCCTGCCCTTTGAATGAAAACGCAGAGGTACGAGCCGTGACCAGCAGTTCTGGTAGCTGCGCCAGCGAATTTAAGATTTCCTCGGTGAGACCATCCGCGAAGTACTCATCATCCGGGCCACTGCTCATCGCAACAAATGGCAGCACTGCGACTGACTTATCTTCTTCTGCGATGATCGCTGCCACTTCTTGTTCTGCCTCAGCCGATTCCTGAGACCCGAACTTGTCGGACAACAGAAAGCCCACTGCAACCATGAGTACGGCGATGATCAGATAATCGAGCTTGCGTCCTGTCTGCGGCGTGACCGACTTGTTGGGATCAACCTCAACTTCTCGTCGTACGCCCTCTGGTGTGAGCTCGAATGCCCAGGCAAAGAAAACAGCTAGCGGGAAACCGAGAGCTAACAGGAACAGGAAGGTTTTCGGCACCCAATCGGGCGCACCAAAATTATCAAAGGCGAGATCAGCGACCTGCGCCAATACCCAGGCTATCACCGCGTAGGCAACTGCAACGCGAAAGACATTCCGCCGTTTCAATTCAGATATTAGACTCATTCTTATCTGGACCGTATGTACGAATAAATCCCCAGCGCGGAGTATAGTCGGGTTCTCGCTGGCTTAGTCGACAATTTCAATCTGACTCCAGTCACCGTCGACCGACGCGAGTAAACGCTTGAGTGGCTTGCCCTTGTCCCGATACTTGTCCGGGTTTCTGTCCCAGCGCTCCTTTACCGTGGCATGCACTGGCCCTGTAATCTCGCGGACGAGTTTATCGCGTGCCAGGTAAATGCCTTTGCGTTCGTTGTGCATTTTTATCGATGGCTTCGGTTTGATGGAGTCGACGAAGTGCGACTCAAACTGCAAACCACACTTGGCCGCTTCGGCTACCATCCAACTGCTGGCACAGTCGCTCAGGCCACGATTCTTATAGCCGCCACCGACGTCGCTGTGTACGCCTGAAAACCAGACTTGTTGGATATCGACATTGGGCTTGTCGCTCCACAACACCGGTTCAAAGTCTTCACGATTCTCATCGATCGAAACGGCATGCCGGGCATGCTGCACGATCTTTGAAGGCTCGGTGTCGTGAAACAGGAACTTACGATCGTTTAGCGTGCCCCAGAACGGCACCGGTATACCTAACGACCCGACTGTGTCCCATGCGCCCACGAATTCGATGGGCGTGATATCAGCAACTGCGTATTTCTTGCGAAAGGACGCGGCTTCCGCTTCATTCGGGCCGCTGGCCTTGGTGCGCTTGCGGTACAAACGAAACGCATTCGGAATCTTGTTCGCATGCGGTCGCGTTAACAAACCGCAGTTACGAATAAATCCGGCGAGGGATCGCACGGTGTATGCGCCACGACTAAAACCAAAGAAAAAGAGCTGATCGCCTTCATCATAGTTGTGCACAATGAAGCGGTAACAATCCATAATGTTCTTATCGATGCCGGCACCTGAGATACCACCCATCATAACTTTTCTATCGGTACCTACGCCCCAGTCATAAAATGCGACCTGTTCGGCACCGCCCGCCTCTGGCTGGACGGCTCGCGTCATGCGCAGCACATTGGTCGCTCCACCTTTTTCCGGCGAGTTCCAGGTACCGTCTGCAAAAATCGCGATTCGTTTCATCAACCTAAGAGTATAGACTTTATTGAATGACGAAACGGCACCTTAAAATTGTCACGGTATCGATTGCAACACTTCTTGTGGTGGCGATCGGAGTCGTGCTCTACATCCTCAATGGTCTGACCTCCGACGGCTACGCAGGTCAGCCACAGGTCGTCGGACTGCCGCCCGGATTTGATCCACTCGCGGCCACCGAACCGTATGCCGGGGCGCATCCGGCAAGACGGGATCGGCCGGCGGACCCCTACGCCTACCCTATTCCAATTGGCGAACCGGGCCCGGTCATGCCCACCCATCTGGAGAGCCTTGACTATCCATTCGTCTGTCGCACTGAGCGCTCCTTACTCGGGCAGCCTTTGATCGACAATCAGGATGGAGCTGGCGTTGCCGTATATGAAGACGACGACATTGTCGGCTATAGCAAAGACTGCAGCGTCAATACGCGCGTGCTGTACTACTACCGCAGCAGTGAGAGCGGCAAGTTTTTGCCACTTGAAGACAACGCGAACGACGTCGAAGAAATTAGCATCAACGGCCAAACCGTGCCGTATATCGTGCGTCTCGAAATCGGGACCATCAATCGACACATTTACATCATTGCTCTGTTACGCGGACCGAACGATACACCGGAGGCGCCTGACCTAAGTTTCTGGAATCAAAAACTGCTGTACCAGTTACGTGGCGGCGTTGGCATCGGACGGCGTCAGGGACGCATTAACCCAAACTACATTCCCAGTCGTAACGTCGATCAGCTACAACAGGGCTATGCCGTAGTGCATTCGACCGCGAATCAAACCTCGACCAGTTACGACATCCTGCTCGCCGAAGATACGATGGCCCGTCTAAAGCGCCAGTTCATCGCGCGCTATGGTGAGCCGAAGTACACCATCGGCCTGGGTAAGTCCGGCGGTGCCATCCAGCAGTATTTGATAGGCCAGAACCGGCCCGGTCTGCTCGATGCTGGCATTGCGATGTACTCCTACCCGGATACGGCGACGCAGATCACCCGGGTGATGGACTGCGAACTATTGGAGTACTACTTCGACGTCACCGACGCCGACAACGAAAAATGGCAAAAATGGTCGCAACGATCCTGGATAGAGGGCTTCAATGCCAGTGACGACATGCCCAACCCATTCGAAAAGATTCGCGCACTACAGGCACTACGTCTTGGGCAGTGGCCCAGTTGGTCCGACGGGCAAACAGAATGCACGCGCAGTTGGCGTAACCTCACGCCGCATATTGCCAACCCGCGCTACACCTACTTCGAATCACTGTTCGCCAAAGATATCGCAGAACAAGTTCCATTCACCTACTGGGATAATCAAAAAAACATCTACGGCACCGACGAACATGGCTACGGTCGGCGGACGTTCGATAACGTCGGCGTGCAATACGGACTGGCGGCTCTCAAGAGTGGCAAGATCACGATCGAAGAATTTCTCCATCTCAATGAGAGCATCGGTGGTTGGAAAGCACCGCATGAAATGCAGCGTGAGCGTTTCTGGAAATCGGGCGGTGGGCAATCGGATCTCGCGGATATTTCCATTTGGAGTCATCAGAACATGTCGGCCGACCGCAGTGCAGCGGATGCAGACGCAATGGCCGCAGCGTATCTCTCCGGCAGCGTTTTTCTGGGTGAGATAACAATGCCGATTATTGATTTCCGACATTACCTCGAGCCCCGGCTGGACATGCACCACAGCCTGCAATCGTTCGTGACGCGCTTGCGGATGCTTCGTCAGCAAGGGCACGCAGACAATCAGCTCATCTGGTTTTCGGACGTGCCCTATGCGCCGTTAGGCGACGCCCTCGACGTTCTGGAGCGCTGGTTGGACAACAATGCGCGACCCGCGGACGCGACCGACCGCTGTTATGCGAGTGATGGCAAAGTTATCGCAAGCGGTGAAGGCGTTTGGGACGGTGCATGGAACGAGAAAGAAGATGGTGCCTGTCTGCAAGTCTATCCTCCGTATGCTAATTCGCGATTAGTTGCCGGCGACGACTTCGCGGGGTACATCATGAAGTGTCACTTACGTTCAGTTGACGATGCAATCGCCGACGGCGTTTATGCACCGATCAACGTCAGCGCGCATCGCGACGAATTGCAAAAAATCTTTGCGACCGGTGTGTGCGACTACTCGCTGGGCGATGCAGGACGGCCAGACGCGATACTGTGATGCCACCAGACACGCGCTAAGACAATGTAATAACCGCTGCTGACGAGAAACGCGTTCCATGCGGCGATATTGTTCGTCGGTCGTCTTGGCGTACCAAGCATTTTCGACACTTCCGAAATGACACCCACCAACGGCAAAGCGATACATAGAAAAACGAGCCAGCGAAAGAGAGTCCTCGTTGCGTCGGTCTGCAATGGTCGATAGAGAATGACAAAAGACACTTGAGTAAAAAGCGTACCGAATGCGAAACCGTTAATGCCGATGCGACGAAGCGTCTGCATCGCATCACTCTCCATCCCTAGGCTGATCGCATACACAATCAGCCCCGCGACCATAAGAGATGCGAATAAACGTAACAAACCGGCACTGACGAATGTCGCCGTTCGATGCCACGTAAGCGCTAAAACGACGGCCAAAGACAACATGCCTGTTTTGAAAATCAGCGCTTCTGGCAAGTGTCGCCCTGTCGAACTAACGCTGGTGCAACCTGAGAGATACGTAAAACATGTGGGAACATGCTCGTATGCAGCTGCGATCAAGTAGCTAATGTTAAAGGTGACCAGCGGAATCAACGCCGCCCAAAGTGGCAAGACAAAAAGCTCTGCGCGCCTCGGCACCTTGCGCTACCAGTCCTTGAGCGGCCAATCTATCGGCCGCGGTGGTGGCCACACAAGCTGCGCTTCGTCGACCAGACGCGCAAAGTTCGGCGTGTGCTCAAGATCAAAAGGTGCGCCGCAGTTGCAGGACTCGACTGCATTGAGCAAGCCCAGAAAACCCAGCGGTCGAGCATCCAGCACTGCGGCATGCTCATTCGCAAGCGCGCGCTCGCCAAGCTGTGCCAGTGTAGAGATTCCCATTTCATCTTCGCCCACTTGGGCAACCAGTTCGCGTCGGTACTGACGAACACGCTCGACGTCGCCGCGCGCCGCCTCAATATTCAATCGTCGCGAACTACGTACACTGGCATCTTCCATTAGACGCTCATTTGCCGCGAGTGCATCTTCGTATCTTCCGGCGCCGATATATCCGACGATCAATCCATCCACGATTTGACGGTGTGGCACCAACACGAGGCCTTCGCTTGCAGTCTCAATCGCAGCGTCGAAGTCGCCAAGTGTGATTTGGATTAATGCGATATTGGACCAGTTATAGAAATTGAGCGGATCGCAAGCTCGCGCCCGTTTCCACATCGCCAATGTATCGTTTAGCGGATCAATTAATGGGCCTAATCCACCCCACCATGACGGAGCAATACATTCTGTCGAATGCATGGCCGAACGGTAGAGCTCGGGTAAGCGGCGCCATTCCTTGGCAATCAACGTGTACTCCAACGTTGCGTCTATACGCGCTCCCTCTCTGCGTGCGAGACGCATCGCGTTCTGCAAGTCACTTTTTGCCGCGTCGATAGCAACGACGTCCGACACATCAGCAACTGCGGCCAAATGGATAAAATAGTCAGCGTGATTTAGATACAGCGCCGCTGAGTCCGGCTCCAACACCAATGCCTTGTCGAACTGCACGTTGGCTAACGCCAGCCCCGCTTCTTGATCATCGGACGTTGCAGCATGTGCTCTTGCGTAGAGCTCTACGCCCTTTTGAAATGCGATGAACGCTTCGGGATTGCGCAAGCCTGAATTTCTCATCAACTCGCGCTGTGAATCGTCCAGTACGACGTCGAGCGCTGCTGCGATTTTCTCAGCTATCTCTCCCTGTACGCCGAAACTGTCGGCGCTTGAACGGTCGTAAGTCTCCGACCAGAGATGAAATCCGTCGTGTGCGCGAATCAGCTGCGCCGTGATACGTAGTTGGTCGCCAGCGCGACGCACTGAGCCTTCAACAACGTGGGCAACGCCAAGTTTGGTTGCAATCTCTGGAATAGGCACGTCCTGCCCTTTAAACGAGAACGCCGACGTGCGCGCTGTGACAAGCAATTCTGGCAACTGCGCCAACGAATTCAAGATCTCTTCCGTGAGGCCATCCGCAAAGTACTCGTCATCCGGGCCATTGCTCATGGCGACAAACGGCAACACTGCCAGCGACTTGTCAGGCGAAATAGCGGCAATGGCGTCTTCCTGAGCGGGTGGCGACTCATCTTGCAGCACAAACTTATCGATCAACAACATACCCACCGCGACAGCAAGCAATACACTAATCAGATAGTTCAATCTGCGACCGGTGTTTTGAGTGATCGAGCTACTGCGATCAACTTCGGCTTGTTTCTTCACACCCTCCGGCGTGAGCTCGAACGCCCAGGCGAAAAACAGGGCGAGCGGAAAGCCGAGTGCAAGAACAACGAGCACCGATTTGAGTACCCAGGCCGGAGCATCGAAACTGTCAAAGGCGAGGTCCGCGATCTGGGCGATTACCCAGGCAATAACGGCGTATGCGAGCGCCACGCGTATAACGTTGCGCCGCTTTAGTTCGGCTACTAGACCCATACTCTCCCTGGCCGCCTGTTACCCCAAATTCCCAGCCGCGAGTATAGTACTGTCGCTCTACGTTCGCGAGGTTTCCTAGAAAAATTAGGGGCTTATGTAGCTAAAAAGACTGGAATTCCCTATGCTTGGCCGCCTATGAGCCTGTTCAATGAATTGAAACGACGGAACGTTTTTCGAGTGGCGATCGCCTATATGATCACGGCGTGGCTATTGCTCCAGCTCGCTGACATTCTGATACCGATGCTGACCCTGCCCGAATGGGTAGCGCGATTCGTTTTACTGCTAATCCTGATCCTGTTTGTTCCAACTTTGATCGCCGCGTGGGCACTCGAACTGACCCCGGACGGCATCAAGCTCGAGAAGGACGTCGACCGCAGCAGCTCAATCACGCCGCACACCGGCAAGAAACTCAATGCTGCGATGATTAGCCTGTTGGCGCTTGCCGTCGTCCTGCTACTGGTTGACAAGTTTTACTTAAGCGCCGGAGACGAGTCAGCAATCGCAACCGTGGCCGAAATCGACAAGTCGATCGCCGTCCTGCCCTTCGCGGATTTGAGTCAGGACCAGGACCAGGAGTGGTTTGCCGACGGACTGGCCGAAGAGATATTGAATTCTCTGGCACGCACACCCGACCTGCTCGTGGCCTCGCGCACATCAACCTTTGCTTACAAGGGATCGGATAAAGACCTTCGAGTCATCGCCACCGAACTCGGTGTTGCCCATATTCTGGAAGGCTCAGTACGACGCGCGGGTGAACGGCTTCGAGTAACGGCACAACTTATTCGCGCTTCCGATGGCTTTCATGTCTGGTCGGAAAACTACGATCGCGATGCCGCGGACGTTATTGACGTACAGGAAGATCTCGCGGTAAAAATTGCCCGCGCCATGGAAACGACAATGGATCCAGCGGCACTCAAGGATATGTTGAGTGTAGGCACCCAATCCGTAGATGCCTATCAACTGTATTTGCAAGGCAAGGCGATTGAAACCGATGTGTACGCAACCGGCGAATACGAGAATCTTCAGGCTGCCTATGAAAAGTTTGAGAAAGCGCGAATAGTCGATCCGGAATTCTCTGCTGCGCATACCAGGGCCGCCGAATTTTGGTCAGCTCAATCGACTCCAACAACTTCCGGTTCCGGATTGACGGATGCAACCGCTGCTGAGAGTCGCGATAATTATTTGCAGCGTATAGACCGCGCGATCGAAACTGCCATGAACCCGGTCGACGAGCGCTTGCTCGAGGCGCAAAAAGCGTTTTATGAGCTTCGCCTGCGACGAGCTCTGGCGTTGTACAAAAGCCATATCGAAGCCAGACCGAACGATATGAATGGATGGGGTTCATTTGCGAACGTCGCCGCTTACCTTTCCGATACGAAAGCGCAGCTAATGGCGCTGGCGCACATGAAAGAAGAAGGTCTGACACGCCTGGACGCCGCCCAATTGTATGTCGGCGATGCCTATCGAATTATTGACCCCTCGGAAGCGGCCGATTACGGTTTACAGGCTATGCAACGTTGGCCAGAGGATAACAATCTCCTTTATCAGACGCATCGCACGTTAATGTGGGCAAAACGTCCGGAGGAAGCGGCGGAATTGGCGAATCGGATCAACGATCTATTTGGCATTGATGAAATGGTCGCCGCCCGCCAGGCCTGTATGGAAGGGCGACCGGACGATGTTCTGAAAATACTCGACGGATTAAAATCAACGGACTCGAGGAAGCGCAATTTGATCTGGTTGATCCTGTTGCTGCTGGACGATAAAGAGGCCGCTGCCGAAGAGCTGAAGCAATACGAGTCAAGCGAGACGCCGGTAACAATTGCAAGTTGGCTCGTGTATCACAAGTTTGATCCCAGCCCCTATCCAGTATTGATGGATATCCTCGAACGTGAGGGCGTAGATCGCCCTCCGGCTGCCGAAATGCCGTACACCTGCCCGCCTGACGGATAGCGTTTTTCTATCAGTCCAACAACCAGTTGCCGCTTTTGTAAAGAACAGCGCCAGCGGAACGAACAAATAGAAAGGCGCAACGTATAGAACCACTAGTAGGGTGACTACTATGGATGCAGCGGCTTAAGAGAGCTTGCGGACAAGACTACTCGTAACGCCTGCCTCTGTGCTCCAACCAGCCATCAACATGCCGTCCCTGTGGGTCATGATGCGTCCAGTGAATGACACCGCCGCGGTCGTTGGTCTCGTACTCGCCGAAGAAAGAGACGCTGTCACCGCCCTCTAGTCCGGGGATCCTGGGTGCTAGGTCGATGTTGTGAGCGACCAGTACGGTACGACCCGAGCTTAGCTCCAGAACGAAGCGTTGGTGTCGACTACCGTCATTGTCATCGGACAGTACCCGCGTCACCATGCCGCTTCCCTCGACCTGTTGTCCCGGGAGCCACTGATCATCAGAGCGGGTGACATCGGTGGAATCGACAAAGATCGCAGGCGTAGTGGTGTCGACCAGCTGCGCCTCGTCGTAGAGGACCACTGCCGCAGCGACAAAAATAAGGACTATTAGTATTTTCTTCATGTTGTATTCTTCTTCGACTCAACTGAAATCTAACACGAGCGCCTGATTTACACATGGCCGACCAGCCCCAACCCACTGCCAACTTCTTCACCCGCTTTCTGGGTGTGTTCGTCTATAGCCGACGCGCGCTGGGCCTGGTGTGGACGACCAGCCGCCGACTCACGATATCACTCGCTATCCTGACCTTGGTGGCTGGCATATTGCCGGCCGTCATAGCGTACATCGGACAGCTGATCGTGGATGGCGTAGTTACCGCCATGGCAGCCAGCGACCCGGACACCAATCGGGTGTTGTGGTTGATCGTACTGGAAGCACTGGTCGTGATTGCGGTCGCAGCAAGCCAACGTGGCATTTCGGTGAGCCAATCTTTGCTGCGGGCCCTGCTCGGCCAACGCGTCAATGTGATGATTCTTGAGAAAGCACTCACGTTACAGCTCGCACACTTCGAAGACTCGGAGTTCTACGACAAACTCACACAGGCACGACGTGAGGCATCGAGTCGACCATTGAGTCTCGTCAATCGAACTTTCGGCTTAGTGCAGAACGCGATCTCACTTACCAGTTACGCGGTGCTGTTGTACGCGTTCTCGCCGTGGGCGGTTGTGATACTGATCGGTGCCGGCCTGCCCTCGTTCTTTGCCGAAGCCAAGTTCTCCGGCGATGCATTCCGACTGTTTCGTTGGCGCTCCCCGGATACACGCATGCAGATGTATCTCGAAACCGTCATTGCTCGCGAGGATGGTGTCAAAGAGG
>RCNE010002366.1_pt1 | contig 10128 bp, 7 predicted proteins | sample 2041361 | NCBI WGS metagenome assembly RCNE01 (sample SAMN09708229, study PRJNA481090) | Marine sediment metagenome, whole genome shotgun sequencing project. | reverse complement strand
ATGATCAGAACATACTGTATATACCTGTTGTTTGTCTTTTTGTGTTTAAAATCGATGGCTCAAAATATGCAGATTTTGTACGATTTTGATCAATTACCGCAAACTTTAATGCTCAATCCAGGATCAGTAGTTGATTATGATAAACATATTGGTATTCCGTTTTTATCTAATATATATGGGATGGGAGGCTCCTCGAACCGGGAAGTGAACTACAACAACTTAGTCGTTGGTTCGGATAATAATACGGATTTTCTCAGGAATCTACAGGAATTGGGTTTGAATAAGAATGAAGTATTTCTTTTCAATCAGCAAATAGAAGTCCTGAATGCCGGTTTCCGATTAAGAAATCCAGATTATTATTTGAGTTTTGGTATGTATCAACAAACAGATGGCTTTGCAAGTTATCCACAGGATTTAGTGGATTTATATTTAGACGGAAATGACCAAGATCAGAATGGAACTCCTGAATTCAATGAGCCTTTTAATGCGAATCATGTGAATACTGTTTTTGAATTGGTGGGGGTGTTTCATGTAGGTATTAATAAAAAAGTCAATGAGAAACTCACCATTGGAGGAAGGTTAAAATTATTGTCAGGCTCCCTCGGGCTTGAAACAAGTTCTAATAAGGGAACTTACCAACTCGATCGGGGTGGTCCTTTAAATGATCCCTATGTTCATACTTATCAGGATATGGCGGTAAGATTAAACACTTCAGGATTGTTGGATTCCTTTGATTTGAGTGATGACATTGGAACAACTTCAGAATTAGTGGCAGGTTTGTTCTTTTTGAATGGGAGCATGGGTGCGGCTATAGACTTTGGATTTACCTATAAAGCAAGTGATGAGTTAAGTTTTTCGGGGAGTTTACTTGACTTGGGAATGCTTTCATTTAAGCATAAATTAACCACTATAGATTTTGAAGAAGCGATCATCCCATCAGAAGACTATTATAACCCATCTGGAGGGTCACTTGATTACTGGAGAACTTTATGGTTGTCTGATCAATTGCCTTTAACTACAGACGAAAAAAGCTTCTCATTTACCAGATCCCCCAAACTAAATGGTTCGGTTCGCTATGACATGAAGAGAAAGGTAAAACAGGAAGAAAGAGCATTCCGAAATGTAAGAGCTGATCTATCACCTGATTATTTAACGAGCTCTTTTGGAATGCAAGTCTTTACAGAATTTCGACCGAAATATCCTATTTGGGCCGTAACAGGATTTTATTCAAGGGAATTCACAAATTTCCTCTCAGCTAAGGCAACCTATACGGTCGATAAATTTTCATATTATAATATTGGCATGGGAATTTCTGCTCATATTAAAAGTTTTAATATTTATGCAACTGCTGATAATTTAGTAGCTTTAGCCTCTATTAAAAACAGTAATTACCAATCTTTTCAATTTGGTATGAATTTTATTTTTAACTAAAAATTATGGCAAGAATTCTGCAAGGCGCAAGTATTTTTTTTCTTTTTTTAATTTGTTTCTCTGGATACGCACAAAATGAGTTAAACCCCTTTAAATATATCATCGTTCCTAAACAATATGATTTCCTTAAACAAGAAAATCAATACAGGGTCAATTCTATGACGAAATACCTTTTTGAACAAGAGGGATTTAGAACCCTTTATCAAGGCGATGAGTACCCTGACGATCTAAATGCCAATCCATGTTTGGCGGTAACTGCAATTGTACTTAACGAGTCGAGTGCCTTTACAACTAAACTTTTTATAACGCTTAAGAATTGTCGTGATCAAGAAGTATATAGAAGCGCAGAGGGTAAAAGTAAGATTAAAGAGTTTGACAAAACTTATATCGACGCGCTTAAAAAGAGTTTTGTATCCTTTCAAAATTCGAATTATTCTTATGACGAATCTCTTGTGATAAATGCAGGGGCAATAGGTATGGTAGCTAATGGACAGAAGAATACGAAATTGGAGAATCCTACTCCTGTAATGCAGCAAACCGAGCAAGAGTTAAATTCAACTTCCCAACCTATTCCAGTTGCTGAAAACACTACCGAGTTGAATCCTGTTGCTGTAGCGGCTATACCCATTGTTGTTGCAAAAGAGCCTAAGGTAGAAGAACCGGCGGCAGTGGTAGTTGAAGAACAAAAGGTAGAAGAGGTAGTAGCTGAGGGAACAGAAGAACCTAAAGCAGAAAAGGCAGTAGCAGTGGTAGCAGCAGAAAAGGTGCTACTGAGCGAAGAGAAAACAGAGAATGGTGAATTGTCTGGAGGGGCAAGGGCTTTTAAAAACGAAACAACCACATTTTTACTTGTCGATCAAGGGGCTCAAATGCAGGCATTTGTAAGTGAAAGTAAAAATAAAAATTATAAGCCTGGTGAACTTATAGGCACTTTTAAGAAAACGTCATTACCCAATGTGTTCAGGGTATCCTGGAAGAAGGCACTAGAAGGAGTCGAGAGTACTACCGCTTATTTTGATGAAAAAGGTAATCTTAAAATTGATATTGAAAGAAGTGATAAGATTGAAGTACTTACGTTTACCGAAGTGAAGTAAGCCTCTCTAATAATCATATTTTGATTGCCATCTTTTTTTAAGGATTTCCCTGAATTGATTTTCTCGAGGATTGTTTCCCGGTTCATATAACCTGCTGTTTTTGATTGCATCAGGTAAAAATTCCTGTGCCACGAAATTTTCGTTAAAGTCATGCGAGTATTTATATTCCTTGCCGTAGTTGAGGTCTTTCATCAATTTTGTGGGTGCATTTCGCAAATGCAAAGGAACAGATAGATCACCAGTGTTTTTAACCAGTTGTTGGGCTTTGTTAATCGCCATATAGGAGGCGTTGCTTTTTGCTGAATTTGCCAGATAAACTGCACATTGACTAAGAATAATCCTACTTTCTGGATGACCGATAACCGAAACTGCCTGAAAAGTATTATTGGCCAGAATCAGGGCTGTAGGATTGGCATTTCCAATGTCTTCCGAGGCCAGAATAAGCAAGCGTCTTGCAATGAATTTAACATCTTCACCACCTTCTATCATCCTTGCCAACCAGTAAACAGCTCCATTAGGGTCACTGCCACGTATTGATTTGATAAAAGCTGAAATAATATCATAATGTTGTTCGCCGGTCTTGTCATACCTGACCATATTTTTTTGAACTTTACTCAACACCAGGTCATTGGTAATAGTGACACCTTTATCTTGTGAATTGACCACCAATTCAAAAATATTGAGCAATTTTCTGGCATCTCCACCTGATAACTGCAGTAAGGCTTCTGTTTCTTGGAGTTTCACTTGTTTTTTCGAGATATATGCATCCTTTTCAATAGCTCTATCGAGCAGGGCAATAAGGTCATCCTTGTCAAAGGCATTTAAAATATAGATCTGGCATCTCGAAAGAAGTGCGGGAATTACCTCAAAACTTGGGTTTTCAGTGGTCGCACCGATTAGTGTGACCCATCCTTTTTCAACTGCTCCCAAAAGCGAATCCTGCTGAGATTTACTAAAGCGATGAATTTCATCAATGAACAAAATTGGATTTCTTTGGGTAAAAAGCCCTCCGCCGGTTTTTGCTTTTTCAATAATGTCTCTCACATCCTTTACACCAGAATTGATAGCGCTGAGTGAATAAAACGGCCTTCCGGATTCCTGGGCGATAATATTGGCCAGAGTGGTTTTACCAGTTCCCGGTGGCCCCCAAAGAATTAATGACGGAATAAGACCATTTTGGATGTGCGTGGTAAGCGCTCCTTTATTCCCAACAAGGTGTTGCTGGCTAATATATTCCTCTAATGATTTCGGCCGTATCCTTTCTGCCAATGGTTCGTTCATAGTGTAAAAGTAAGTTAAAATGCCAAACCCTGAAAGTGAAGAATTAATTGAATGGAGAATTTTTCACAAGGGATCTTGTTATTTGTAAAATTGTATTTTAGCTGAAAATTATGCTTCAATGGAAACCCAAAATCAATTCAAGTTTTCACCCTGGATACTGGCAGTTCCCCTGTATTTTGTGCTCGCTCTTTGGATTGTTTATTGGTTCGAAGTAAGAAATGGGTATAATTTTAATAGTTATGGTATTTATCCACGGAGCTTAAGCGGGTTAAGAGGAATCATTTTTTCGCCTTTTATTCATGGTGATATCAAGCATCTGTATCATAATTCGGCGCCATTGTTTGTGCTTTTGTTTAGCCTCTTGTATTTTTATAGAAGTATTGCCTGGAAAGTTTTTATATATGGAACCCTGTGCACTGGTTTAATAACCTGGATCATCGCCCGAAAATCAAATCATATTGGAGCCAGCGGTATCATTTACCTTTTGTTTAGTTTTATTTTCTTTAGTGGAATCATCAGGAAAAACTACCGTTTAGTAGCAGTCTCCTTAATGGTCATATTTCTATATGGTAGTATGGTTTGGTATCTTTTACCCGTGAAAGAAAATGTTTCCTGGGAAGGACATTTATCAGGGTTTATAACAGGACTGGTTATGGCTTTTATCTTTAGACAAGTAGGGCCGCAAAAATTTCAATACGAATGGGAAAAGGAAGACTATGAACCAGATGAATTTGATACCCTTTTTGAAGAACGAAACGATTTAGCGCAGAGCGATAGGCTTGACCCTTAGCTTAGGTGTGTTTTTAGCGTCTCTGACGTACTATTTCATATAAAGCTGCACCACAAGCCACTGATACATTCAAAGAGTCTATAGTTCCTGATAATGGTAGTTTTCCTTTATGATCGGAATTTTTAAGGACAGAAGTAGAGATTCCTTTATGTTCTGAGCCCATAACCAAAGCAGTTGGAGGCATAAAATCAATATCATAGATAGCGGTGTCAGTTTTTTCAGTGATGGAAACGATCTGTATGTCATGCGCTTTTAACTGATAGATGGCATCTAAAACATGATTCACCTTACAAATGGCAAGTTTAAAAGCAGCTCCTGCAGAAGTTTTGATGGCATCGGCATTAATAGGTGCGCTACCGTGTGAGGGAACAATAACAGCATCTACCCCTGTGCACTCAGCAGTTCTTAAAATGGCCCCCAGGTTTCTAACATCGCTGATCTGATCTAATAGCAGGAAAAGAGGAGAGGTTTCTTGACCCATCAATTCTTCTAACAATTGATCCAGATCTTTAAATTCTATCGAAGAGGTCTTGGCAACAGCGCCTTGATGATTTTGAAACTTGGAAAGTTTGTTTAGTTTTTCGAGAGGAACATAACTGAATGAGATATTGTTTTCATTGATTTTGTGCTGTAAAGCTTTGGCGAGAGAGCCTTGTATCTCCTTTTGGAGGTATACTTTTTCTATTTCCTGACCCGAGTCAATAGCCTCCAAAATGGCACGTAATCCGAATATTTTAGTCATGTCTTTTTCCATGCTACGAAGTTAAGATAATTTTATGTATTCAAGGTTATTGCAAGTGAAGGCTGGACATAAAAAAAGCCATCACGCCGAAGGCGTGATGGCATTAACATATAAAAAGTGTCTAATCTAAATTATATATTATTGATTAACTGCTGTTGGCGTATATAAATCAACCAAACCAGGGAAATTTTGATTCGCACCGATCTCTACCTGTGGGTATAAGAAACGTTGAGGAATCACTGTAGTACCAACTCCATCGATAGGAACACCTAGCAAGTTGTTGTTTCTACGTACATCGTGGAAAATTTGTAACGATCCTGGCAAAGAAATATATTTTTCTTCTGTGATCTCATACAACAAGTCTGCACCTGAAGAAGTTGAAGCAGGAAAATCTGCATCCCAAATGTCAGCCAAATGAGCTCTCACCTCATTAAAAGGAGCTAAAGCTTCTGCATTAAGACCTAATTGTGCCGCACATTCAGCTTCAATCAACTTGGTTTCAACATAAGAAATGATAGGGAAACCAGCATCTACCGCAAAATAACCATCAGCAGTTGCATTTAAATCAAGCCCTTCAAGACCAGGTATAAAGTAGTTGTCAAAACGTACAGCATCTCCAGGAGTTGCAATTGCTCTGGCTCTTTCTCCGGTCATCAATTTCACTAAATTAGAACCATCAGCTCTTAAGTATTCGTTACGTTGTTGTATCGTAAACTGATAGTATAAACTTCTTGCACCATTAGCATCTGCATGTGACGATAATAAATCACCATCGGCAGAAGAAATTCCTTGCAATGCTTCACCATGGGCTAGGGCATATTCTTTAGTGATCAAGAAATAACGCGCCTTTAACGAGTGAATTACTTCAGACCAGTTAGCACCATTAGCAGCAAATACAGGCGCACCATATACAGCAGCAACTGTGGCATCAGTACCAACCAAAGCCAAGGCTTGTGAAAGTAAGGCTTGCACATCACCAAATACTTGTGCCTGAGGATCGTAAGTAGGATTTGGTTCAGTAGCGTAATCGAAAGCAGTTCGATAAGGTATATCACCCCATAATGCTGCGGCTTCACCTATTAAGATTGCTTCCATAGTTGTAGCAACACCTTCTAAAAGAGCGTCACCAGCTTCAGCACCAGATGCTTTCGCGATACGCGCCTGAGCGGCACCATTAGCATATAAATCATCCCATTGATCATCATAGTCACCTGCTACTGTCAGATATGAGTCAGTAACGATGTATTGTCTGTCAGTACCAGTAAACTGGTCTGTCCACATACCTCCATATCTCGAAGAGTTACCTGAGGATATGGCTACTACAACTAGCTCGGCCTGACCTACAATAAGGTTTCCTGGAGCAGATGTAAAGTTGTTCGGATCCACGTTAATGCCATCCGTATAATCCTCACACGATACAGAGCTAAACCCTATCGCTATGAGCATTAAAAATATTTTATATTTTTTCATAATGTTTTATTTTTAAAATCCAAATTTAAGAGTCATAATATATGATTGAGTAGCTGGATTAGTGAAATAATCTAAACCTCTACCTTTAGAAGCACCAGTTAAATTGATGTCAGGGTCAAAACCTTCAATGTCAGTCCATAAAATCAAGTTTCTACCTGTGAAACTAATATCAAAATTAGTTAAACCAGTATTACCCAATATTTTTTTTGGGAAAGAATACCCTAAAGTAAGCTCTCTTAATCTTGTCCAAGATGCATCATTTACAAAAGTTTCACTCTGGTTTCCAAAACCACCACCATCACTAGTGTACCATTCAGAGTCTAAAGCTACTGGTCCGCCACCGAAATCTTGAATGTTACCACGGAAAGTAGTACCTGCAGGAATTATTCTACCATCATAAGTAGGTAAATCCACTGGAGCTACTGATTCATTCGCAGTTGTCTTATCGATACCGAAGTAGGATAATACACCTTTAGTACCTTCCCAATGGTCATTACCTTGCGACGTTTCGAAAAGCGCAGTCAATTTAATTCCTTTCCAACCTACAGTTGTACCAAGTCCACCAATAAAATCTGGGTTAGGATCTCCTAGTACACCTTCTTCAGAAGCCACTATAGGGAATCCATCAGCACGTAAATCAATATCTCCAGCAGCATCTCTTTCAAAACCTACACCCCATAAAGTGGCCAAAGGTTCTCCTTCAACAACTCTTGATGAAGTACTGGTAAAACCAGCTAAGAATACAGACTGAACACCTGCTAAATCAGTAACAACGTTTTTGTTATAAGACCAAAAACCATTGATATCCCACATAAAATCTCCTTTTCTCAAAACATTCCAGGTAAAATCAAGTTCCATACCCTCGTTAGTGATTTCAGCCGCATTTGTTGGCGTAGAATTAAAACCAGTACTTGGTGCTACATCCACAAATAAAATAGCGTCTTCAGTAACCCTGTTGTAATAAGTATAACCTATAGTCAATTTATTTCTAAAAAATCTAAAGTCACCACCTAATTCAAATTCTTTTACTCTTTCTTCCTTTAAACCAGGATTTCCTTGAGTAACGTCACGTTGAAAAGGGTTTCCATAAGCTCCAGCTGTAAGATCATCACCCCAACCAGAAAATACTCCACCTGGGAAAAATACTGTAGAACTAGCATAAGGAACAGGCTCGATACCTATCTCACCATAACTGGCTCTTAACTTACCAAAACTTAAGAAATCACTTTCAAAATTTTCAGTGAATTTCCAACCTAAAGAAGCTGAAGGATAGAAAACGTTGCTTTCTAATGTAGATGGACGCTCATATCTTCCGCTTAAACTAACAAGTAGTTGGCTGAAAAGGTTGAAGTTAGCCACGGCATAAACACCATGTTTTTTAGTCAATTGCTTAAAGGAAGTTGGAATCTCATTGGCAACCTCAGCATTACCAAATATTCTTAAATCACCAACGGCAGGATTCGTAAAACCTTCACTGTATCCACTAATTCTTGAATATTCGTTTTGGTCAAAGGCAGTACCTGCGATCCAGTCAAAACTAAAGTTATCACTGATATCGTGTTGTCCTTGTAAAAAGAAGTTAAAGTTTTCTGTTTTTTCCTGGATATCATCCTGAGAGTAAATTCCTATTGCATTTCCAGCTGCAGAATTTACAGGGAAGAATGTTTCTCTATGATCTGTATAGTAATCCAATCCATAACGAGCAGTTAAGGTAATATTGTCACCAAACTTGTATTTAAGCTCAGGAGCAATATTAAATCTGTTTACCACGTTAGGGTTGTCTTGTTCATTGATCGTCCATCCTGGATTGTTATAGGTTGGTGCACCGTCTCCAAGATATCTTCTGTACCCTCTGTGAGAGTTAGGAGTTGGCACATTGTTTGAATCATAATAAGTTCCTTTATAGTCTCTGTTGTCAAAGTCAGGAGCAGTTCTCAAATAACCAAGGTAAAGACCTTGCAAGTTTGAACCTTGTTGAATACGATCTGATCTGATGAAAGCATAACTTGATGAAAATCTAGCACTAAATCTTTCAGTTAACTGAACAGAGTGGTTTAAACGAAGGTTCGTTCTATTATAACTAGATCTTCCTTTGATAATACCTTTTTGATCCCAGTTGGCAACACTCATAAAAGTGTTACTTGTTTCATTAGCATAAGAAATACTAGCACCTATGTTATAAGTTGTACCATCACCAAAAACTTGGTTACGGTTTGAGTCATTATAATCACGGTTATCATTTTTTGCAATAGTACCATCTGCGTTTGTATCCCAAGGATAAATGGTATTACCTGTTTCAGATTCAAAACGTCTGTTACCAACGACTACGCCATCAGGAGCTCCTGATCTTGCAGAAATCCGGTCTCCCCATGAGAAACCAGTATTAGGAACATATCTTCCGTTATCTGAACTGAAGTTGTCTTCGTCTACACCAATCCACCAATTTGGGTAACCTTGACCAAATTCGTCTTGTTTATCGAATTCAACATTGATTTTGTCAATAGCTACAGAACTTGTGAAAGAAACCTGCATCTTACCTTTAACTCCTTGTTTTGTTTGAATAATGATCGCCCCGTTGGCAGCACCAGTTCCCCAAACTGCAGCCGCAGCCGCACCTTTAAGAATAGTTACTTTCGCAATATCTTCAGGGTTGTAGTCATTTAAACGAGATTGTTGTGTAACACCATCGGTTGCACCACCCACTTCAGTATTCGAAACAGGAACCCCATCAATCACGATCAATGGAGAAGATGAACCGGTAATCGTGTTTTGCCCTCTAATCTGGATATAAGCACCAGCTCCCGGGTCACCAGAACTTCTTGTAATTTTTAAACCAGAAGTTTTACCAGCCAAACCTTGTATTAGACCAGATTCACCTGATCTTGCAATCATGTCTGGTTTAACAGCTGTAGAAGATGAAATGTCATCATCTTTTTTCACCTCAAGACCAAAAGCTGTCAATACAACTTCATCAAGGGTATTAGCCTCAGAAACCATAGTAACACTGATTGAACTATCAGCTCCAACTGTTTTAGTAATTGTAGTCATCCCAACAAAGCTGTAGCGAAGTACGTCCCCGCTGTTTGCTTCGATAGAATAATTACCGTCAAAATCAGTCTCAGTACCAGAAGTGGTACCTTCGATCAAAACACTAACACCTGGTAATGGGCCGGTTTCATCCGACACGGAACCCGTGATAGTTCTTTCTTGTGCAAAAGTCATTTGCACTACAAACGCTAGTAAAAGCGTCAAAATTCCACTTAACTTTGTTTTCATTATATAAATTATTTGAATTAATTTGAGCCAAAAATCTTAATAAA
>RCNE010002365.1_pt1 | contig 10130 bp, 9 predicted proteins | sample 2041361 | NCBI WGS metagenome assembly RCNE01 (sample SAMN09708229, study PRJNA481090) | Marine sediment metagenome, whole genome shotgun sequencing project. | reverse complement strand
CACGTGGCCGGCTCTGCTCGATCTCCTCAAGATCGGGGGACGATACGTGTGCGCTGGTGCCATTGCTGGACCCTTGGTCGAGCTCGACGTGCGGACGCTCTACCTCAAGGACCTCACCTTGATGGGTTGCACCTATCAACCCCGCGAGGTGTTCGAGAACCTCATCGGCTACATCGAACGCGGCGAGATCTCCCCCTTGGTCTCAGCGACCTACCCACTCGATCAAATCGTCAGCGCCCAGAAGGAATTTCTCGAAAAGCGGATGGCCGGCAAGCTCGTACTAATTCCCGCCGCGGTCAACTGATCTGTGCAGCGTCAGATGCCTATATGGACCATCAGGCTGCACAGATTCGTGAGGATGGGTCAGGCGTAGGGGTTCGACTCAGAGACTTCGAGGAGCTCGGAACCAACATGTTCGGCATCGACAGCGTTCTTGGACGTCGAGCCGAGCAGCGCCGCGAAGATTGCGCCGCTCATCATGATCCCTACAGGGAACACGACAAGTAACAGAACAACGATGATGATTCCTCCGACCATGGGGGTCAGCGTAGCGGTTACGATCGCATGCATGTCGAAGCCAGTCGGTCCCTACACACCCGCCATCCGAGCCGGAGACACGTTGTATGTCTCCGGTCAGCTCGGTCTTGTTGACGGCGCGCTCGTCGACGGGCTCGACGCGCAAGTCCGGCAAGCGGTCGCGAATCTTTCCGCGCTCCTCGTGGCCGAAGGGGGAACCCTCAGCAACGTCGTGAAAACAACCGTTCTCCTCGACAGCATCGATGACTACGCCGACATGAACACGGCCTACACCGAGTCATTCGGAGATCACCGACCAGCGCGGGCCGCGTTCGCCGTCGATGCGTTGCCGCTGGGCGGTCTTGTCGAGATCGAAGCAATCGCCGTTCTCGACTAAGAGGCTTAGCGAGTCAGTTCGATCGACATGTCACGCGAGGTCGCCTGACCCTGCGCGACGAGAATCTCCAGGAGCCGTGGTAGATCACCCTCCAGCCGACGACGTTTACCGACAAAGTCGGGCACCACTATCTCTGACGCGTCGTCTGGCGTGAGTGCGCAACACGACACCAGCTCAGCTCGATAGACCAATTCGTTCTGTCGAATCCAGAACATGGCGTCGTCAATGGACACTTGGAAACGTGTGACGATCTCAGGATTCGCCTCAGCCCAGCCACGCGCGGCCACGACCATCGAGATTGGACAGCGACCGTAATCAGGGCAGAGTTCGTCGTCGAGGTTAGCAACAACCTCGAAGCCGTCCCGGGAGGCACGTGAGGTGTACGGATCGAGCGTCGCAGCTGCATCAAGCGTGCCCGCTTGGAGTTCTTGGAGATGAGTGGTCGAATCACCAACGACGAGGTCGAGAGCAGTTGGGTCACAACCGCCTCTCTTCAGCATCTCGCGAAGCGCGACCGCGCCCAGCGAGTAAACCGAGTCGACACCGACCCGTTTCCCTTCGAGACCACATCCCCGGGTTACCGAGCGTGTCGTCGCAATCAGCGACATTGTCCCCCGGACGTCGTCGCGACCGCCCTGTGTCCCATCGAGGTACGTGATGAACTCAAGCTGATCACCATCGAACATTGCTCGTCGCACTGCGCTGCTCGCCGAGACGACGGCCAGGTCGGCTTCACCGTTGACCAATGCTTGGAACAGTGCGTTTTCGTCAGCGTTGGGCGCGAAGTTGATGTCGAGATTTTCTGCTGCGAAGAATCCTTCGGAGTCGGCAACCCACAACGGCGAGGCATCGATCGAACCGCGGGCGGCCACAACAATGGGGTCCGGGGCGACCGTTGTCGTGGTGGTGTCCTCGATAGATGCGAGGTCTGAGGGAGTGGAGGTGTCAGCGGAATTCGTCTCACTCGGCACGCCACAGGCCGCAGCAACGATGCTCAGCACGATCAGTCCAGCGAGTGGGTGCAGGAGGCGGCGGATCAGAGTCATCACGCCCTATCGGCAGATGTTGAGGATTTCGTGAGAATCCGATCGTGGACCCCCTCGCTCGGGACACCCGATCACGTCCGCGGATACCGTGATCGCACATGCAACTTCACCGAATCGACCGACGTTCGTTTCTCCTGGGGTCGGCTGCGCTCGCAACCCTCAGCGCCTGCGGAAGCTCCGCCCCAGAGGGACTCGAGCCATCCCGCTTAGGTGTGCGTTTTCCCGACGGATTCCAAGCGCCGAGTGTGGCCGTTGCAAACAATGGGCCACAACGTTTTCCGTTCGTGATCATTGCCGATGACGGGCTTCCAATGATCACGAACTCTCCCGATTCCATCGTCATCGAAGTGCTTCGTAATGGCAACATCGTGACGACCGAGACAGTCGGTGCTCGCGGCCTTGGCCAGTTCACACCGTATTACCCTCTCGTATTCACCCCGACCGAGGTGGGCAGCTATGTCGCTCGCACCGAATTCAGTGACCTCGACGTCGAGTTCCTGGTGGTCGACCGAGCCGATACGCCGCTGTTCCAGGTGGGTGAATCGCTTCCGCCTTTCGACACTCCGACGTTCGACGACTCTCGCGGTGTCGAACCAATATGTACTCGAACCGAGCCTTGCCCGTTTCACGAGATCACGCTCACCGAAGCGCTTGCGAACGGAAAGCCGACTGCCCTCATGATCTCGACGCCGGCGTTTTGCCAGAGCGATGTGTGTGGTCCGTCGCTCGAGTTTCTGATCGAGGCAGCTGCAGACCGGTCCGACATCAACGTCATTCACGCCGAAGTGTGGAGAAGTTACGTGACCGACACGGACAACGGAGAGTTCCCGACGGTTGCTCCCCTGCCCGAAGCATGGCAACTCGAGTTTGAACCATCGTTGTTCGTCACGGATGCATCGGGAACCATCGTCGGAGCTCGCCACTTCACGTTCGATCGGGACGAGACGAACGAGCTCCTGGAGCTGATCTGACTCGAGCACTCACCTTCGGCAACGAAGAAGGCGCCAAAACGCCGAATGACGGCCCATCGGGCCGCCATCCGAGTTGAAATGTGTGTCAGCTCTAGCTGAACGACGAGCCGCAGCCGCAGGTGCGCTCGGCGTTGGGGTTGTTGATCTTGAACCCGGTTTCTTGGATGGTTTCGGTGTAGTCAAGAGTCGCGCCCTCGAGCATTTGGGCGCTCGAAGGGTCACAGACCAGCTTGACGTCGCCGTACTCCTGCAGCAGGTCATCGTCGGCGACCTCGGAATCGAAGAACATCTCATAGCTAAAACCTGAGCAGCCGCCGGGGCGAACGGCGACCCGAAGGGCCAGACCATCTTCTTCTTCGGCGCCGATGAGCTCGGCAACCTTGACCGTCGCGTGATCGCTGAGGGTAATCATGTGAGGAACCTCCGAAGTTCGAACTATCTCCACTGTATCGGAAGGTGTAACCGCGAAGTCGAGCTGAATATGCCCCAGAGTCGGGTTGCCCTCCACCGGTAGTATGAAGCCATGAACAAACTGCCCACCACCGAAGAGCTGATGGGAGTGCTTGGCGGCGTCATCGACCCCGAGCTCGGATCGAATATCGTCGAACTCGGTATGGCAAAGAGCGCCAAAGTCGACGCGGACGGCGTAGCTCGCATCACGATCGCGTTGACGACGTCGGGTTGTCCTCTACGGTCGCAGATTCAAAAGGACATCAAGGCTCGGGTACTCAGTCTTCCTGGTGTCGAGAAGGTCAAGATCAATTGGACTGAGCTGTCGCAGGAAGAGAAGTCGAAGGTCATGAAAGTGGCCCGCTTTAATGTCAGTCAGAACGCGCCTGACACCGCTGTTCCCTCGACCACACGATGTGTACTTATCGCAAGCGGGAAAGGTGGTGTTGGCAAGTCTTCCGTCACCGCCAACCTCGCCGCGGCGTTGGCTATTCAGGGCTACCGCGTCGGCGTCCTCGATGCCGATATCTGGGGGTATTCGATCCCACGTCTTCTCGGAGTCGAGGGTCGCCTCGAAGGGTCGACCGACTCGGGCAAGATCACCCCGCACATCATCTCCATGGGAATGGGCGAGATTGAAGTTGTGTCGATGGGTTTCCTCGTCGACTCCGAAGACACCGCGCTCATGTGGCGCGGCCTCATGCTCAACCGGGCAGTCCAGCACTTTTTGCAAGATGTCGAATGGGGCGACCTCGACTACCTACTCATCGACATGCCGCCTGGCACGGGAGACGTGCAGATGGGTCTCGCCAAGCTGCTTCCCCATGCCGAGATGCTCGTGATCACCACCCCATCCAAACTGGCTCAGACCGTTGCGGTGCGGGTTGCCAACATGGGGCGCAACAACTATCTCCGTGTCGCCGGCGTCATCGAGAACATGAGTGCCTTTGTCGACGAGGACGGCAAGACCCATGAGGTCTTTGGTGTTGGCGGTGGAGAAGACCTCAGCGCTCAGATCGACACGCCACTCGTGGCCAAGATTCCGCTCGACCGCGCCGTCGTTGACGGTGGCGACACCGGCATACCAGCGGTTCTCGGAGGCGGGGCCGCAGCAGACGCGCTTCGATCACTGGCTCACTTAATCGTCACCGAGCTGATCCCGCCGATCGACATGGCTGGTTGCTCGACTCGCATTATCGATCAGGCCCTCGCAAATCTCGAGGCCATGGATGCCGCAGCTGCCACTGAGCCAGACGTGAGCCCGGCAGCCAGCTGACCTCGCCGAGCGGGTAGGCCCGAGCGGCCTGACCCGAAGGGCCGAGAGCGGGGCAAGCCGCTTATTGCGGTGGTAGTTCGGGCGGATCTTCGGTGATGTCGGTCAGGTCGGCATCCGCAGCTGCCTGCCCCCCGTCGACATCGAATACCTCGCGACCAAATCCGGGGGTTCGTCTGCCGAACCCTGTACGCCCACCACCGAACGCTCCACCGCCGAAACTAGCCGTGCGGACCTCGAGGCGTGAGGTGAAGAACGAGATGACCGGTGGGCGCAGGAGAGCACGTATCGGGGGGATCAGCAGGGCCAAGCCGATGAAGTCGGTGAGGAAGCCCGGGGTGAGCATGAGGGCAGAGGCAAAGAAGATCATTGCGCCGTCAGCCAATTCGTTGGTTGGCAACTTGCCTTTGCCGGCAGCATCGCGGACTCGACGAATGACGCTTAGGCCCTCACGTTTCACCAGCCATGCACCAACGAGGCTCACGCCGATCACGAGCACGATGGTGCTCAGCCAACCAAGCTGACTCGCCACCTGGGTGATCATGAAGATCTCCACGACAGGTACAACGATGAAGGCGAGGAACAGGTACCCAATCACATCCATATCGTACGACGAGAGTCCCGTGGATATTCCCGAAACCTCGCTTCTTGGTGCCGAGTCCGTGTACGGGCGTGTGATGTTCCCAGTGAGATGGCAGGCTTGACGGGTGACCGAATCGTCGAATGTTCGTCCTGATCGACCACCTTCGGTCGACACCCTGGCTCGGTCGATTCGTGACACCGGACTTCCCCATCCGCTGCTCGTCGAGGCAGCCAGATCAGCCATCGCGGCAGGCGAGGTGGATGAGGTTCGAACCCACGCCGCCGTCATTCAACGTGCGATGTTGCAGCGGGTGATCAACGGCACCGGAACGCTGCTCCACACCAACCTCGGGCGGGCGCCCAACGGCGTGCATCAAGATGCTGGATTTCGAAACCTCGAGCTCGATCTGGCGACAGGTGAACGTGGATCGCGCCAATCACACGCCCCGAAACTCCTCGCACAACTTTGTGGCGCGGAGTCCGCAATGGTCGTCAACAACTGCGCTTCTGCAGTGCTGTTGATCCTCGGAGCTCTCGCACACAATCGTGGTGTCGCGGTATCTCGGGGCGAGCTCGTCGAGATCGGCGGGGGGTTTCGTGTACCCGACGTCATGGAGCAGAGCGGAGCAACCCTGATCGAGGTCGGCACGACGAATCGCACCCGTGTCTCCGACTACCGAAAGCCCATCGACGATCCCAACTCCGACGTTGCTCTGGTGATGCAGATCCACCAGTCGAACTACAAGATCACTGGCTTCACCGAGATGCCGTCAACCGCCGGGCTTGCGGCACTCGATGTCCCGCTCGTCGCCGATATTGGCTCGGGTCTTCTGGACGCGGCCTGCCCGTGGCTTCCCGACGGGCCGCCATCATGGCTGGCCGACGAACCCGCCGCCAAACAGACGCTCGCTGACGGGGCCAATCTTGTGGCGTTCTCGGGAGACAAGTTGCTCGGCGGCCCCCAAGCCGGAATCATCGCCGGTGATGCCGACCTCGTGGCGACGTGCGCCCGACATCCCCTCGCTCGGGCGCTCCGACCAGGCGGATTGGTCTTGGGTGCGTTGCAGGAGCTCGCACTCGCCTACATGCGTCGAGACTACGAAGCGATCCCCTTCTGGCGGATGGCAACCCTCACTCACGACGAATTGTCCCAACGTGCCGACGAAATCACGACAGCCGCCGGTGTCGGCACCGTGGTCGACACGATGGCGGTTCCCGGCGGTGGCACCCTCCCGACGGTCGAGATCCCATCGGTAGGTATCGCAATCGATGGCGACCATCGCACTACATTGCGCGCCGCACCAACGGCGATCATGGCGCGGGTCGTCGAGGACACAACTATCCTCGACGTCCGAACCGTTGACCCGAGCGACGACGCCGCCCTGGTAGCAGGTCTGCGCGCCCTGTGAGCCACGTCGTCTCGACCGCTGGCCATGTCGACCACGGGAAGTCGACCCTGGTTCGCGCACTCACTGGCACGGACCCCGACCGGTTCGCCGAAGAAAAGGCCCGCGGACTCACCATCGACCTCGGCTTCGCGTCGACCAAACTTCCGAGCGGGAGAGTTCTGTCGCTCGTGGACGTGCCAGGACATATCCGGTTCCTCAAGAACATGTTGGCCGGAGTAGGGGCCGTCGACGCGTGCCTGTTCGTCGTCGACGCAAACGAGGGGTGGAAACCCCAGACCGAGGAACACCTGCGAATTCTCGACCTCCTCGGAGTACGCCACGGTGTCGTTGCACTGACCAAGATTGGCTTGGCAGACGATGACCTGGTTGAACTCGCAATGCTCGATGTCGAGGAGCGAGTCGAGGGCACGTTTCTCGAGGGTGCGCCAGTCATTCCCGTCGATTCGCTCGATGGCACAGGGATCGATGCCCTCCGTTTGGCTCTCGATGAGTTGCTCTCTGCAACGCCTGATGCTGTTGACCGCGGCGCTCCTCGACTTTGGATCGATCGAGCGTTCTCAGCCAAGGGTTCGGGAACCGTCGTCACCGGCACGTTGACGGGGGGCAGAATTCGGGTCGACGATGAGCTCGAGTTGTTGCCACAACACAAGCTGGTTCGGGTGCGCGCCATGCAGAGCTTGCATGCGAAACGAACGAAGGTCGGCCCAGGAAATCGAGTGGCTATAAACCTGACGGGGGTCAGCCACGACGAGGTGTCGCGCGGCGATGCGCTCGTGCGAGCAGGGCAATGGCATCAGACCACGGTGTTCGATGGAGCGCTGACGGTGCTCGATTCACTCGATCACGAGGTTTCACGCCGAGGGGCCCACCTTCTGTACATGGGTGCCGGTGAACATGCCGTGCGAATCCGAATCCTCGGATCAGCCATTCGCCCCGGAGTAACGGGCAACATTCGGGTCTATCTTCCCGGGGCCCTACCGCTCCTCCCCGGAGATCGATTCGTTCTTCGAGAATCGGGACGAGCCGAGACCATTGGGGGCGGAGAGATCCTCGACGTCGACCCGCGGACCAAGGCAGCAAACGCACATCCAGATCGTTCCGTCGATCGGGTCATCGCCGAACGCGGCTGGGTAGCCGCAGAAGAACTCCTTCTCCTCACTGGAGAGAAGCGCGATCCAGATGTGGGTGACTGGGTTGTCGATCCAGCGCAGCTCCAGCTGGCGATCGACACCGCTCGATCGCGTGTGAACGAAGCCGGCGCTCTCGGACTCGACACGGCGACGCTCAGCGATCAGGAACGGGCGACGCTCGGGCTCCTGACAGACATCGTGGTCAGCGGAGGACGGGCAACGAAGGCCTCTGCCTCGGATCCGCTGCATGCCCACCCGTACGTCACTGCGCTTCGATCAGCTGGCTTCGCGCCACCAGACCCCGATGGCGTCGACCGCGAAGAGTTGCGAGAGCTCGTGCGACGCGGCGAGGTCATCGTCGAGGACGGCGTCTATTTCGCCCCGACCGTCCTCGACGACGCCGCGAACCTCCTCGCAGAGATGCTTGCCGAGCAGCCCGAAGGTGTCACGGTCTCTGAAGTCCGACAGCGCATGGGCAACACCCGCAAACATGCAATGCCGCTCATTGCGCGCCTCGACGCAGGCGGCATGACACGGAGGCGCGAGAACCTTCGTGTTGCCGGACCGCGACTACCAGCCCGCTGACACTCTCAGACGAGCAGAGCGCGTCGTTCTTGTTCGCTCAGTCCGCCCCAAACACCGTGGGGTTCACGAATCAAGATCGCATACTCCCGGCAGTCGCGACGGACTGGACAGGAGAAACAGATCTCCTTTGCTCGAGCTTCGCGCGCAAGTTTCTCGCGTTTGCGTTCAGTGGTGGGCGGCGGGAAAAACACCGCGCCGAGGGGTCCTCGACATGCTGCTCGTTCCTGCCAAAGCAACTCACTCGTATGTACTGCGTTTTGTTGTGCCGCCAACGTGTCGCCTCCTTGAGGCGAACCTAGGCGCGACGTGACGAAAACCACAAGGGGGGCGCTAATCGTTCGTCGCGAGTCAACCAACCGCTTCTTTTGAACGTCACAAACGTACGTGTTAGTTGGACGTTTCAGCCTCGGTCGAATCCTCAGCATCCTCGCTCGGATCGCTTCGACGTCGTTCCCGATAGTCGACGGCGCCACCGTGCTCCGGGGTGACCTCAAGGAGCAACCCATCGACTTCGACGACCAGCGCCCGTTCGCCGGCCGCAATTGGCGTCGCCCGGTTGGTGCGAGCGCGCCAGGGTGCACCACGGAACAAGACGATGCCCTCCGGATCCACAGCTTCCACCACCTCGCCGACCTCACCGATCATCCACTCTCTGCCAATCGTGGGTGTCGAGAATCGCGTCCGAACCATCGCCGGCATACCACCGAGCATTGCGAGCAGCACACCGATGATGCCGACGGCCAGCGGCAACCAGCCAATGCTGTATTCGCCCAACAAGAAGATCGACCCAATCATGAAAAACAGCGACCCCACCGTGCTCCAGAATGCTTGGATGCCGGATTGAACATCGACCGCGAATCCAAAGAATGCAATGAGGAGAAGCATGATTGCCCACCATCTGGCGTCGAGAACTGCCAGGCCATAACCACCAGCCAGCACACTTCCAGCACCGATGACACCAGCAACACCCACACCGGCTGTGAACAGTTCGAAGACTAAGAGCCCGAGTCCGATCACGAACAGGAGATAGGCAACGCTCGGCGAGGAGAACGTGTGGAATTGCTGATCGATCAACCCGAGGGTAACAAAGCGGGTGTCGGTGGCGGGCACACGAAGCGGCTCGTCTCCAACCAAAGGTCCGTTCGGGATTGTTTCCCCTGGCTGGTACACGGTGAAGTCAAACTCGGGGAGTTCGAGCAAATGAATCAAGAGTGTCGGCGCTTCTTGGATTGCCAGATCGCCATCGTTCGAGGCGAACTGGAGCATCTCGTCATACCCGACCTTCTCGCCGCTGAACCCACCGCTCAGTAGTGAAACGAACGGACCGCTCTCGGCAGGGCCACGAAGGATTGACTCACCAAAATCGCCGATTTCTGAACCCGGTGATATGCCGATCCGCGCTGATGCTAGGGCAAGTTGACCTGCGCCTCCGAGTGCGCTGCCGTTGCCAGCGGGACCGATCCATACCGAGACTGGGACCTCAAAGTCAGAGATACGTTCGGCGAGGGCGGCCAACTTCTCATCGTCGATGGCGGCCCCCTCACTTTGCATCTGCAACACCACTGCTCGTGCACCTAGTTTGAGTGACTCGTCGAGGCTTCGATGGATGAAGTTCACCAGGACCGGGTCGAGAAGGCCGTTCACCTCGATGACATCGACGAACCCATTGGGGCCGACGCCCCGAAGGCTTGGCTCTTCGACGTCTTGTGCCATCGCAGGAGCGGGGTCCTGTGCCATCGCAGGAGCGGGGTCCTGTGCCATCGCAGGAGCG
>RCNE010002362.1_pt1 | contig 10135 bp, 4 predicted proteins | sample 2041361 | NCBI WGS metagenome assembly RCNE01 (sample SAMN09708229, study PRJNA481090) | Marine sediment metagenome, whole genome shotgun sequencing project. | reverse complement strand
CGAGCTGGCCGCGCAGAGCGATCGCATCCATGCCGCTGGCATCCGCAACATTGTCGTGAACAGCGGCCCTGACCAGGAGACGCTATTCGGCGCCTTTACCGTGGTCGACGCGATCTACCCGGAAGTATTTGTTCAGGTGCTCGCCCCTCCCCGCGTGCCAAGGACGCGACAGCGAACCTACACCATCCTGATGCGAAATCAGGGCAACGTGGACGTCACCGGCAACCCTTCCTTGGCAGGCCTCCCGGACGACGCCGAATGGACCCTGGACGAAAAGGACTACCATATCGTCAACGGCAACGGACTTACCTGGAGAGATATCGCACCGACCAATTATGACGGTGACACGTTTGTGTTCACCCTGCCGCAGGTGACGCTCAGAGCCGGAGAAACGAGGCGGATGAATGTCTATACGGCAGTAACTTCGCCGCAAACACTGAGGCTGGTTGCTGCGTGGACCTACAATCGATAGCCCGATGAAACTCTCCGACAACACACTTCGCTTCAACTTGAGGACGCAACGAATGCTGAACTTAAACTGCTCCAGCCGCGGGCTTTGCCGGAATGCCGTCTACAAACTCCGTTCGCCGGCGTTGACGCTCTTCCTGGCGATCACAACGCTTGTGTCTATTTCTGAAACGGAATCATCTGCCCAGAAATTAGTCGTGAATGGCGTGACCAATGAACAGTTGATCATGGAGGAATCGTTTTTCTCCGGGGCCGAACTGTTTACCATGGACGAATACTTCGGCGCCGATGCTCCCGTTATGACAGACGTACTTGGAGTTATGGTGGATCGGTCTCCGGACGAACATTTTCAGTTCAGCAAGAAACACACCCTCAACAATTCGTGTGAACACGCGGCCGAAAACGCCAACATGGAGATCATTTCGCGCGGAGTACTTCCCGACGGTTGGGACATTCGTCAAGTAGGTACACTTGGATTCAAGACCACAGCTGAAAACGCCTTCGCGAAAGAAGTCGAGGCCGATTATAATTGGTGGAAAACCGGAGAACTTGAATCACTCGAATTTGACGCCCTCAATCCGCCGTCTTACGCTCACAGTCTCACTGTGATTAAGAACCCAGACGGCGACTACTATACCGTCGACAACTGGAGCTCGGACGTCAAGGTACGGAGAGTCTACCCTATCGATCCAGATGCGCAATTCTTTTCCGACGACCCAAATACGACAGACCTGACTGACTCGGACTACAAACTCTTTGGCCTCAGCGCGTATGGACGGGACTGGAATCAGACACCGCAGGATTTTCTGAACGCGAAGGCGGAAGAGAAGCGGTTAGCCGACGAAAAGAAGTTCAAGTCGCATCCGCCAAAGACAAGTGAACCAGTTGAGGTCGAAGTGCTAACCTCCGCTGACCCCAACGACAAGACCGGTCTACTCGGCGTAGGCACAGAGCGATACATCACCCCGAACGAACGCATCGAGTACGTGATTCGATTTGAGAACAAGGCGAACGCCTCCGCGCCGGCACAGGAAGTACTTGTACGTGACACGCTCGACGCGCGTACACTGGACCTCGACACGTTTGAGTTGGGTGACATTGCGTTCAGTGGGCAACGGGTTACTGTTCCTCAAGCTCGATCACGTTTTTCAGCGCGCGTGGCCCTTGAGGCACCGTTCGAATTGTTGATTGAAGCTGACCTTGTTCGCGCTACAGGCATTGTAACCTGGCGTTTCACAACGCTGGATACAAATACTGGTGATCTCCCATTTGATCCGCTGGACGGATTCCTGCCTCCAAACGTACTGTCGCCGGAAGGTGAGGGCAGCGTCGCGTTCAGCATTGGCATTCGTGAGGGTCTGGCAAGCGGCGAACGCATCAGAAATCAGGCACGAATTCATTTTGACCTGAATGATCCGATTGATACGCCGCCCTGGGTAAATGCACTCGACGTCCAAGCGCCAAGCAGCTCCGTGGGTGAGTTCGCAAGTCAGCAGGTTGACAGCGTCTTCACCGTACGATGGTCGGGCGAGGATGCCCAGAGCGGCGTGCGTGAGTACGACGTTTATGCGTCGATCAACGGGGGCCGTTTCTTTCGGTGGATTTCCGGCACGACGGCGACGGAGGAGACGTTTGTCGGCAATAACAACAAGTCCTATGCTTTCTACAGCCTTGCGCGCGATGCGACCGGCAACGTAGAACCGCAGAAAGTAACTGCGGATGCCATGACGGCGGTGGTCGTCAGCGTTGAAGACAACAGCGCCTCGGGGCTACCAACTGACTACGAACTGAACACCGCGTACCCAAATCCTTTTGACGGCCTGGCAACAATTCGATTTGGCCTTCCGGATCCGGGTCCGGTTTCCCTGATCGTGTACGACCTGCAGGGACGAGAAGTGGAGCGCCTCCTGAACGGCGAGACCTTGAACGCCGGCTGGCATTTGTCGAACATTGATGCGCGACATCTTGCATCAGGCGTCTACTTCTACCGACTCATCGCAAACGGTAGAAGCCTGAACCGGAAGATAACATTGGTCAAGTAGAGACGGTTTGTAAGCCTCCCCGTTCTACTTCCTTTTCGACTGCTCAACATAAGCCTGGAGTACCCGGTTAACCGGCGATTGATACCCGCGTCCCTGTGAGCGGAAGTACTCAAGCACGTCGTGATCTAGTCGAATCGAGATTCTTTCCCAAGGAAGGACCGACGACCGGTCGGCCCGCTTTTACAGTTTAAAGGGCAGAGAATTCAACCCCAGGTAGTCCCAAACCCTCTCGCCCGACGTTCATCAGCCCGGCCTCGCGACCCACACACCTCAGCGCACAGCCACTCGATTCCTGTCTACCCAATACGCCCACGCGACCATCAGCCATTGTAAATGCCCAGCCCACTTGATTGCCTCAACACTCGGCGGCGGCGGACCAAAAAGGTTGGTCGCATAAGAAATCACAAGGAACCCGATCAAGGTCCACAAACCGATCGACCCAACTCGGTTGCTCGCTTTCGTCGCGCGCAGGTACAAGAAGATCCCACCAGCAAAAAGCGCACACTCGACCACCAACGTCCCTGCCAATGAATTCCAAAGACCAAGCCCAACAAAGGTCGACGAACCCGGATACAGCGGCAGGTCAGGACGATGGGTCAGCAGATCAAGCACCCAGTGGCTGAGCACACACAGGCCGAGCACCACGGCTGATCGCATGTCCCTGCGTCGCAACCAATGCACTGCGCCGAACAACAAGCCCCAGACCAAAACCATCAGGAGACTGTGCGAGAGCGGGTAGCTGATGAAGTTGAGCGGCGTGACAACAGTGTTACCAGGGTCGATCGCAACGCGTTCAAGTCCGAGAACGAGGAACGTCGGCCACAGCAGGTCGACGAACTGCACAGCCATGAAGACGGTACCCAGTGAAACGCGTGGCGAAGCCGGCTTCGCGCCAAACGCAACGCCAAAGTGTCCGATGAACATGTGCTTGTAGGTTTATTGGAGGTAGTGGCAACTGACCAACACTACCGCAGATGGCGAATGGAAGTTAGGAACCAGCTCGAGCCGCCGCCCGGTTGGATTTTACGCTGTTCCGGACGCGAGCAATTCACGCGACTGTTGGGTGAACGTCAGGGTTGTCTGGCGTGTAAGCCCGACCCGGTCCAACTGTGTGTTCGCTATCGCGCTAGTGCACTACCGTCATGCTCCGACGCCCAACAAATCCTCCGCTTCTCGCCACAATTGTGTAGGTGCCGCTTCGCAGATGGTCGACATCAATTGCGAAGTGATGTCGCTCGTCAGCAGCCAGCTCGCCGTTGTGCACCCGCAGCATTCTACGGCCAAGGATGTCGAACACCTCGATAGTCGCTTGACCGGATTCTCTGAGGGTGAACGTGAATGCAGCTTGCGAGGCAGACGGATTGGGATACGCGTCCGACAACTCGTACGCTCCGACTGGGCCTATGAGAACCGACTCCGTCGGACTGTACGCTACCGAACCGTCTAGATCAACAATGCGTAGTCGAAACAGATGATAGCCGGCTGCGAGGTCGTTGATTCGGAAAGAATGATGCAACGATCCGTCGGCTCCGCTGTTGCCGTCGACAGAGGCGATGGCCATCCATTCGGATGCAGCGCCCAACCCAGGTTCAACTGCTTGTTGAATCTCAAACCGTGACGCCGCCGCACTGCTACCCGTTGTCCAGAAAAACGTCACGTCAGATTCATCGACCACCCCACGAAATGCGGTCAGTACGACCGGGAGGCTCTCGGGTGAAAATATCATGTCCTTGAATCCGAACGCCAGGTGCAACGGCCACTGATCTCGAAAGTGCGCTGAGGTGTCTTGCGCGAGACTGATGAAACCGCTTTGTCCCGGCGGATTAAGACTTTCGTCCGTAAACGTTGCTGCAAGGGCCCTCTTCGTTACTCCAACCGGCGCGATTTCTATCGCCTGGGTGTACGTACCGTGATCATTGATGGTCGCAGGAATGTTCTTCAGGTCGGCAAAGCTGAACGGTGTGGTTGATCCCACAAAAGCATCCAGCGTATTGACACGATCCCTGAACACATTACCGACGATCCACGACATGTTGTCGCCCTGATCCCAGGAAGCGATCGGTTTGTTGTTCCAGTTGACGAAGTAATCCTGTGTCGTATGATCGGCCTGCGGAAGACCGGCGAACGGGATGAATCCTTGCCACTCTTCATCACCGATGCCGGAGTGTGGCAGACGAGGATCGACGCCATCCGTTCGATCCTGATACTTGCCAGCGTGCCAGTACTTCACGATCTGCGACCCTGTCCCAGTGTGCTCACCGGCGTAGAGAACGTTGAAAGACATCGGAAGCTGCTGCAGAGCTGTCGAGAACTCGGCCTCCGTAGTGGCGCTCCAGATTTCGTAGAACCCTTGCATCATTAACATCTCCTGACCCCAGAACGTCATCTGAAGGGAGTACGCCTGCTGGTTCGGAAGGTCCGAGCCGACAACCGGGCCGTGGCCGGTGCGGAAGTGTACAAAGGCGTCATCCGCTTGTCCGAGCACCGGAATGTTGTTGGCAATTGCCTCGAACGGATTAAACACGCCGTTGAAGAAATACTCTGTTCCGGCAACGTTTGTGGCTTCTACAAATAGGTCCGTATTGTCAGATTGGCCGCTGGTCATAGTCCACGCAAACGATTCGTTGTGTCCGATGATCACGCCGGGCGCACCCGGGACCGTCATCCCGCCGATATGGAATGACGGGCTTATTAGCTCGACCTCCATCGTCCTCGAAGGCTGGCCGATTTCTGGAGGACCCATCTGCGGCGCTCCCAGGAGCAGAACGTTTCCGGAGGTTGATTTGGTGGTTGAAATTCCTGCTGCAAAACTCCCAAACTTCGGCATTCCCGAGAGTGCTCGATCGCGAAGCTCGCCGACCGACTTCGTTGCCTCGGCTGATACGGACATTCCGGAATAGCCCCACGTTTGTGGGAGTGCGGTTGCGCCAGCGGCAATGGTTGTCGGGGCCGTCGGATCATTGATGGGATACTTCAGATCGAAGGCGGTTTGTCCCAACGTCGTCAATTCCGCCAGGAGGGACAATTCGTCGCCGCCGTTCTGGCCGAACCCGATCATAAACGCCTGAATGATTGCCACCAGATCCTCTTCGGTCCAGTCGACGACCGGAATATTCAGTGTCGCATATTCGATCGGTTTAAACGTGGCCGGATCAGAGTTGACATCCGCTTGATAGGCGTTCACGCCATCCTTGTAGGCGGTCAGCATGGTTTTTAGCTCGGCAGACAACGCATTGAATTGCGCAGTACGCTCGGCGTCGGTATAGACCAGCGTGATTGTCGCTTGATCGACAGAGAGCGACGACGGGCCGTAGATTTCAGCCTCGCGACCGAGCGCGATTCTTCGGAACGATTCCATCTGAAACAAGCGATCTTCGGCGGCGGCGTAGCCCTGGCCGTAGAACAGTGCGACCTCCGTTGAGGCGCTTATGTGGGGCACGCCGAAGGCATCGCGAGCGATGATGACGGACGTAAGGTCCGGCGCTGTAAGGGTGGTGTCTCTTGCGGGCTGTGCCATTCCCTGCAATGTCGTTGCAGCGGCAATTACCAACCAGAGGAGCGCGGTTTTCGTGATAGCCATCTTCGTTCACGTATGGGTGATAGGGGAACTCAAAACAAGGTAGTTGGATCAGATCGACGAAGCAATTGAGTGGTAGTACATGTAACTACAGGCGCTTTTCGCCCAAAATTTGAGATTGGGAGGTATAGAGGCCTTTAGCGGTGGGGGTTACAAATAGGCGCTAATGGACAGCATTGCAGACTTCGGCGCAGCATAGGATCGACGAATCCAGGCGCCACTTCGTGCCACAGTCGGGTAGGATGAGGCTGAGAATCTGGCCCAGGAACGTCTTGCATATTGCTGAGCGGGGCGGGCGCAGCGTTAGAGCGCAAACCTGGTCTGAACGTGATTCAATCTCGAAACAATCCGCGCGGCTCAGCCAGCGCTGCAAAAGGTACCGCCTCCACCCCGTCCCCCACCGAGTAGCGCTTTCGTCCCGGATACACGATAGCGACTCGTTTGAGTCCGAGATCTGTGAGCGCCGTCTGAATGGACTTTGTCAAACGTGGCGCATCGGTACGCTTGCATTCGACCCCGTACAACGAGCCATCGATTTGGAGTACCAGGTCGATTTCCGCGTCGCTGTAGGTAGACCAGAACGAAGCGGTATCGTGCTCGACTGTCGAAAGGATTTGTTCGATTATAAAACCTTCCCACGACGCACCAACTTTGGGGTGGGTGACCAGGTCTTTTTCTGATCGGATCCCGAGAAGCTGATGCATTAGCCCAGTGTCGCGAACGTAGACTTTTGGCGCTTTCACCTGGCGCTTTCGCAGGTTAGCGTGGTGGGGCTGGAGTTGCCGAACCACCAGTGCATCCGTCAACAAGTCGAGTTGACGACGGGCAGTCGACTCGCTTACACCGAGTGCGCGTGCATGCTCTGCCGCGTTCCAAATCTGACCGTGATAGTGTGCAAGCATAGACCAGAATCGTTGCAATGCAACGGCGGGTACGCGAACGCCCCATTGCGGGAAATCCCGCTCAAGCAGTGTCTGCACAAAATTCTTTCGCCAAGAAAAGCTGTCATCCTCTGAACTGGCAAGAAATGAAAGCGGCAATCCGCCGCGGAGCCAGAGCTTGTGTTCGACAGCCGGGCCCACTTCGGCGATTGTGAACCCACCAATGCTGATTCGTTCGACACGACCCGCCAAGCTTTCAGACGACTGTCGAAGAAGGTCGCCGGATGCACTACCCAGAATTAGAAATCGTGTGTCGGATTGGTCTCGGTCAGCCAAGACACGGAGCACCGGAAACAGGTCTGGTCGTCGTTGTACTTCATCGATCACGACCAGGCCCTCAAGGCGCTGCAGCGCGGTCAGTGGCTCTTCAAGCCGAACGAGCGCCGTTGGGTCTTCGAGGTCGAAATAGTTGACCGAATCGGGGGAAAGGAACTGTCTGGCGAGCGTGGTTTTGCCGGATTGACGCGGTCCAACGAGGACCACAACGCGGCTCCGTCCGAGAGCGATATCAATGGCAGACCGAATAGAAGGACGCTCTATCATTCAAAAATAGCATTTTTACTGAAAATCCCTCACCTCATGACGGATTTTCAATATTAATGTTCCACCATTATCGATTTGCCTAGCCAACAACGGCACAGCATGTACCGACGCAAGCAATGCAACAGCCATCCCCACGCCGCCCAACAGGCCCAGATCCTGTAACCCATCGAACCGCGCGAGCCCGAGGCAGGCAAACGCCGCAATCGATGTCAGCGTGGTATACGTCAATCCCGACCCAGCCTCTCTGAATACGGATGTAATAGTCTGGCCCGTTCGCAGTCGGTCCACGATATGGATCCCGTCGTCGATGCCGATCCCGATCAGCAGTGGCGCGATCGCAAGCGTCATCATGTTCAACTCGATGTTCAGCGCAGCCATCATCAATAGCGCGGCGCTCACGCCACACACTGGCGGTACCAGACAGAGAAGCACGAGCCGCGGATTCCGGAATTGTAACAGCAGCAGCAAAATGACCAATACACTTGCTACCGCGACCGCCTTGAACAACTCTGCTGTTAGTGCCTGCTTGTGATTCACGGAGCTGAGTGCATCGCCGATCAGCCGCGTGCCGTCAAGCTCGTCAAAGTCCAGCAGGCGCATCGTATCGCGCAGCGGCTCGAGTGCATCGTTGGCCCACGGGAATCGCTTTGTATAGAGGTAAGAAATCGCGACGAACCCGCCGCCAACGGAAACGAGATACCGATCCATTTCACGCGGAAGGTCATCAAGCGTCACACGGCTGTTTGAGACCGGCGCTGACGGTAAGAGGTACTCCGCGATCGCATCGCGGTATTCGCTGGTTAAGTGAGGATTGCTGACTTCAGCTAGTGCAACTGCCGCATCATAATCCGCAACAAAACGAGCCCGCGTGAACAGTGAACCCGATTCAGCCAGGTAGTCAGCGTTTCGATCCTGTTGGTCTGCAGGTGGCAGCCAATTCGAAAGTGACTCGACTGTGACTACTTCCGCCCGTTGTGCCCCTGGTCGGAGCCGGGAGATCGCTTGGCGGTCTCGCTCAATGGCTTCCTCCCGCGTATCGCCACTGCTAACAAGTAGCAACGGCGCAAAAGAAATGCCGAGGGATTCGTTCAGCCTGTTGAGCTCTGCTGTCTTGGGGTTGCCGCGCAGGGCCAGACTCCATGGATGCGGTTCGAACTCAATTGACAAAGCAGCGGGTAGCGCTGCGGCAACGAGAAGGATCCAGACAACAAGTCCCCTTTGGGGTAGCCATTCGATCCAGCGCACGGACCATGGAATCACGCCCGTCCCCTTGCCTGCCCCCTGAAGTTTCGCGACCTCGGTGTCGCTCGACTCACTTTGTCGTCGACCCTGTATCCGATCGGTCCAAAAAAGAGCAAGAGGGAGGATGATAAACGTACCGATCAACGTTGCGATTATTCCGACGCCAGCCATGACCGCGACCTGTCGGGTAACCGGGTATGGAAGAATGCCCATCGACAAAAACGCAGCCGTACTGGTCAGTCCCGACAACACGATCGCCCGGCCCGGTTGACGAAGTGCAAATGAGATGGCTTCAGCGGCGGGATGAATCGAATCAGGGTGAGCATCAGGATAATTCGAATCAGCGGGAGCATCAGGATGAATCGAATCAGAGTGCGCATCAGGTTGACCATCCGGATAATGCGAATCAGGGTGAGCATCCGGATAATTCGAAACGCCACGAGCGACCGAGGCAGGAGTGGTCGCTTCAACTGCAGGACCCGCCGAGCCGTGATGGCTCAACGACTGAGCGTGTCCTCGCCTTCCAATCACCAGTCTGTAATGGGTAATCGCGTGAATACCAAAGTCCACGCCGATTCCTATAAGCACGCCAACAAAGACAAGCGAAAGCGTACTAACCTCGCCCCAGATCAAATAGCCGACCGCGGCAGCAACAGCCATCGCGAAGCCGATCGGCAGCAATATTTGAACGGGTACGATGAGACTTCGAAAGAACACAATCAGAATCAGTGCAATGACGATTGCCGCAGATAGTCCGATTCGTCGGACGTCGTCGCTCAACGTGGATGACGCGGATGCGTAGCTGATCGGACGTCCAATGACTCCTATCCGCACGTCGGGTATTGCACTCGACCACCGATTGTCTGCAGAAACGTCTGCTACGAGTTGCTCGAAATCCTCCGTGACGCGTGCCCATCGTTCGACGGATTCGGATTGCTGCTCCAGATCCGCTACAAGAAAGAATCGCTGCTGCCGGCGATCTGAGTAGTAGCCACTCGTTGTCCGGATCGGAGAGGAGCCGGTGATCCGTCCAGCAGTCGTTGCCGCTATTCCCACCACACCGAGCGGGTCTTCCGGCAGACGGAACGTCCTCGAGGCGACCGTGGGGACCTGGGTTGCGTCTTGGGTACCGCCGGCCGCCGTGCGCTGCGGCTGGCCTGCAGCAACAGATCTCTCAATCCCCTCCCGACTGATCCGATCACCGATCAGCTTCAAATGCTCTGTAGGTAGGTACAACGCCAGCCGTTCCGGCAACTTCTCAGCCAGATAATCGGTGAGTTCGCGCGATGGACCAGTCCGCACCTCACTTACACCTGGAATCG
>RCNE010002360.1_pt1 | contig 10139 bp, 8 predicted proteins | sample 2041361 | NCBI WGS metagenome assembly RCNE01 (sample SAMN09708229, study PRJNA481090) | Marine sediment metagenome, whole genome shotgun sequencing project. | reverse complement strand
TTTTTATTTTCAAGTAATTTTGAGATTTCAAAATTTAGAATTGCCTTTTTTTCTAAGTCATTTACTTTTTTCAATTGAGTTTTTAATGAATCAATTTTATTCTTTGGATTCTGTCCAAAAAATTGTGTTGATATACAGAGTACAAGAAAAGTGACTAAATATTTCATAGCTAGAAATTTAGTAGTTGATTTTATAAATTTAAGCAATTATATACAAATCAGTTTATTACGACTATAAAACATGTAACTCACTTTGTTACATTAATTACAACCCATAAAAAAACCAAAGTTTTCACTTCGGTCATACTTTTTATAAAATGTGCTTTTACTTCATACTAGTCAATTCAGAGTAAGCTAATAACTTTCCTTTTTTATTATATGACTCTGACTTCACAATAACCTTATCTTGTAAGTACCATTCAACACCACTGCCTCTAACCTTAATAATACCCGCTTTTGAGTTAAAATCGAACGTTACTTTTTGGCAATCGAAAGTACCCGCTTTCGTAGTTATTTTTTCAGTACCTACTACTTTTCTATTAGTAACATCAAAAGTCATAGTAATAATGGTAAAATCATTACTATTTACCCTAACAGTAAAATTACCATCATTTAATTCAGTGTCTGGTGTCATTTCACCTGGAAATTCTAACGCATTACCCTCCATTTCTAAACTAAATTTACCTTCTTCATCATATTGCTGTAATTGTGCTGAGTTAAAAAAACGGGACATATCAACTGAAAACAAACCATTCTCACAAACCGCTGTGTAATCCATGGTCATTACTTCTTTACCTTTCTTATCTATAACTGTCGATTTAATATCGGCCGTAAACTTACCTCCTTCTTCTTTTACTGAAGTGGTTTCGTGAATTGTTTTACCATCCTCTTTTCCTTTTTTAGTAAAAGAAGTATATTCTAATACACTACCCTTTTTTAAAAATAAGGCTGCGTTGCATTCTTGAGCGTAGCTCACAAAAACAATCATAAAACACATAATTGTTGTACTCAATAGTTTCTTGTTCATAATATTGTTTTAATTAGTGATTTTTGAATAGTATGTCAAAAAGCTTACCAAATTTAGTAAAAGATCGACGTTAAGACAAATACTAAACATAAAAAGGAGATTTTTTCCCTTTTTATGTTTAGTATTTTATTTGCTCTGGCAACAATCGAAAAGATTTTCTGTGATAGTCAGTAATACCATGATTACGTATGGCTTCTCTATGCTGTTTTGTAGGGTATCCTTTATTTTGTTTCCAATTATAATGTGAAAATTCTTGATGAATTTTCTCCATATATAAATCACGATATGTCTTCGCTAATACAGATGCCGCAGCTATACTTAAATACTTACTATCGCCTTTTACAATAGTTTGATGTGGAATATCCTTATAGTTTTTGAATCTATTGCCGTCAACAATAATAAATTCTGGTTGTTTAATTAAATTTTCTATTGCTTGATGCATTGCCAAAATTGAAGCATTTAGAATATTAATCTTATCAATTTCATCTTGCCATACAAAACTCACAGCATAAGAAACTGCGTGCTCTTCTATAAAAGGTTTTAGTTGAAATCGCTGTTTTTCAGACAACTGTTTTGAATCATTTAAAAATGAATGCTCAAACTTTGGAGGTAAAATTACGGCGGCGGCAACTACAGGGCCAGCAAGACATCCTCTACCTGCTTCGTCTGTACCGACTTCCAACTTAAATCCTGAAAAATTTTGTAATAACATCACATCAAAAATACTTTAAATGATAAAAATCTGATTAAAATATTGGCAAAATTTATTCCCACAATTATTTTACCTTTGCCTTCAATTATTTTTTTTATGCAACAACGGTTTGTTTTTATCCTTTTTATACTCATTACAGTTGCTAGCTATGGGCAAGATAGACCTATAAATGATACTCGATTTAATACGGGTAATAACACGCAAGAAAGTGATTCTACCAAATTTGGCTCAGAAAAATTTATAGCTTTAAGCGCAAAAACATATTACACCGACTATAAAGTAATTTCACATAAAAATGATACAACTTACATAGACACTACGCTGTCTATGCTCAAAAATTTTAAATTCAATTACATCCGTAAAGATGATTTTGAATTACTTCCTTTTCATAATCAAGGACAAACATTTAATAATTTAGGGTATTCTTTTACTGAGGCTACTTTGCATCCGTCTTTAGGTGCAAGAGCCATGCATTTTAATTTTTACGATGTCTCGGATGTTGATTATTACCATGTCGCTACACCAACAACTGAACTAGCCTTTAGAAGTGGCTTAGAACAAGGGCAATTCTTAGATGCTCTATTCACATTTAATACTTCTGAAAGGTTTAATTTGTCTATAGCATATAAAGGCTTACGTTCGTTAGGAAAATACCGAACTTCATTAAGTAGCCATGGTAATATGAGAATTACCTTTAATTATAGAACCTCAAAAGATAGTTATAATATTCGCGGTCATGTTGTGGCTCAAGATTTGTCAAATCAGCAAAATGGTGGCTTATCGTCTGAATCTATTACCAATTTCGAAACCAATAACCCTAATTTTACTGATAGAGCTCGGCTGACAACAAATTTTAACGATGCTGAAAGTTTTTTAAGAGGCAATCGTTATTTTTTAGAACATGATTATAAAATTTGGCAACAAAGAGACACTTTAAATAGGGTTAAAACCTATTTAAAAGTTGGAAATGTACTAAACTATGAAAGGAAACATTATAGTTATACCCAGCAAACAGCCAATACTATTTTTAACGATGCATTTGGCACAAGTATTAGTAACCAAGTAGATCATATTACTTTAGATGCACAAGCCTATTTGGCTTTAAAATCACCCTTAGTATTAGGTGAAGTGAAGTTTAAAACTAATTATTATGATTACAATTATGGGTACAATAGTATTAAAACAATTCAAGATAAAGTAATTCCCGAAAACCTTAACGGAAATACTATTGCGGTTGGTGGAGAGTGGAAAACTACGTTGAAAAAATTTAATATCGATGCTGATGTTTCTACGATCATTGCAGGCGATTTAACCGGTAATTATATCAAAGCATCTGCTAGTTATGATCAAGATAGTTTATTTACTTTTAGAGGAACTTTTTTAACAAATACAAAATCTCCGAACCTAAATTTCATATTAAATCAAAGTAATTATATCGAATATAATTGGTTTGAAAATTTAGATAATGAAAGTACTCGTAGCTTATTATTTGATTTAAAATCTGATAAATTAGTAAATGCACATGTACAAATAACTCAAATAGACAATTATACTTACTTCAGTGATACAATTAGTGATATTGGCCAACCTAAACCACTACAAGCGCCTTTAACTATTAATTATTTAAAAGCAACAATTTCTAAAGATTTTAGAATAGGCAAATTTGGTCTCGATAATACAATTATGTATCAAAGAGTTGCACAAGGTGAATCCTATTTGAGAGTACCCGAAATTGTGACTAGAAATTCGCTCTATTTTGCTGACAAACTGTTTAAAGGCGACCCTCTATACTTACAAGTTGGTGTTACGCTAAAGTATTTTACGAAGTATTATGCGAATAGTTATAACCCTGTACTTTCGGAATTTCATCTACAAAACGAACAAGAAATTGGTGGTTACCCTGTACTAGATTTTTTTATCAATGCTCAAATACAACGCACACGCTTATATTTTAAATTAGAGCATTTTAATTCTAGCTTAGGTGAAACTAGCGATTACTATTCAGCTCCTAATTATCCGTATAGAGATTTAACCATTCGCTTTGGTTTGGTTTGGAACTTCTTTATTTAAGTAGTCGTTTCTAATTTTCCTGTCAATTGCTTTATCTTAATATGAAAAGCAGCAAAAAACAACGTCATAAAAGGACTTAGCCAATTAAAAACAGCGTAAAAAGCGTAGTCTACAACAGGTACACCTAATACTCCACTATGATAAGCGCCACAGGTATTCCATGGGATTAACACAGAAGTAACCGTACCTGAATCTTCTAAAGTCCTACTTAAATTCTCAGGGGCTAACCCTTTATCCTCATAAGCCTTTTTAAACATTTTACCTGGTATAACTATAGCTAGATATTGATCTGATGCCGTAGCATTTAAAGCTAAACAACTCACCACAGTACTAGCGAATAAACCAAAAACAGAAGTTGCCATTTTCAGTAATGACTTTGTAATCCGTGCCAAAGCCCCAATGGCATCCATCACACCTCCAAAAACCATGGCACATATAATCAGCCAAATAGTACTAAGCATTCCTTTCATACCTCCAGCCGAAAATAAATCATTCAATTCTTTACTCGTAGTTTCTACTGTTGTATCGACAGTCATAGCATTCATCACACCCTTATATGCCGAAGTAAAATTTAATGTTTCTGCACCAGCGACTTTAGCTACAATATCTGGTTGTGTAATAATTGCAGCTGCTCCACCTAAAAGAGTTCCAATCATTAAAGCAATTAAAGGCGGTGTTTTTTTTACGATCATTACAATTACAATAATTGGGACAATAAATAACCACGGATTGATGTTAAAAGCAGCGTCGATAGATGTTAGTTTATCAGAAATATCTGGACTACCGGTAGTTTCAATGTTTAAACCTATAATTATAAACACTATAAGTGTAATAATTATTGTTGGTATCGTAGTGTAAGTCATATACTTTATATGATCAAATAACTCCCCTCCTGCCATTGCTGGAGCCAAATTAGTAGTATCACTCAAAGGAGACAACTTATCACCAAAATAAGCACCTGATAACACCGCGCCGGCAGTCATCCCTAAAGAAATTCCTAGAGTCTCTCCTATACCAATTAAAGCAATTCCTACTGTAGCCGATGTCGTCCAAGAACTGCCAGTAGCAATAGATATAATGGCACAAATAATAACACATGCCGCTAAAAATATGGTTGGGTTCAAAATTTGTAATCCATAATAAATCATTGAAGGTATAATTCCGCTTATTAACCAAGTTCCGGCTAAAGAACCCACCATCAGTAAGATCAATAATGCACCTGCCGTAGATTTTACATTCTCTGCAACTTCTTCCATCATTCTTTTGTAGGTAACTTTATTCAGAAAACCTACTATAGCCGCAACAGCAGCTCCCAGTAATAATATAAATTGATTACTCCCGCTCAAAGCGTCATCTCCATACACTACGAAGACATTATAAAATAACATCGCTACCAAGGCAAAAACTGGTATCAATGCCTCCCAAATATTCAACTCTTTATTATCAATAATTTTTTGATCTCCTATTTTTATTTCTGAAATATTATCTTTTTTGGTCATTGAAACTATTTAATACTTGTAATGATACAAAGAAATATAAAACTATGCAATCTACCATCTACTACGTTTTAGTAAATGCTTAACATTACTTTATAATTAAATCTCTAATTTTATCTCTTAACTTAAACTTATCAAACAATGAAAAAATCTATTTTTTACTTTTTACTTGGTGCTTTTATTGTAAGTACCATTGCATTTGTAGATGTTAATAATTCGAACGCAGAAACTGAAGCCTATGTAGTATTATTGAATTCCAATAAAGATTATACGTTAGAATTGATGGAGGCTATGCCAGCTGACAAATACACGTTTAGACCGCATGATTCGATTAGAAGTTTTGGCGAACAAATGGCGCATTTAGGTATGTCGACTAAATTTTTAACGAACATGTTTATAAAAGGTGAGGCTATGCCAACTCAAGAAGATTTAGCGAAATTTGGTAAAATGGAGAAAGAAATATCTACCTCTAAAGAATCAGTTACCAAAGCGGTTACCGAAGGTTTTAACGAAATGATTACGACTTACCAAAGTATGAATGCAGAAACTATGAAAGAAAAATTTACGGTATTCTTTGATCCTAAAAAACCACAATTCTCTAAAGAGCTAGGTTTCAAATTCATCAATGACCACATTATTCATCATCGAAGTCAAGCCTTAATAGCACTGCGTATGCAAGGAATTAAAGCACCCGATTACAGATTGTATTAAAATAAAAAATACTCCTCTTTCGAGGAGTTATTTTTATACTCTATAATTATCTGCTTTCCAGTTTTTAATACTTTGCTTAATGACCTTTTCAGATAGATTTTCCGTTATAGCTTTTTGGGCTAATTCAGCAAATTCTTCATCTGATGAAAAACGCAAGCCAATTATTTGTCGTGGAGTTAATTTATCGCTTAAAGTCTTACCTGTTAATACGTAATGTCTAAATTTTTCTTCGGCCATAATCGCTCTATCCTGTGCTTTTAAGGCAAATGCTCTTGCATAAAAAGTTGTTAGTATGAGTAATAATGAACCAAAAACTAACAAAGAGGCATCATACAGATTTTCTTCTGATGATTTAACCAAATTTACAATTGCCCCGATAAACAAGAGTAAAGACCCTAGGGAAGTAAAATAATGATAGAGTGGCACCATGCGTGCATGGTTTTTTAGATTTTGAGATTTCATAAGTATAGTTTAATTAGTTATTTTTTCTTGAGTCCGAGTTTATGTCCTGCAAAAGCGTAATATAATATAATTGCATAACAAGGTAATAAAATCCAATAACTCGCTGTTGCCGATTCCGCTAAAGCTGAAGCTTCACTAAGTCCTTGTGCAATTAATTCTTCCTTACCAGTATCTACCAATCTACCATATAAGGGTGGAATGACAGCGCCACCCGCAATTGCCATAATTAATAATGCTGAGGCCGTCTTTGTAAACTTTCCTAACCCCTCTAAAGTAAGCGGCCAAACTGCTGGCCATACTAAAGCATTTGCTATACCTAAGGCAGCTACGAATAATACCGAGGTAAACCCTGTTGTATACAAAATACAAATAGTCAATATAATACCAAGGGCAGCACTAATTTTTAAAGCTGCACCTTGTTTTAAATATTTAGGTATTAAAAATACACCTAGCGCGTAGGTAGCAACCATTGCCATCAATGTAAAAGTTGTGAAAAATTTTGCCTCTTCACCAGAAATTCCTATTGAAATACCATAAGCAATAATGGTATCCCCTGCTATGACCTCTGCCCCAACATAAACAAACAAAGTGAGTACACCCAACCACAAATGTGGAAACTGAAATATACTCGTTTTTGGTGTTGCATTATCATCTGTACTTACCTCTTCCTCTTCGGCTTCTACATGAGGTAATGGTGCTTTTCTTATTAAAATACCTAGCGCAAATAAAACTAGTGCCATAACAATATATGGTGTAACCACGCTCTCTGCCATTGTATCTAGTAACTTAGATTTCTCAGTATCATCTACAACAGCTAAGTTTTCTTTAACGTCATCTATCCCCGATAATAATAATGATGCAAACACTAACGAACCTAAGGCCCCAGCAACTTTATTAGCGATTCCCATGATTGCAATACGTTTAGCTCCACTTTCTATTGGCCCAAGTATCGTTATATATGGATTAGATGCTGTTTGTAAAATAGTCATTCCGAGCCCTTGAACAAAAATTGCCATCAAAAACATCCAATATGTTCTTGCTCCAGCTGCCGGAATAAATAGCAACGCTCCAATTGCCATAATGATTAAACCTAATGACATCCCTTTTCGGTAACCAATCTTTGTCAAAATATAAGAAGCTGGTAATGCCATCACTACAAAAGAAATGTATGAAGCTGAAGCAACTAAATACGATTGAGCATCAGTAAGCTCATTAATCGTTTTCATGAAAGGAATTAAAGCTCCATTAACCCAAGTTACAAACCCAAAAATGAAAAATAACCCCGCGATAATAGCTATTGCTAAGTTAGTATTGCTCTTTGTTAAGGGTCTTTTGGTTGTATCTTCTAACATGTTGGTAATTTTAAAATCTTGGTAATGTACTAAAAATATTAAAATGTGTATTTTTAACAATCATTATTTTATACAATCTTATACTATTATGAAAAAAATACTCTTCTTTTTTATTTCATTAGCTATTATATCATGTGCTCAAAAAGAAAGTGCACCTGTTGAGCCATACGAACCAAACATCATCCCTCAACCTGTAAGTTATGAGAATGTTAATGAAACATTTGTAGTAACAAATAACATCAATCTAAAGCTAGAAACAGATAATGCGCAAGTTCAAACCTATGCAACCGCGTTTACTGAGTTTCTATCTAATGTAGTTGTGAGTACCAATGTTAATGCATCCGATAATTCAATACGTATCCTCCTTAATGCCGATCCTGTAGAAAAAATTGGTAGCGAGGGTTATGACCTTGAAATAAATAATAAGAGCATTACACTATCCGCAAATGAACCAGCTGGTATCTTTAATGGATTGCAAACACTTCGCCAGTTCTTCCCACCGAATTTTAAAATCAACGAAAAGAGTCCAACAGTATTAAAAGGCGCTAAAATTATAGATTACCCTCGTTTTGCTTGGCGCGGACTGATGCTAGATGTAAGTCGTCATTTCTTTAGTGTCGAAGATGTTAAGGCGTATATCGATAAAATGTCACATTATAAATTGAACACCTTTCATTGGCATTTAACTGACGATCAAGGTTGGCGTATTGAAATCAAATCATTGCCAAAACTTACAGAAATTGGCGCTTGGCGCGTAGAAAGACACGGGCGTTTTGGTGGCTCTAGGCCGAGTCCAAAACCGAGTGAAAAAGCTACCTATGGTGGTTTCTATACACACGAACAAATTAAAGACATTGTGCAATATGCAAGTGATAGAAATATCACTATTGTACCAGAAATTGATATGCCAGGTCATATGATGGCGGCGTTGGCTGCATATCCAGAAATGTCAACAAAAAAAGAGAAGAAGTTTGTTGCTCCTGGCTCTAAGTTTTCTGAATGGTATGGTAACGGTCGTTTTAAAATGTTAATTGAAAATACATTGAATCCAGCAGATGAGAAAGTATATGAATTTATCGATAAAATCTTTACCGAAGTTGCCGAGCTTTTCCCTGGAGAATATATTCACATGGGAGGTGACGAAGCCTATCATGGGTATTGGCAAGCTGACCCTAAAGTTCGAAAATTTATGAAACAGAATGATATTAAAGATAGTGATGAGTTACAAAGCTACTTCGTAAAAAGAGTTGAAAAAATTATTAGGAGTAAAGGAAAGAAAACTATTGGCTGGGATGAGATTTTAGAAGGCGGTTTGGCAGACGGCGCTGCTGTGATGAGCTGGCGTGGAATGAAAGGTGGTATCGAAGCTGCTAAACTGGGACATAATGTAGTGATGTCTCCAACTACGTTCGCGTACCTCGACTATACGCAAGGAGATCATAGCGTAGAAAATAAGATCTATGCCAACTTAAGTTTAGAAAAAGTATATAGTTTCGAACCAATTCCTGAAGGTATAGATGCAAAATATGTTTTAGGTGGTCAAGGAAATCTGTGGACAGAAGTAATACCGAATTTACAATATGCCTATTATATGACGTATCCTAGAGCTTTTGCTATAAGTGAAACTTTTTGGAGCCCTAAAGCATCTAAAAACTGGGAAAGTTTTGTGGATCGTACAGAAGCTCATTTCTTAAGGTTTAAAACTGAAAATAGTAATATCTCTAAGGCTGTATTAGATCCTATTGTGCAAACTTATAAAGATGGAGAAAAACTAATGTGTAAACTATCTAATAACGCTTCAAATACCGAAATTTATTACACTATAGATAACACATATCCTGTAAAATTTGGAGTGAAATATACCCAACCTTTCGAAATCCCTAAAGGCAATTTAAGCTTAAGAACTCAAACATTTAGAGATGGAAATGCTATAGGAAGACAATTACAAATAAAGCGTGCAGATTTGGTTAAAAGAATCGGTAGAAAGGAGATAGTATTGATTGCTGAAGATTAGAAATAAAAAATCAACACTTCCATGTGAATTTTTTTGTGGGTCATACTTGATTCGAACCAGCGACTTCTACCCTGTCAAGGTAACACTCTGAACCAACTGAGTTAATGACCCTTACTTATCGCTTAATAAATTTAAGCTTATTCTAAAATATTTCAAAAATAATACATGCAAATAAAAATCCCAATACAAAATTTGTATCGGGATCTAATTGATGTGGGCAATGAGGGATTCGAACCCCCGACCCCCTCGGTGTAAACGAGGTGCTCTGAACCAACTGAGCTAATTGCCCTAAGCGG
>RCNE010003666.1_pt1 | contig 10141 bp, 13 predicted proteins | sample 2041361 | NCBI WGS metagenome assembly RCNE01 (sample SAMN09708229, study PRJNA481090) | Marine sediment metagenome, whole genome shotgun sequencing project. | reverse complement strand
TTGAACTGAGCTCAATAACATCAATCCTGTCATCGCGAGGATAGTAAATACTTTTTTCATTTTTGTAAATGTTTGTTATTTAAATTTAGTTAACGGGTTTAAAGATATAAAAAATTTGGAACATATTAACATCTTCTGCGGAGAGAAAGGGATTCGAACCCCCGTTACGATTTCTCATAAACACGCTTTCCAAGCGTGCGCCTTAAGCCACTCGGCCACCTCTCCAAAAATGTCAAAATTTTATATGAAGGGCAAGTAACAAAAAATAATTTAATTGAAAAAGCTTTTAATTCAAAACTAGTTCAATTCTCCTCTTAAAGAAGCCTCAAATTCAATTTTAAGATTTTCAAAGGGAATATTTTGACCCAAAAGCAATTTTAATTTGGCAATTGCAGATTCGGTTGTAATATTTTTTCCGCTAATTACACCTGCATTTTTTAGATGTACGCTCGTTTCATAATGTCCCATTAGAACGCCACCGCTAATACATTGAGTTACGTTGATTACAGGTATTTTACTTTTAATGGTTTTCGCGATCATCTTTGTAAACCAAATGTCTGTCTGGGTATTCCCTGCCCCATATGTTTCAAGAATCACCCCTTCAAGGTCAGGACAGTTCAAAATATGTTCGACGATACTTCTGCTGATTCCTGGAAAAAGTTTCAGGATCACCACATTGGCATTCAAATTCTTTAGTAGTCTTAAAGGTTTAACTGTTTCAGTCTTTGAAAGCCATTGATCATTAAAGTTCAAATGAACGCCGCTCTCACCCAAGTGCGGATAATTTGGCGATTCAAAAGCTTCAAATTGCTCTGAACTCACTTTTGTGGTCCGGTTGGCTCTGTACAATTTATATTCAAAATACAATCCTACTTCCTGAATTCTAGGGGTACCATTTTCCTGGGCAGCCGCGACCTGTATGGCTGTGATCAGATTCTCTTTAGCATCTGTTCTTAAGTCTCCAATGGGCAATTGGGATCCGGTAAAAATGACCGGTTTACTTAAGTTTTCAAGAATAAAACTCAGTGCAGAAGCCGTATATGACATCGTATCAGTTCCTGTAAGTACAACAAAACCATCTATATCTTTATATCTTTCTTCAATGATCTCAGCAATCTTTACCCAATAGGCCGGCGACATATTAGACGAATCAATAGGATTTGAAAAGCCCTTAGTTTCAATGTTACAATCCAATAATTTGAGTTCAGGAATCTTTATCTTGATATTCTCAAAATCAAAGGCTTTGAGCGCATTTGATCTGTAATCTTTAACCATTCCAATGGTTCCCCCAGTATAGATCAGGAGTATATTAGGCACTTTATTTTTCATAAAAATAAAATTAGCATGCTTTTTGCTATAAAAGTATTAATTAATCCTTAAGATATATTTTATATGACTGGTTCTTTTTTATTGATCATTGTGATTGGGTTATTGGGCATGCTCGTGCAGGGCCGATTAAAAAGTAAATTTAAAAAGTACACTAACCTGCATCTGCAAAATGGAATGAGTGGTAGGGAAATTGCCGAAAAGATGTTGGCCGACAATCAGATTTACGACGTCAAAGTGATCTCCACCTCAGGAAGTTTAACAGACCATTACAATCCTCAAAACAAAACTGTGAATTTGAGTGAGTCTGTTTATGCAGAACGCAATGCTGCTGCAGCCGCCGTGGCAGCACATGAATGCGGGCATGCTGTACAACATGCCAAAGGTTATACATGGCTTCAATTGAGGTCGAGATTAGTTCCTGCTGTGAGCATTTCATCTAAACTTGCCTCTTTTTTGTTGATTGCAGGGATTTTTACAGTGGGGGCGTTTCCTCAGTTATTACTTCTGGGCATTTTATTATTTGCTGCGACAGTACTATTTACCATAGTAACCCTTCCTGTTGAATACGATGCAAGCAACAGGGCACTGGCCTGGCTTGAAGAGAAAAAAATGGTCACCAATACAGAACATGATGCTGCAAAAGATGCTCTAAAATGGGCAGCAAGAACGTATGTAGTGGCAGCGCTAAGCTCAATAGCAACGCTTTTGTATTATGTGAATATTTATAATAGAAGGGGTTGGTTGAGGGAGAAGTGTTAAGTGTTAAGTGTTAAGTGTTAAGTGTTAAGTGTTAAGTGTTAAGTGTTAAGTGTTAAGTGTTAAGTGAAATTAAATATTTCATTAAATCGCCAATCATTGCATCATTATTTCATTGTTTCATTGTTTCATTAATTCATTATTTCATTAAATCATTGCATCATTATATCTTCATCTGCCTGTCTATCTGCTGATCTAGTGAAATAAAGGTTTCCGTTCGAGCTACCCCCTTAATGTTCTGAATCTCATGGTTCAAGACCTGCATTAAATGCTCATTATCCCGGCAAAGAATTTTAACAAAGATGGCGTAATTTCCTGTGGTGTAGTGACTTTCAATAACTTCATCAATTTCTTTAAGCCGTTTGGTGGCCTCTTTGTACTTGCTTGAACTGTCGAGGAAAATACCCACAAATGCTAGCGTTTTAAAACCCAGTACCTTCGGGTTAATGATAAATTTTGACCCCGAAATTAATCCTGACGCCTCCAACTTTCTCAAACGTTGATGGATTGCTGCTCCTGAGATTCCTACCTTTCTGGCGATACTGAGGATTGGTGTTCGCGCATCATCCATCAGCTGGTTAAGGATCAGTTTATCAATGCCATCTATTTTTAAGTTGTTTTCCTTCATCGCTACAAGCTAGGCTTTATTAGTTCCTTACAATTTCCAATTAATGATTGGTATTTCAGTTAAATATTGAAATAAAAGTAAAAAAAAAGATATGAATTCATCATATCTTTTTAATTTTTGATTTTAAATTGTAATTATTATTCACTCTGAATTACAAAATCGTCCATAAAGGCTGTCGTATAATTTCCCGCCACATAATTAGGGTCCTCCATTAATTGTCTGTGAAATGGAATGGTTGTTTTTATACCTTCTATAACAAATTCATCCAGTGCTCTTCTCATTTTGCTAATAGCCTGTTCTCGTGTCTGAGCAGTAACAATCAGCTTAGCAATCATTGAATCATAATTGGGAGGAATTGAATAGCCCGCATATACATGTGTGTCTAACCTCACCCCATGACCTCCTGGGGCATGGAAAATAGTAATTGTTCCGGGAGAAGGCATGAATCCGTTAAAAGGATCCTCAGCGTTGATTCTGCATTCAATAGAATGCTGTGTTGGGTAATAGTTGATTCCTATAATAGGCACTCCTGCCGCCACTTTGATTTGCTCACAGATTAAATCAAAATTCGAAATTACTTGTTCTGTGATTGGGTGTTCTACCTGAATTCTAGTATTCATTTCCATAAAATAGAAATTCCTGTGTTTATCAACCAGGAATTCAATCGTTCCGGCACCTTCATATTTTATAAATTCCGAAGCTAAAACAGCAGCTTCCCCCATTTTTTCTCTGAGCTCATCAGTCATAAAAGGAGAAGGAGTTTCCTCTGTAAGTTTTTGATGTCTTCTTTGAATAGAACAATCTCTTTCAGACAAATGACAGGCTCTGCCTCTCGAATCACCAACAATTTGAATTTCAATATGTCTTGGATCTTCGATGAGTTTTTCCATATACATCGTATCATTTCCAAAGGCAGCTTTAGACTCTTGTCTGGCAGAATCCCATGCTTCTTGCAGATTTTCAGGCTTCCAGACAGCTCGCATACCCTTACCCCCGCCTCCGGCAGTAGCCTTAAGCATCACAGGGTAGCCAACTTCTTTAGCTGTTTTTTTAGCAATAGCAAATGTTGGTAAAACACCTTCTGAACCTGGTACAGTAGGCACTCCAGCTTTTTTCATCGTTGATTTCGCCGAAGCCTTGTCTCCCATAAGGTTGATCATTTCTTCGGAAGCACCGATAAACTTTATACCGTGTTCTTCACATAATTTTGAAAAACGGGCATTTTCTGATAAAAAACCATAACCTGGATGAATCGCATCTGCATTCGTAATCTCAGCCGCTGCAATGATATTAGATATTTTTAAATAGGAATCTGCACTCGAAGGCGGTCCAATACATACTGCCTCGTCTGCGAATCGAACATGTAAACTTTCTGCATCGGCTGTAGAATATACTGCAACCGAACTGATACCCATTTCACGACAGGTACGTATGATACGAAGCGCAATTTCTCCTCTGTTTGCTATTAATATTTTTTTAAACATAATTTTATCAAATTACATTAGTACTGAATAGTGATCAGGAATTTCCCGATCCTTTTGTGATAGCTAATTTTTAAGAAGGATCAATCAGGAACAAAGGCTGATCAAATTCAACAGGTGATGAATCTTCCACTAAAACTTTGACGATTTTACCAGAAATTTCCGATTCAACTTCGTTAAATAGCTTCATGGCTTCGATAATACAAACAGTATCTCCTGCTTCTATTGTGTCACCAACTTTAACAAACAACGGCTTATCAGGTGAAGGTTTTCTGTATAATGTTCCAATGATTGGCGATTTAATCTCAATAAATTTCGAAGTTTCTTCTCCATCTTTATTTCCTGTTGCCGGAGATTCCGTATTTGGTGGAATTGCCTGTGAATCAGATGGCTGAACCTGTACCGGCATAGAAACCGGGGCAGCCTGCTGGAAATAATTAGTTTCTTGTCTTCCAGCTCCTGTTTTGATCGTTATCTTGACATCACCCATTTCCAACTTCACTTCATTAGCACCAGATTTGGCAACGAATTTAATTAGATTTTGAATTTCTTTTAATTCCATAATGTTATTGTTTAGAATGTTTTTATGAATTATAACACCACTTAAAATAAATAGATCCCCAAGAAAATCCACCACCAAATGCAGCGAATATTATAGTATCTCCTTTTTTAAGTTGTTTCTCATAATCAGCTAAAAGCAATGGTAAGGTAGCTGAAGTTGTATTTCCGTAATTTTGAATGTTCAACATTACTTTGGAAGGATCCAGTTTAATGCGTCGAGCAGTTGCCTCGACAATACGTTTATTGGCCTGATGAGCAGCCAACCAATCTACATCATCGTTCGTCAGTTCGTTTTTCTCAAGGATTATTTCAGTCACATCCGCCATATTGAAGACGGCATTTTTAAAGACTGTTTGTCCGTCCTGTTTGGCAAAATGCAATCGGTTTTTTACAGTCTCTTCAGTAGCAGGCATCACTGACCCTCCGGCAGCAACATTTAAAAATTCTCTCCCTGAACCGTCAGATCTCATAAATTCGTCCTGCAGCCCATTACCATCGGTAGTGGGTTCAACCAAAACAGCTCCGGCTCCATCACCAAAAATGATACATGTGGCTCTGTCGGTATAGTCGATCATGGATGAATTCTTATCTGCTCCTATAAGCAATATTTTTTTATACCTGCCAGCCTCTATATATGAGGCAGCAACCGATAATCCGTATAAAAAACTTGAACAAGCCGCTTCCAAATCAAAAGCAAACGCATTGACTGCACCTATTTCAGAAGCCACAAAAGCTCCTGTTGAAGCCGCTTGCATATCGGGAGTTGCTGTACACAAAATAATCATCTCGATCTCTTTCGGATCCAGGTTAGTTTTCGCGAGTAGGTCTTCTGCAGATTTAATGGCCAAATAAGAAGTGCCTTTACCTTCTTCCTTTAAAATTCTTCTTTCTTTTATTCCAGTTCTTGAAGTAATCCATTCATCATTGGTTTCAACCATGGTCTCCAACTCCTTATTCGTAAGAATATAATCTGGAACATATTTGCCAACAGCGGTAATCGCAGCAGTAACTTTACTCATGTCAGTTTATTTACTGTTTATAGAAAATAATGTTTACAAAATGATAAAACAGAGGTCAAAAGTAACAAAATTTAGTTTGCATCTTCATCAAAAAAAGACATTTTTTGTCAGTTTTCAATTAAAATCAACAAAAAAACCCTCAAAAATGAGGGTTTTTAACATAAATATCAAATCTATTGATTATGCTTGATTTTCTTGAGCGTCAATTAAAATCTGGCCCCTATAGTACAATTTACCTTCATGCCAGTGGGCACGATGGTATAAATGAGCTTCGCCAGTAGTAGGATCTTTTGCAATTTGAGGAGACACAGCTTTGTAGTGTGTTCTTCTCTTATCTCTTCTTGTTTTTGACGTTTTTCTTTTAGGATGTGCCATCTCTATTTATTTTTATCTATTAGTAATTTTTTCAAGTCATCCCATCTGGGATCAGTTTCCTTAACATCTTTGTTCTTTTCCGGGCTCAATTCACCGAGCTTTTTCAATACATCTGATTTCAGCGAACCATCAGCTATACCAGGATGAATTTTTTTCAATGGAACAGCAAGGACGATCATTTCATAGATATACTGAGAAAGATCCAATTGGTGTTCTCCATGTGGCAAGATCAACACTTCCTCGTTATTATCATTGTATTCCTCTCCAAACTTAACCACCAAGTCAAGCGCTCCCACCATAGGAAGTTCAAAAGGTTCATTTGACAGATCACAAGTAACTGTGGCCTTTCCTTCACTTTTAAAATCCAATTCTAACAAGGTACTTTTCTTTACAAAATCAAGTACAATCGCAAAATCAGCATTCAAAAATTCATCGAATGAATAAGACTCAAAGAACTGTTTGTCAATTCTATATTCAAATTTGTGATTTCCTTCTTTTAATCCAAAAAACGACAACACAAAATCATTTGACAATTTCATCTGAACATAAATTTGAGCGCGCAAAGATAGAAAAAATTTAAGTATTTAAAAATAATTTATTTAGAATATTGTTTTTTCTTCTCTTTCTGTATTTCAAGTTTGTTCTCAGTAAGACTTGCATACTCCTCTCTGGCCTTAAACAAATTGATTCCCAAAAAGATAGCTTCTTTGAAAGAACTGAATTCGGCCTTACCTTTGCCCGCTATTTCAAAAGCGGTTCCATGGTCCGGCGAAGTTCGGATTTTATCCAGTCCGGCAGTAAAGTTTACTCCGTTCCCAAAGGCTAACGTTTTAAAAGGTGCAAGCCCTTGATCGTGATACATCGCTAAAACTCCGTCAAAACTCTTATAATTTCCATTTCCAAAAAAACTATCCGCCGAATATGGGCCATAAACTAGTTTTCCTTTTTTTTGTATTTCTTCCAAAGTTGGCCTCACGATCTCATCATCTTCTGTCCCTATGACCCCTTGATCTCCACAATGAGGATTTAATCCCAATACCGCAATCTTAGGTTTGGCAATATTAAAGTCTTCGACAAGTGACTTATACATGATGGCTACTTTTTTCCTGATCAATTCGGCGCTAATGTTTTCAGCAACTTTATTAATGGGAATATGCCCTGTGATAAGACCTACCCTTAAGTTTCCTGAACACAGAATCATCAAGGCCTCTCCATTTAATTTATCCTCTAAGAACTCCGTGTGCCCTTTAAATTTAAACTCCTCAGACTGAATATTACTTTTGTCTATAGGGGCCGTAACCAATAGATCTATATCTCCATTTTTAAGCGCTTCAGTAGCACTATCCAATGAAAGCAAAGCGTATTTACCGGATGCTTCGGAAGGGCTTCCCAAATCAACATCGATCATTTCTTTCCAAACGTTCAACAAATTTAACTTTTGGGGCACTAATTTTTTAAGACTATCGATACCATGGATGCTTGTATTTAAATTCAACGCCTTCTTATGATAACTTATCGCCTTTGAAGACGCAAAAATAATTGGAGTACAAAAGTCGAGCATTCTGCTGTCTTCAAAAGATTTCAAAACAATTTCAACACCAATTCCATTCAAGTCACCTATCGAAATTCCGACTTTTATTTTATCTTTTTTTTTCATCCAACTATGTAATAATTGTTAATTTTGAAAGGTAATTCAATTTTACCCACGCACAAATTTAATCATTAATTTTAGAACATGTTTACAGGAATAATAGAAGAATTAGGAGAGGTTGTCGAATTAAATCACGAACAAGACAATTTGCATATTACTGTTAAAAGTAAAGTTTCAAAGGAACTCAAAATTGATCAAAGCTTAGCACATAATGGGGTTTGTTTGACAGTTGTAGCCCTTGGCGAAAACACACATACGATTACTGCTATCAAAGAAACCATTGACAAATCAAATATTGGACACCTAAAAGTCGGTGAAAACGTAAATTTGGAAAGAGCAATGCAATTAGGAGCAAGGCTAGATGGACATATTGTTCAGGGGCATGTTGATCAAATTGCTGTTTGTACAGAAGTAATTGCAATGGAAGGTAGTTGGGTGTTCAGCTTTAAATATGACAATACCTATGACAACCTTACAATTGAAAAAGGATCAATCACAATCAATGGAGTCAGCCTAACTGTTGTAAACTCGAAAGAAGGGGCCTTTAGTGTGGCTATAATACCCTACACACATGAAAACACGAACTTTCACCAAATCAAAATGAATGATACAGTGAACTTAGAATTTGATATGATCGGTAAATATGTAGCCAGATTGATAACTAGATAACTAGTCTTTAGAATTATCGTGAATTTTTTTTGCACCATATCCGATTGCTACAACTACTAACCCGATTATTCCTCCGTCTATAGGAAGATCATCTGGATCAGGTGGTGGTGGTCCTCCGTCTTGCGCCATTACAGCACTTGAAACCAAAAGAAAAGCAACAAAAAGTATTGCTTTAAAGTATTTATTTACCATAGAAATTTACTCTTATTTTAGATTTTTATAACGAAATAAAACCTAATTTGTTGCAAATATAGGAAAACGTTTAAAAAAAATATCAACAACGTTTAAATAATTTAACAATAATCCATTTATTATTCAAAAAATCTTGAACAAATATAAACTATCATTTTTAACATTAACCAAAAAGAATGAAAATTATATTCTTTGTCTTATTCAGTCATAAAAAAACCTGAAAGTCAACCTTCAGGCTTTAACGTGGACCCAGAAGGGCTCGAACCTTCGACCCCCTGATTATGAGTCAGGTGCTCTAACCAACTGAGCTATGGGTCCAATTTTGGAGTGCAATATTACTATTTTTTTACGTTATCTACAATAATTATCTTTGATTAATTATATATATGAATCTAATCTTCTAAATACTATAATATGCTTCAGCGTCTTTACTTTACCCTTTGTTTCTCTTTTATATTAAATGCTGCTGTTGGGCAGGAAAAAGAAGTGATCGAAAACATTCCAAACAACGAATATCAGTCTGAAAAGGCTCAGGAAACCCAAGTGCAACCTCAAACAAAAAAAGTATATCCTTATCAAAGAAGCTGGAGTTTTGGTGGAAATGTAGGACTTTCGTTCTGGAATGGCGGAACAGATATACTACTGGCTCCAAAGGCATATTACAATGTGTCTCCAAAGTTTTTAGCTGGATTTGGTCTCACATATATATATTCGAGCGCAGAAGATGATTTCGCAAAATATAGCCAAAATTCTTTTGGACCTAGTGTATTGGCTGCTTTTAGACCAATTCCCTTTTTACAGTTATCCGCTGAGTTTGAAGGCTTGCAAACCAACGGTAATACCACCATTAAATTTGGTGACCGAGAAAAAAACGATTATTCCTATTGGAATAATGCCATCTATTTAGGAGCATCCTTTGTATCGAGAAATGTGTCTTTTGGGCTTCGTTACGACGTTTTATATGATTCTTCACGAAGTGTATACAGCTCAGCCTGGTCTCCGGTTATTGGATTCTATTTCTAAGTGATACTTTTTGCCACTCCCGCTGTAAGACTAATAAAGTGACCTGTTTTACAATTTGTGTTTGTTCGGTATCTTTTATAGATCTTAGTGCTTTCTCAGAAATATCAATGCGGTATAGAAAATTGAGATAAGCACCAAAATCTGAAGTTATCAGCTGAAATAATAAATTATAAACATGGATAGCGAGCTCCTTAGGCGTAAGCATTGTGTCAATTCTAGTCTCAAGCCCGGAAAGATTTGCATCTTTATTTAGCTGCTCAATCACGGAGCTCAACAATTGTTGGGATTCAATTTGTTCTAAGAGCGCTAAAACAGGCTTAGTTTCCATTCATATTAAGTTTTACGCACCATAAGGTTCATAGCAAAATCCTTAAGTTTTTGCTTCTTTTCTTCACTCAATGAAAGTGCTTCTACATCTGATAAAGCCTTATGTGTGTATTTTTCAATTTCCTTTAAG
>RCNE010002358.1_pt1 | contig 10144 bp, 7 predicted proteins | sample 2041361 | NCBI WGS metagenome assembly RCNE01 (sample SAMN09708229, study PRJNA481090) | Marine sediment metagenome, whole genome shotgun sequencing project. | reverse complement strand
TGTAGATCGTCTCGTGTGACACCTGATAGTTCTCATCGTCGGGATACGTGCTCTTTAACCACCCCGCGATCTGATCCGGCGACCATTCCAGCTGCAGCTTCTCGGCCACGATGTAAGCCAGCTCGCGGTTCTTCGCCAGTTTACAGGTCTTCGCGCGGTGCGCTCGATCCCACGCGGCTGCATCGGCCTTACTCGCACGGTACTTTCGCTGGCCGCCGTTGCGCTTGATCTCTCGACTGACAGTTGAGGATGCCCGACCTATTGATGCGGCGATCCACCGCAGCGACTGGCCGGCGGCCACGCCGCGTGAGATCTCCTCACGCTCAAGCAAGCTCAGTGCTCGTCGTGATCGCTGTCGCGGTGGCGGTCGTATGCCGCCAGTCGGCGAAAAAACACGTTGTATCGATGAATGACTGCAACCAAACAGACGCGCTATAGAGTTTAACGACTCACCTTTTTGCCAGCGACCCCACATCGCCGCTTTGTCTGCTTCGATGTAATAGATCCTCGTCGGATACTTCATTTTCAACATCCTCCTCTCTATAGTGAGAGTTTAGATGTTGCATTGACCGCTTGAAGTCACAGCCGAAAGCAGCCGCTCAAATTCCAATGATTTCCGGCATCTGAGTGTCCGCTTTCGAGAAAAGCGGACATTAGCGTATTGATGCGTTAGAAACGTCCGAATTCTTAAAGCACGCAATTTAACCGCAACGATTGGCCGGAACGTGCAAAGTTGTTGTGGAAGGCACCTGGTTAGTAACCAGGCCGTCTGGCAGTTACGCTAGAGTGCGACTTCTGCCTGAAAATTGGGGCGAGACAAGCAGGGATGTCGATTGGACCAACCAACTCTTTACACTATGCGCGTTGGGTCAAGAGTACCAATTATCCGCCAACATTTGCCTGAAAGCTTGGTTCGAGCAACCGAACTGTCGGAACTCACCTGAGTCTGGTCGCGATTGAGACACATTCCCTCGGCGTTTTCGCCGTCGGGGTTCGTGCCGCCGGACACGCCGCGAAGATACACAACAATTGCCATTCTTTCGCATCAGGCGAATCTCACGCGAAACAATGCCGAGTAGAGCACCGGTACCAACAATAGCGTGATGAATGTGGCGAACAACAATCCAAAGAGGATGGCAATTGCCATGGGCTCAAACATTGGCCCGCCACTCATCCACAGCGGAAACATGCCGCCCACTGTTGTTGCTGTGGTGAGAAGAATCGGCCTGGCGCGCTGCTGACTGGCCTCAATCACCGCTTCGGCAGGTGCCAAACCGTTGTCTTCGATCTCGGTCTTGATGCGATCGAGCAGCACAATGGCGTTGTTGATCACAATACCGGCCAACGACACGAGCCCTAAGAACGTAAAGAAGCCAAAGGTTGATTTGGCGACCAACAAACCAATGGTGATGCCAATCAGTCCCAACGGGATGGTCATCAACACAATCCCTGTACGACGGAACGAATTGAACTGCAGCATCAGCAATAAGACGATCGCCATCCCCGCAAAGGGTAGGGCAGCGACGATGGATGCATTCGCCTCGTCTGCCTTTTCCGTCTCGCCACCTTCTTCGTAACGGTAGGCACTTCGCCAGGATTGCGAAAATTCAGTTAGCCATGGACCAAACTCGGCTGCGATCTCTGCCGCTGTGACGCCTGGGCGGAGCTGCGCCTGTACCGTGATCGTTCGATCGCGATCACGCCGCTCGATGCGTGCCGGCTCCCAAACAACTTCGACATCGGCGACCTGCTTCAATGGCACCGTGCTCGCGGTGCCCTGTGAGAAGATCGTGAGATTCTCGAGCTTGGCGATATCCTGGCGATCAGATGCGACAGTTCTCAATGTAACCGGAATGATGTCATCGCCTTCGCGGTACTCGGTCATCTTCATGCCAGAGAGACTGGCGTTCAGCGATACCGCGATATCATTGCTGGTCACGCCCGCACGGAGGGCTCGTGCCTGGTCGACGTTGATGACGAGTTTCTTGCTTTGCGGTCCCCACGTGTCTTTTACGGCTGTGACGTCTTCGTAGCTCCAGAGTTGTTGCTTGATTTTTGACACTAGTCGAAATAATTCATTGAATTCGGGGCCCGATACACGCACTTCTACGGGGTAGGACACCGGCGGACCGTTCGCGAGACGTTTCACCTGCACCTGCAAATCCGGGTGATGCTCGAACGTGTAGTCCTCGATCGCGGCGATCATCGGTTCGATGGCTGCGGGAGAACTGACGTTGATGACCATCGCCGTATTCGCCACGTTCGGATTCGGCGGATCGAAGCCCATGACAAAGCGCGGTCCACCGGTACCGATGTAGGCTGCCCAACTGGTGACGCCAATTGCGTCCTCATCCGCGCTCGCGTCGAGGAGTAACTCGTCTTTCAGAAATTCTTCTACATCACTAATAAGAGCCTCGGTGGTCTCGATCGCGGTACCGACAGGCAGCTCCAGTTTGGCACTCAGTATCGGATCTTCAGAAGGCGGAATAAAGACTGCCGGTACGTAGCCCATGCCATAGATGGCCGCAGCGAATAGTCCGATGACGACTAACCCGAATAAGGTTCGATGGCGAAGCGACGGTAGTAGCAGCCCCCGGTACGCTCTGTAGAACCAGCCATTAAAGCCGAGCTGATCCGTGCCCGAGGTTTGCTTCACCTTGAGCAGCATCGGTGTCAACATTGGCACGAATGTCATCGACAAAAGCCAGGACAACAGCAGGGCGATCGTCACGACATAGAAAATTGAGGAGGTGAATTCACTCACCGCGGATTCCGCCAACACAATCGGTGTAAAAGCCGCCGCCGTGGTGAGCGACGAAACCAATAGCGGCACCATCATCTCTTTGGCAGCGCCGACGCAGGCGGGGACCGGTTCTTCGCCTTGTTCTCGACGCACAATCGTGGCCTCGACCACCACAATCGCGTTATCGACCAAAAGCCCGAGGGAAATGATCAATGCTGCGAGGGAAATCTGGTTGATGCCAATGCCAAATAGGCCCATGACGAAAAAGGTTGAGACCATAACGATCGGAATAAGCGACGCCACGACCACGCCGGTGCGTACGCCAAGTGTCAGCACCATCACCAGGATCACAATGCCCACCGCCTGAAAGAGGTTGATGAGGAAGGTGTTCACGCTCGCATCGGTCAACACAGATTGCTGGAATAAAGGCTCGATCGTGACGCCCAACGGATAGTCAACCTCCAACGCCGGGATGAGTACCGCCAGACGCTCGCCCAGTTCCAGGATGTTGCCCCCTTCGCGCATCGAAACAGCAAACGCCAATGCCGGTTCACCGTTCGCGTGCACCCGGGTCTTGGCGGGATCTTCGTAGCCCCGGTAGACAATGGCGAGATCACCGAGATAAACCAGTTCACCGCTGCCAGGCAGTGCAATCACCGCCCGTTTCAAATCCTCAACGGATTCAAAGTTCCCCGAGGGTTCCAGCACGATGCGCTCAGGCCCAAAGCGAATTTCGCCACCCGACGAGAGAATGTTAATGGCCTGCAGGTTACTCGCCAGTTGCTGCGGCGATAGACCGATTTCGGTCAAACGCGCGTTGTTGTATTCAATGAAGACTGCCTCGTCTTGTGCGCCGAAGATCTCCACTTTGGCAATGTTGCGCTCTTTCAGGAGCCGCTCGCGAATCTCGTCCGCGAACGCTTTCAATTCGGCCGGAGAATAACCCTCTCCGGTCAACAGGTAGACGTGCCCGAAAGTATCGCCGAACTCGTCATTGACTTGCGGCGTCATGACACCTTCGGGAAGGTCCTGGACGACATCGTCTACTTTTCGACGAAGATCATCGAAGATGGGCCGCATGTCCGTGTAGGATTCCAGGAAATTCGCTTTTACGATTGAGATACCGGTGCGGGATTCGCTGGTGACGGTGTCTAGCTCCGGCATCTCCATCACTTTTTCTTCAATGGTGTCAGTCACGAGTTGTTCAACGCGTTCCGGGCTTGCGCCCGGGAAGCGCGTCGTAATGACGGCGGTACGAATCGTAAATGCGGGATTCTGTGCCTTGGGCAGGGCGAAGTAGGAAGTAATACCGGCAGAAACGAGTACCAACACGATAACCAGTGTGACGCGGCTGTAGCGGATTGCCGATTCGGTGATATTCATGCGCTTGTCTCTACTCAGCTCGAACTTGAAGGCCGTCACGGGCAGCCGTCACGCCGGCCGTGACGACCCGATCACCGTCGCTGAGCCCATCGGTGATCTCAAGGCCGGCTGCACTCAAAGCGCCCACCACCACGGCCCGACGTCGCGTCGTCGCTATGCCGGGTTCTTCCCCGGATTCCAATACGTAAACAAACGCGCCTTGTTCGTCCTGGCCGACGGCCGCCGGCGGCAGGAAGAAGACGTTCTCAGCACCCGATGTACCGGCAAAGGCGAAGGTGACTTCGGCCGCGAGTCCGGAGCGGAATGCCGAATGACGCTCATCCAGCGTCAACGTGACCGGGTACGTGGTCGAGCCACCGCCAGCGATGCCGACTTCTGACACTGAGCCCGCAAAGGCCTGTCCAGGGATAGCGTCGAAGCGCACAGTGCCGGCTATATCGGGCCGAAACGCCGCGATCAGGCTTTCGGGTACGGCGATCTCGACTTCCCATCGGCCGCCACAATTCACAACGGCCACCTGTGTGCCCGCGGCAACATTTTCGTTTTGCTCGATGCTTACCTGAGCGACGGAGCATTCGCCATCAGCGCTTAGTCGCGTGTAGCCGCGGTTAAGCTCCGCAAGGTTCAGGGACTGGGCCATCGCCTGATGATTGGCCGTCGCTGATTCCGTTCGCGCGAGTGCGGCATCAAGATCGTTTCGGGAGGCGTTGTCATTCGCATAAAGTTGACGTACGCGCTGGTACTCGGCTTCTGCATTTCGTCGTTCGGCATCGGCCTGCGATCGCGCAGCGCTAGCTCGCTGCACTTCGACCTCGTAGGTTGCCGGATCAAGTGCGGCTATGAGTTGCCCAGGCTGCAAGGTATCGCCGACGGCCACCGCCAGTTGTCGTACGGTACCCGCGACATTGAAACTGATGCGTGATTCCTGTGCGGCTTTCGCGGTGCCCGAAAACACGCGATCGCGAAGCACGTCTGCGCCGGAGTGCACCACCACGTACTTCACTGGGCGAAGGCGCTCCGCGGGTGCCTCGGGTTCTTCACTGCAGCTCACCAAGCCAAAGGCGAGTAATGCGATACTCAGGACCAGGGCCGAGCCATGTGATTGTTTGGAATGAGTCATCGTTGGGCACCTTGTAGTCGTTCGCCCGCGAACGTATCGAGGCGCTGAAACCAGGCCTCCTTTTCCGCGGGTTCAACAAAGAAATCGAAAAAGCCAATGGCGCGTTCTACGTCCATCAGATCAAGCAGGAACTGATAAGCTGCATTCGCCGAAGAGAGCTGTGCCACCAATGCGGCGTTTTGCGCGTCGATGAGATCGACATCGGACGCGGTGCCACGTGTGTAGGCATCGGTCACCATCGATAAAGTTTTTTCCGCCGCGTCGGCGGCTTCTTTGGCGTAACGAATGTTGATTCTCGATGCAGCGGTCTGGTGTACGCTCGCACGGGCCGAGGTCTCAACTTGATCCGTGAATTGCCGATGCAGCAACTTCAAGCGCCTGAGCTCGATGCGTGCTTGCTGTTTATCGGCATCAAGACGGGACCCCTGGTACAAGGGCAGTGTGAATTGCAATCCGACACTCCAGTCTTCATCGTGGGTTACAGATGTCTGCGCACCGTGATCGTCAAAGACCCGGTCGACGTTACCTGCGAGTGCGATATCCGGTACGTAACGCGCTCGTTTTGCAGCGAGAAGTGAACGTTCCTGCGCACCAATTTGTTCATTGAGCGACACCAGCTCCGGGGCGTTGGCGAGTGATTCCTGCACCAGGAAATCGCGGAAAATTCGCGCCTTGCGCGGATCAGTAATGAAATTGGACAAGCGCGCATCGCCGAATACTCGTGGGTCTGTCAGGCCGGGTTCCCGGGTTTGAAACGGCTCTTCAATGGGCCGCTGCAGTATCTGGTTTAACCGGTTGGTGGTCTGTAAATACAGAGCCTGCGCATTGGAGACGTCTTGGCGGCTGCCGCCGAGCGCGGTTTCGAAACGATGCACCTCGGAACGATCCGTCGCACCGACGTTGAAGCGGAACTGCGCGCGTTCCAGATTAGCGCGCGTGACTTTGAGGTTGTCACGCTGAATGTTGAGCTGTGTCTTGGCGACCAGCACGTTGAGATACGCTTGTGCGGCTTGTTGGAGGATGTCGAGACGAATACCGTCTAGGTTGGCCGATTGGGCCGCTTCCAGGCGTTCGGCAATGTTGTAATTGGCTCGCGCTGATTCCGAGTAAATTGTCTGCGACAGGCTGATGCCGGCCGACGAGCTTCGTGTGGCACCGACACCGACCAGATCCCGATCGAACGCCTGAGATGTGACCCCGGCGCTTAGCTGTGGCAACAGACTTGATCGCGCAACCCGCGTCGTTTGGCCGGCGGACAAGAGTTCCTCCTGGGCTACCGCCAATTCCAGATTACGTTCCAGCGCTTCGCGGACCACGATATCCAACGTCAATACGCGTCCGGTCTCGTCTTCTGCATGCAGTAAATCGGCTTCGAACAGCAACTCAAAAGGCGGCGAGTAGCCGATGGCTCGCGCCGTTCTCACGTTCAAAACCAGGCGAGTAGCGACATCGAAGGCAATGGGCAGGTCACCGGCAGTGCGTCCCAGCAGAATATCGCGAATGTCGATTGCCAACTGCCTTGCCATGCGATCTACGGGCGCCATGAGACCTGTCCCCATCAGCATGCCCTTTTCGACTGCCGGTCGACCGATGGCTGAGTAGGAAGGCAAGTGCCGGGCATTCAAAGCATCGATCAAGGCCTGGTGCTCCGATTCGGGTAGGCGAAGCAGCGGCAGCACAAACACAGCGTCTGTGTTGTCGGGGATCGCCGCCACGATGGCGGCTGCCTCATCGTCGGCTGAGACCGAGCTGAACCCGATACCCAGCTCGCTGGCCATGCGCTCAATACTCCGCTGTGCCGCAGGTACAGCAGCTAACACGCGCGGGTCGGAGACGACAGCGATGTGTTTGGCACCGGTAGCGAACTGAAATCGTTCGATCTCAGCAACGATGTTTCGGTTACTGGCAAGATAGTGAAGATTGCGAACGCCCGACGTACCGCTTGCAGTCACGGGGAAGCCCTGCAATTCGGCATCGATCACAAACGGTGCGACGATGGGTGTCGAGGGCCTCAGTTTGGCCGTGAGGCTGCTGCCAATGACGCCCAGGGTGACGATGACGTCGGCATCACTGGCTGCGAGTAGTTGGTCGAGCTGCTGTTGCACCTGGTCTACCGACCATTGGCCATCGCGCTGCAGATGATCCGGATAGCGAACGTCAATCTCGTCACCGGCGAGCGACTGCAATTCGTCCCGCATAAGGCGGACGAGCTCTACCATCTGCGGTGATGGGCCGTCGGTCAAGATGGCAATGTCGGCACTGGTTGCGGCCATCGTCGGGTTCGCTGTGAGCCCAATCAGCAGAGCAGCAACGCCACTCAGGAACCGCGCGGGTCCTTCTTTTATTCGAATGTGCTTCATGTTTCACCTTGGAAGGTGGGCGTCCACGGAGAGGAACAGGACGGCCACAGAAAGTGGCGGGAGTATAGTCTTCAATTATTGCAATTGCTAGTATTGCAACTGCAATTAATTATAGGTATTGTGGCGCCCGATGAAGAATCGGATCAAACGCGTGAGAGAGAACAGTGCCGGCTGGTTGGTCACGATGATGGGCAGACGCATGGATGCGGCCATGGACATCGAGCTCAAAGAACACGACCTGGATGTCCGGTTTTTCATCAACCTGATGTCGCTGCTCGAAGAAGACGAACTCACACAAACTGAACTCGGGCATCGGGTAGGTGAGGCGCAGTACACGACCAGTCGCATCATCGACGCGCTGGAAGAGCGGAAACTGGTGGAGCGTCGCAAAGATCCGAACAGCCGCCGGGCGCACCGGATTGCGCTGACGAACCAGGGTCGCGAACTCGCGCAGCACCTACCAGGCATAGTGCGGCGGGTAAACGATCAAAATCTCGGTCGACTCAACAAAAACGAACGAGAGGAACTCGTTCGCCTATTACGAAAGGCGCTGGACGTGGGCTGATCCCGTTCGCGTTTAAACAGTTATTGGAGATTGAAATGAAACGTTATCATAGCGCGTTGGTGGCCCTGCATTGGCTGCTGGCATTGTTGATCATTGGTGGGCTCGTCATGGGCGGCAATGTTCTGAGCGAGACACCGAACAGTGCCCCAGAAAAGCTCTTTTACCTCAAGATGCATATGTCTATGGGTATTCTGATTCTCGCCTTGATGGTTATTCGGCTGTTTGTGCGGTTCCTTACGGTGAAACCACCGCATGCCGACATTGGCAACAACCTTGTGAACAAGTTGGGTGTGGGGACGCATTACGTCTTCTATCTGGTGGTGTTCCTGGTGGCGGGCAGCGGTCTCGCCATTGCCAACATAGCGGGACTACCGGATATCGTGTTTGGTCAATCCGGTGCACCGTTGCCGATAGATTTCAGTGAGTATCCTCCCCGCGCAGCCCACGGTATTCTGACTAAGCTGTTATTTGTCGTCATTCTCGGCCACGTAGTGGCCTTCTTGTATCACCAGTACGTGCGTAAGGACGGTTTGTTCTCACGTATGTGGTTTGGTGAACGAGACTGAGTATGACGGACCTCAAACATGGAAAGCTCCTCGACTTTGTCCAGGAGATCGGCACCTGCGATTAGCACATTCAAAATTGAGGAGCTAAAGCAATGACGTGGCTGGTACTGGGTGTGATTCTGTGGAGTGGGGTGCATTTTATCCCGACCCTGGCGCGACCGCTTCGTCAGTCACTGATCGAGAGCTTGGGTGACGGCCGTTACCGCCTCGCGTTCTCGGCTATTGTCATGCTGTCAATTGTGCTCATGGTGATAGGCTGGCGCTCCACTGCCGATGTGATCCTCTATCACCCGCCGGCCTGGACTGGCACCGTTGGATTTGTGCTGATGCTCATTGCGTTCGTGTTGTTCGGAGCGGCGCATGGGAAAACGGCCATCAAGCGAGTGATTCGTCATCCGCAACTGACATCCATGGTCGTTTGGTCAGCCAGCCATATGATCACCAATGGCAGCACACGAGCATTGGTCCTCTTTGGTAGCTTGGGATTGTGGGCACTCGTCGAGATGCCGCTCATCAACGCCCGCGAGGGTGCCTACAACAAGCCGCCCTCGCCGGGATTGCGGGGTGAACTCAAGGTCTTTGCAATCGGTGCGGCGATGTTCGTGGTGGTGCTGCTATTGCACCCCTATATTGCCGGCGTGTCGCCCATTCCCCGCTGACCAATACCTCACTTTGGGGGAGATATGAACATTTTGATCGGATGGCTGATGGCCATCTCGTTAGCGGGATGTGTTTTTGCAATTCATCATTTCTCGATACGATGGTTGAGACGCCTCCTGCATGATCGCAGATCGAACGATATGCTGATCGCCGTGGTCGCACTATTTGCAACGCATCTATTTGAAGCGGGTCTGTTCGCGTTCGGACTTATCGTGTCCGCCGAATATCTTGAAATCGGTGCCTTATCGGGGGCTGTGTCGGGAAACCTGCGCGAATACCTCTACTACTCGATGGTGACCTACACTTCACTCGGTCTCGGCGACGTATTTCCCCTCGGCGAATTGCGACTGATATCAGGAATCGAAGTGCTGACCGGGCTACTGATGATTGGTTGGTCCGCATCGTTTCTATTTTCTGAGATGAGCGAAAGGCGTACGTCGATCTAATTCGACGTTTTTTATTGGGCGCTCCAATATCATCTGCAGGCTTGCGGGAACTTTGCGTGAGTGGGTTGTGCAGCGTTGTGCTTTGTGGGGAAAATCGTGCAACGGACGTCCCTACGACTATTCAATGATTACAAATACTTACAGTTCATTGACCTAACTACGAACCGGGCGGTCGGGAGTTCGACCGAATCGCGCAGCGATTCAGGACGCACGAAGTGCGCCCCGAAGGGGTGACGAGCGTAGCGAGGAATCAATCTCTCCGGGCGCGCCAAATAAAGAAGGGGTCCCATCGGGGCCCCTT
>RCNE010002357.1_pt1 | contig 10146 bp, 16 predicted proteins | sample 2041361 | NCBI WGS metagenome assembly RCNE01 (sample SAMN09708229, study PRJNA481090) | Marine sediment metagenome, whole genome shotgun sequencing project. | reverse complement strand
TCGCTCGGTAAACCTTGATGGAGATAAGTTGTTCTAGACTGATGATCCAGCAGGGTCGTTTCCTGCGGCACAATAAGAGTAAATAGCTGTTCAGACGTATCATTCTTTTTTGATGTATCGGCTGTTTCAGCAGACTCTAGAGCACCTTTCGATAGCGTCTGTATTGCCGTGCTGCTTGTACTTGGTATGGCGCCTTGAATCTCTGGTTCATTTGAGGGCAGCAGGAGCGTTGTGCCCTCCTCTTGCTCAGCTTTTGTACCATTCTTAACCTGTTTTGCGCCCTCAATGAAATTGGCCGGAACGTGAGAGTCCGCCTCTGCTTCCTCGGGTCGTCGCGTCATCAAGCTAGCAAAATCAGCATCATCATGGCTTCGGGGGTGATGGCTATGCGGCAGTTCTGTTGAGGCCGCGCTCTGGCGCTCGGCAGCGGCCGAGATGCCTGGTGTTTTCTTAATGAAAGGGCTGCCTGATGCGATGTCATTGTTCATGGTGCGCCTTTCGGGATTCTGCCTCGATCTGCGTCTACTAAGCACAACCTTCCTTACCAGTTGTTTACCGCTTTGCGTCCATGATCGGGAAAATTCATGCAATTTAAGGAGTATTTCGAATGATTTCGATTCCACCCTCTACATTGGCCGCGAGTTCTGCCGCGCCGCCACGAGACGCAGCGCTTATGGAAGCTGCACAAAATCTTGAGGCTGCGTTTCTTGCTGAAATGCTCCAATCAGCGGGGCTTGGCAAAACGAGCGAGAGCTTTGGTGGGGGTGCTGGCGAGGATCAGTTCGGCTCGTTTCTGATTCAAGAGCAGGCAAAACATATAGTAAAAGGGGGCGGCATTGGGCTGGCCCAATCCCTATTTAATGCGCTCAAGGAGCAAACACATGACACATGAACATATAGATTTCTCTCAGCTTGATTCAGTATTAGAGCAGGAACGCGCCTTTCTTCTTGAGGGTGATCTTGAGGGCTTGGGGACTCTCCTGCCGATCAAAGAGCAACTGGTTGAATTGCTCCTGAATGATGCCGACAGTGGCCAAGATCAGATCGCGCCGCTCGAGGGAAAACTACAGCGAAACCAGCTTCTCCTGGATGGTGCGCTTGATGGCATTCGTGCAGTTGCCGTTCGGCTTGCAGCTTTGCGACAAGTGCGGACTGCGCTCGATACGTACGATGCGCATGGCCGCAAACAACATATCGATATATCGACAGCGCCAAAAGTTGAGAAGCGCGCCTGACACGAAACTTGATCATTGAAAAAATGCAGGGCCAGTACTGAAACCTGTACTGGCCAGTTTATTAAAATGCATTGCAGAGTGCTTTTTCAAATTAAGATTTTCGAAAGCCTGAAAAGGGCATGTTGACGAAGCATCCGGTATCGGGTGGCGCAGTCCTCGGGTCACGAGACTGTACAGGTCAGAATGGCATTCCTGTCCCACATCAGTGCGGACGTCACTCCGGTGCAAAGCACCGACACGAAAGGAACATGCTTCAATGTCAAGCATTCTTACAAACAACAGCGCAATGGTTGCGTTGCAAACTCTGAAATCCATCAACAGCAACCTGTCCGATACGCAAAGCGCAATCTCGACCGGTAAGGAGATCAGCAGCGCTAAAGACAATTCCGCAATCTGGGCGATTTCCAAGGTAATGGAATCGGATGTTGCCGGTTTCGACGCCGTCTCTGACAGCCTCGCAATCGGTTCATCTACTGTGGCGGTTGCTTCGGTTGGTGCCGAGCAGATCGTTGAAACCCTCAAGGAGATGAAAGCACTGTCGGTAGCGGGTCAGTCCGAAACGGCTGACTTTGAAAAGATAGACGCTGACATGCAGGAGAAGATCAAGCAAATTACAGCGATTACAGAAGGATCACAGTTCAATGGTGTAAACCTACTGGCAGATGATATCGACGGTAACGGCGGCACCGCATTGACCGTTGTGTCATCTTTGGATCGGGTTGGATCAGCGTCACCGACAGTAACGACGATTGATGTGGCCACGCTTGATTTCACAACTGATCTGGATGCCTCGAGCATTACGGCAATTACAACCGCCGCAACCGCCGAAACAGCATTCGGTGAAATTGAAGCGTTCTTGACCGTTGCAATCGATGGTGCGGCAGCGCTTGGTGCATCGGGCAAGCGTATCGATGATCAGATGAACTTTGTCTCCAAACTATCTGATGCTGTCACTTCAGGCATAGGTGCGCTGGTCGATACGGATATGGAAGCAGCGTCCGCGAAGCTTCAGGCACTGCAGACACAGCAGCAGCTTGGTGTTCAAGCGCTGTCGATTGCCAATCAGGCACCACAGACCATCCTGTCTCTCTTCCGTTAAGTCTTGGGCTTCTGACAACCGTTGGGGGCGCGATTACACGCGCCCCCAGCACAGCCTTTAATGATTAGGGACGTACCATGAACGCAACAACACTTGCCCATCGAGGATATGCGCCGACTGCCGCACCGCTAAGGTCTGCGCGCAGAGCAGAATATGATGTAATCGCCCGTATAACATCTCGTATGGCGACATCGATACAGGCCAAAGATTTCAATGGCCTCATTCATGCACTGTACGAAAATCGAACACTTTGGCGCAAGCTTGCGATTGATGTTGCTGATCCAGAGAATTTATTGCCTGCCAATTTGAGGGCGCGGCTGATTTATTTGTCCGAATTTACTGAACACCACACACGAAAAGTCATTGCGCGCGAAGCATCTGCCACGCCGCTGGTTGAGGTAAACACCGCCATTTTGCGTGGCCTGAAATAGATTGGAATCCAACATGAGTGGTCTTGTCCTAAAGCTGGGTCCCAAAGAACGCGTGCTTATCAATGGTGCAGTGATTGAAAATGGCGACCGCCGTAGCCGCCTCGCGATTATGACGCCAGACGCAAAGATCCTGCGGTTGCGGGACGCGATTCATCCCGAAGACGCCAAGACGCCCGTACGTCGAGCCTTGTTCGCCGTGCAATTGGTTCTGTCTGGAGATAAAGACGCAGAAAGCGCGCATTTACCGCTTCTGCGTCAAGTTGAAGAGCTGAGCCAAGTGTTTACGGATGCAGACAGTCGGCAAATGCTGGCGGAAGCAAGTCAGGCTGTGATCGAAAAACAGCATTATCGCACGCTGAAAGCACTGCGTGCATTGTTACCACGTGAGGAGCGGTTGATGGCCGTGCGGCCGAGCTGATGTTTCAACCTGTCATTCCAATAGGCGGGCTGGGAGGTTGGCGGTTTCTCCAGCAAACCTATGACAATCAGTTCAAAGCCTTCACGCAAAGCACCCAGCTTCAACGCGGCAGTGACTATTTTCGCGAGAACATCGGTAAGGTCGAGACCGCAGAAGACCTGGTTGGGGATAGGCGCTTGCTAACCGTGGCGTTGGGCGCATTTGGGTTGCAAGATGATATCAATAGCCAGTTCTTTATCCGGAAAATCCTCGAAGAGGGGACGGCAAACGAAGATGCACTTGCCAACCGCTTTAGCGACCCGCGCTATAAGGAAATGTCACAAGCATTCGGGTTTGGACCTGGTGAGTTTCTCAAAGTCGGCGAGCCTGTGTTTGCCGAGGCAATCATCGACCGCTATGAGACGATCGAATTTGAAATTGCCGCCGGTCAACAAAACGAAGCGATGCGATTTGCGCTTTATGCCGAGCGTGAGATGGGTGTATTGGCGCAGGAGGATATGTCTAACGATGCTAAATGGTTTACTCTCATGGGAGAGCCGCCGCTGCGCAATCTGTTTGAAAAAGCGCTCAATCTACCCGCAGCCTTTGGTCAGATAGACCTCGATCAGCAGCTAAGCATTTTCAAGGATAAGGCGCAAAAGGAATTTGGCTCCAGTGATTTAAGCATGTTCAGTGATCCAGAATTGGTGCAGGATCTGATCACGAAATATGTCGTCCGTGATCAGATAGCGCAGTTCAACAATAGCTTCTCCTCCAATGCCATTGCTTTGACGCTTTTGCGCGGCTCTTAGGTCACGCTGAGGCCCGCACGTCTCAGGATCAGTTCCAATTGGCTGAAGCTTCGCTGAGGATCGTCAGGCTCTTCCTTGGCTAGAAATGCATCGATCTCCGGGTGTAGTTGTATCGCTTTGTCAATTTCAGGGTCACTTCCATGCGTATAAAGCCCAGCTCTGATCATCATCGCATTGCTGTCGTATAGACTGATCATCTTCCGCATTTGCTTCAGCAAACCGTTTTCACGAGTATCGGCGGCAGCAGGTAAGCTGCGTGATACAGATCGAAGCACATCTACGGCGGGAAATCGCCCGCGCTCTGCTATGGCGCGGTCTAAAACCATATGACCGTCCAGGACACCGCGCAGAATATCGGCAACAGGCTCATCCATATCTGATCCGGCAACAAGCACGCTGAACAGCGCAGTTATGTCGCCCTGTGATCCGATTCCCGGTCCTGCTCGCTCGCAAAGGGACGTAATGAGGTGAGTTGTCGAGGGTGGATAGCCCCGCAAAACAGGTGCTTCTCCTGCTGCGACGGCAACCTCGCGATGCGCTTCGGCAAATCGCGTAATAGAATCTGCCAAGAAGAGGACGGACTGGCCTGCGTCGCGGAAGTATTCAGCTACAGCCATAGCTGCCCAAGCGCATCTGCGTCTTAGCAAGGGTGACTGATCTGATGTCGCAGCAACAACAACTGACCGTTTGAGACCGTCAGGACCTAAAACCTCATCTACAAAATGGCGCAACTCCCGTCCGCGTTCCCCAATCATTGCTATCACCACAACATCGGCGGTCATATGCCGAGAAAACTGACCTAAAAGACTTGATTTGCCAACGCCAGAACCTGCGAACAGCCCCATCCGCTGCCCCTTCACTATTGGGAGGATGGTGTTTGTCACAGCTAAGCCTGTGCTGAGGCGGTGGCCAAAAGCGCGCCTATTCGCGGCTTTGGGAGGGGGGCATAGCAACCGGCGTGCTGTTGCCCCGCGCAGCAATGGCTTGCCATCTAATGGGCGGCCGCAGGGATCAATGATCCTACCCAGCCATTCAGGTGAGGGTGCAATAAGACTGGGTGACAGAAGCGTAACGCGGTCACCCAAACTGATGCCCTCCGGAGGCTCTTCTGCAAGCATAACAAGGGTATCACCACTGATCTGCACGACTTCCCCGGGCAAAGGGTTGCCCCGCTTGCGATAAACTTGGAGTCCGTCCCCAATTGAAGCGTCGTCGGTCAGGCCCCTGATATGCAAGGTGGCCCCATCTGCGCGGCTGATCCGGCCTACGGGGCGCACAGGGCGCAGATCGGCAAAATGAGCGGTGAGCCCGTCAATAAGCGAAGCATCTATCATAGCGTTCCTTTGTCTGCTGCTCACTGTTTCTAAAGGAATCACCCTTAAGCATTAATGAAACCGCAGCAGGGAGAATCCCAATGTTCGAAAATTTAACGGTCTTTCAGACGGCATCGGCCATGGCAGGGCATGCTGCTCAAAGCCAAGCGCTCATTTCGCAAAACGTCGCAAATGCTGACACACCTGGCTACGTCGGTAAGCAACTGCCGCCTTTTGCTGCGTTGTACTCCCCGACAGATGCCGCCGGAAATCAGCGCGCCACGCGGGATGGCCACCTACATGGCAGCAATGGAATCCAGCGTATGGATGCGACGGATATGCGCGGTGGCGATAATCCAAACGCAAACACAATTTCGTTGGAGGAGGAGTTGCTGAAGGCTGCGACCGCCAAGAGCGCTCATGACCGTTCGCTTGCGATTTATAAATCCGCCCTTGACGTGCTCCGCGCCGCTGTGCGGACAAGATAGGAGAAGCAAAGATGACAGATTTTTCAGCGGCACGTTCCGTTTCCGCCAGTGGGATGCAAGCGCAGGCTCAGCGCTTACGTCATTTGTCCGAGAATATCTCAAACGCCGATACTCCTGGGTACCGCCGAAAGCTGATCTCTTTTGAGACGGCATTGGGTCAAGGAGAACGCGTGTCCAAAGTCGAAGTTGGCCGCGTCAGTCTTGATAAGACTGAGCTGTCAAAAATCTATGACCCCGCCCATCCTCTCGCAGATGAAACGGGGCAATATTCAGGCTCTAACGTAAACCTTTTGATCGAGCTTGCGGATGCGCGTGAAGCGCAGCGAAGTTACGAAGCGAACCTCAAAATGTTCGATCAAGCACGAAAGATGTCAAGCAGCTTGATGCAGCTTTTGCGCCGTTAAGGTGCCCACCGGCCAAAGCGCCAAACCATGAAAAAGGAGTTCCAGAATGGAATTGAAGTCACTTTCCGCGATCCAGAATTACACATCCGCAAAGCCGGCCACGACACCCGTCGAAGGGGAAGCTGGTGCCGCTGGTGCATTGCGCAGTATTGCAGGAGACTTTGCTTCAACTCTCGCCAAATCGGAGCAAATCGCCCAATCGACAATGATGGGAAACGCCGATCCGCATGCATTGGTCCAAGCTTTGGCGCAAACGGAGCTTGCCGTTGAGACGGCAGTTAATGTGCGAAACAAGGTTGTAGAAGCCTATCAGGAAATTTTGCGGATGCCTGTCTGATGATGGATGAAATGGTGTTTTTTGACACCATGCGGCAAGGGCTTTGGGTCGCATTTGTGATCTCCCTGCCAATCCTTGTCGCGGCGCTTGTCTCGGGTGTCTCCATCGGTCTGGTTCAGGCTCTTACGTCGGTTCAGGAAATGACTCTCACGTTTGTGCCAAAATTGGCCGCGATCGCTGTCGTCTTCTGGATGTCGATGCACTTCATGACAAACACTCTTGTCGCCTTCTTTCACGATCAAATCATCCCGCTCATCATCGGAGGATAAAGATGGAAAGCACCAGTTATATTACTCTCAGTCGTCAGTCGGGTCTTCAGCGGGAGATGCAGGTGGTGGCTAATAATATCGCTAACGCCGCAACAACAGGCTTCCGTGCTGAAGGAGTGATTTTCTCGGAATATGTCAAGCCGGTTAATGGGGGCGCTTCGCTTTCCATGGGGCACGGCAACATTGGGAAGACATCGTTTGAACAGGGTGGCCTCAGTCAAACAAACGGCACCTATGACTTCGCGATCGAAGGGGACGGGTACTTCCTTGTTCAGACCCCCATTGGGGACCGTCTTACCCGTGCTGGTGCCTTTTCGCCCGACGCCGGAGGTCAGTTGGTAACACCTGATGGATATCCGGTACTTGATGCTGGCCGGGCGCCATTATTTGTACCGGCTGGTGCTGGCACACTCGCTGTTTCCTCTGATGGTACATTGAGTATAAACGGGGCCCCTCTTGGTCAAATGGCGTTGGTACGTCCATTAGAGCCACTCAACATGGTTCGAGAAGATGGGGTGATGTTTCGCGCGGATGCAGGCGATGCGCCTGCAGAGGATGCGCGCGTATTACAGGGTTTTGTTGAGGGTTCAAACGTTAATCCGCTGCTTGAGCTATCCCGAATGATCGAAGTGCAGCGCGCCTATGAGATGGGTCAAAGCTTTTTGAAAACTGAGGACGAGCGTGTCCGCGCTGCAGTCAAAACCCTCACAGAATCTAAGTAAAGGAAACAGTTTATGCGTGCGCTTAAAATTGCAGCTACAGGAATGACTGCCCAGCAAATGCGGGTAGAGACGATATCCAACAACCTCGCGAATATGAGTACGACAGGATATAATGCGAGGCGGGCAGAGTTTGCGGACTTGCATTATCAACAAATGGCGCGCGCGGGCACGGTTAACGCATCAGATGGCACTGTTCTACCAACGGGCGTTCAACTTGGCCTTGGTGTGCGCCCCTCTGCGGTGAGCATGGATTTACAACAAGGGTCTTTGGCTGCGACGCAGGGTGATCTGGACGTTGCCATCGAAGGCTTGGGCTATCTTGAGGTAACCTTGCCAAATGGTCAGACTGGTTATACTCGCGATGGTGCATTGAAGCAAACGGGTGACGGGTTGATCGTCACATCTGAAGGGTTTCCTGTGGGGCCCGAGATTACGATTCCTGCCGATGCACGAAGCATTTCCATCAACGCCGACGGGGAGGTCTATGCCTATTTCGACCAAGCGGCTGCTGGTCAGCTGTTGGGTCAGTTCACCTTGACCGGATTCACCAATGCTAAAGGGCTGGAAGCGATCGGAAGCAACATGTTCTTGGAAACAGAAGCTTCCGGTCCTGCGCTTGTCTCTTCGCCGGGTCAGGATGGACTTGGCACTCTGAGACAGGGGTATCTTGAGGGAAGCTCGGTCGATGCGGTTCGGGAAATCACAGATTTGATCGAGGCCCAGCGCGGTTATGAAATGAATGCAAAAGTCATCTCTGCTGTTGATCAGATGATGAGCGCTACGACGCAGGTGCGCTGATGAGAGCACTTTGCATTGTTTCAACCGCCGTACTGGCATTTCCCGTTTTCGCAGATACGGTCGTATCCGCGCGCACACTCCGGCCCAATCAAATCATCACAGAAATGGATGTGACGGTCGCGGCAGGTGATTTGACGACGGGCTTTTCCCGTTTGTCTGACGTTATCGGACAGGAAGCCCGCGTCGCTCTTTACGCAGGTAGGCCAATTTTGATGGGTGACATAGGTCCCCCGGCTGTGATCGCCCGCAATCAGATTGTGGGCCTGAAGTATCGGGCAAATGGCATCAACATCAGTACTGAAGGGCGTGCGCTTGAGCGCGGCGCGATCGGCGATCGCATTCGCGTTATGAACCTTGGTTCTCGGGCGACCCTATTTGGTCAGATTTTGGATGACGGCACCGTAGAGGTAAGGAATTAACTGATGAAAAAAGCATTCAATTTTGTCTGTCTTACCGCGCTTGGCCTCTCCGTTGGATGCGCGCGCATAGATCACATCGGCAAGCCACCAACCATTACACCGGCGACTGAAGCACCCGAAGCGCGGGCAATGATCGAGCCCGGCTTGCCCCTAGTCCTCTTGGATACAAGACCTGTCGATGCGGCGTCGCTGTGGTCGCCGTCGCGCGCCTCATTGTTGGGTGACCGTCGCGCTGTCGTTCGCGGTGACATTCTCACGGTTGTCATTGAGATTGACGAAAAAGCCGAAATATCAAATTCGTCTGATAGAAGCCGATCAGGATCTGAAAACCTCAGCGTGCCGGGGTTGTTCGGTTTGCCGCAGCGGCTGGATGATCGGTTGCCACCGGGCGCGTCCTCAGATGAACTGGTACGTATCAATTCGCAAAGCAGTTCCTCCGGTGACGGATCGGTCAAGCGGAACGAAAAGCTGGAATTGCGGATCGCCTCAACTGTGATTGATGTCCTGCCTAACGGTGTTTTGTCGATTTCCGGCAGTCAGGAACTGCGCGTGAATTTTGAGTTGCGTGAGTTGCTGGTAACAGGTTTCGTCCGGCCCGAAGACGTATCGCGTCAGAATGAAATCACCTATGACAAGATCGCTTCGGCGCGTGTGTCCTATGGTGGGCGCGGTCAGATAAGTGACGTTCAACAACCACGCATTGGACAGCAAGTGCTTGATGCTGTCCTTCCATTCTAATGAGGAGCTGACGATGATTAAGAAAACCCTTCCGCTTGTCTTGCTCTTGATAGGTGCTGGCGTAGGTGTCGGCGGTGGAATTTTTTTGCGACCGGAGACGTCTGTTGAAGAGGAAAAACCTTCTGAAAATGTCGCTGAAAGAGCTGAAGATACTGCCGCGGGCGACAACGAATATGTGAAGTTGAACAATCAGCTTGTGATCCCGATTGTCTCAGGTGAGCGGGTGACTGCGCTTGTTGTATTGGCACTCAGCATTGAGGTCCCCGCCGGTAAGTCGGAGGCTGTTTTTCTGCGCGAGCCAAAGATACGAGACAGTTTTCTTCAGGTTTTGTTTGACCACGCAAACATTGGTGGCTTTGATGGAAATTTCACAGACACCGAAGCCTTGGGACGTTTGCGCACAGCACTTAAGGAGGTTGCGCAAAAGGATCTTGGTCGAAACATCGCCAAGGATGTTTTGATTGTCGAGATTGCGCGTCAGGACTACTGAGCTTCTTAAAAGAGCATTGACGTTATGGCGCGGTCCAATTCGGACTGCGCCTTTTTTTGTGCGTGACCCTTATTCACCTTCTCATACAACGCATCTGTAACCAGTACCTTGCCGTATGCTGTGCGCACTTGTGCAATATGCCGCTCTTTAACTGCCAAAATCTGGGCGAGTTGCATATTCAGTTCCCGTTTATT
>RCNE010002354.1_pt1 | contig 10148 bp, 8 predicted proteins | sample 2041361 | NCBI WGS metagenome assembly RCNE01 (sample SAMN09708229, study PRJNA481090) | Marine sediment metagenome, whole genome shotgun sequencing project. | reverse complement strand
TCATTACCATTAGTAGAATCAAGAATCCATAAGATCGCAATATTTCAATTTATTTCCTAATCATCTATAATTATTTGCAGGTTGTGTCCGAAAATTAAACACAACGTAGGGATATAGTTACTATTAACTATATATCCATTATGGCAGTAATATAATAAATCTTTTATCTCCATAAAGGTATTCGTAGCTAAATGAGTGTAAATTTTGATGGTTTTGGTTGAATTTTGACCTACTAATAGTATGCATGATCTTAATCGTTATTTATACGAATAATATACCTTTAAATGATTTTTATGAAGACGGAATAAATTGATTTGGGCTCAATTGTTTTTTCCAATTAAAATTGTTAGACTGCTTTAAATTTTGCCTGTATTGCTTTGGTGTACTGAATTTATTCTTTTTAAACAATCTATTAAAATTAGCAATATTGTTAAATCCAGATTTATACGCAATTTCACTTATCGAATGATTAGAGTTTAATAATAACTTAGAAGCATAACCAAGTCGCATATCAACTACGAACTGAGTAAAACTTTTATTAGTACTTTTTTTAAAAAAATGACCAAAAGCAGAAGTACTCATATTAGATTCTTGAGCCAATTCGGCTATTCTAAAATTTGAATCATTAAAATGAGTTAGAATATACGAATACATTTTATTCACCCGATCACCTTTAATATCTTCTTTAATAGAGGTAAACCCCTCGCTTGCTAACCTTTTTTTATGGGCTGATAAAGAAAGTATATTTAGAATAGTAAGAAACTCTATTGCTGACTCAAACTTATTTGCTGAGGTTAAATTTTTCATTTTGTCAGCGATTGTAGTAAAAGTTTTGCCAGAAAATTTTATGCCTCGTTGAGAGTCTTTTAAAAGGTTTTTAATCGAAGAAAAAGATTCTTTTAGAAATAATGTCTGGTCGAAAAGATCTTTTGAAAATTGAATGGTTATTACATGTGCATTATTTCGTTTTTCAATAGCGATATCATCATCATCCCATCTATGATATATTTCGGGACCAATAAGAACTAAATCATTTGAATGGTATTTTTCAACAGAATCTCCTACGATTCTATTGCCTGAACTTTTTAAGATTAAAGTTAGTTCATAAGCCGAGTGATAGTGAATTGGATAATCAAAACCAATTTTTTCTGAATTGATAATAATAAAGACGTCATGTTGAGTTAATGGCGTTATTTCTTTATAGACTATCATAATTTTCTTGGTTTCTTTAAAAAATGCTACAGCTTAAACGTACTAATTCATGTTGATTTGCATAGCTTAAAAGTACTATTTTTATATCAAAATCGGCTCAATTTAACATTTTGTGCATTCAAAAATTCCTAATAGTATGATATTTTAGCTGAATTATATTAGTTTATATACATAGATTGAACGTAAATTAGACCTGTTCTTAATTTTCAAATTTCAATGGGCTAAACTAGCTTACTATGATATCCACATTCTAAAGATAATTTCATGATACATAAACGGCATATAATACTAGTATTGATAGTAATGATCTTATTGTCGTGCAATAATTCTAAAAAAGAGAACGACCGTGCACTTTTATTTTGGTCATCAAATAATAGAGGAGAAATAGAATTTACTGAATATTTTGTGAATCAATGGAATAAAGACCAAGAAACGAAAGTCAGGTTCCAACCAATCCCCGAAGGTCAATCTAGTGAAGAGGTCATTTTAGCATCTGTAGTAGGAAAAACTACGCCAGACATTTATGCTAATATGTGGCAAGGAAGTGTAGAAATGTACGCAAAAGCTGGTGTTTTAATCCCTTTAGATACTTTGGAAGGTTTTACAGAATTTATAAAAGCCAGATGTACAAAAAAAGTGGTGGAGGAAATTACTTCTTCCGATGGTCATATATATCAAGTTCCCTGGAAAATTAACCCAATCATGACAATTTATAACAAGAAGTTAGAAAGTGATTTCGGTTTGCCAGGACTTCCTTTGTCATATAATTCTTATTTGGAAGCCGGAGGAAAAATAAAGGCAGATAATGATAATGACGGCTATATAGATCAATATGTTGGTTATACAGCAGTAAAGGTTATATGGTTCGAACGACTCATGAATTTTTATCCCTTATATATAGCTGCTTCTAATGGCGGCGAATTAATTAAAGACAACAAAGCGGCTTTCAATAATGAACATGCCATTGGTGTCTTTCGTTTTTTACAGAAATTGTATCAGAAAGAATATTTTTCTAAAGAGCGTTTATCCGCGGGACAGGATCGGTTTATTACTGAAGACATTTTTACCAAATGGACAGGGCCTTGGGAAATAAGACATGTGGATAAATTTAAGCAACGAGATGATTTTGGTTTTGATTTCTATCCAATGCTAGTACCAGAGGATCGTGATGGCCCGGTGTATACGTATTCAGATCCAAAAAATATCGTAGTCTTTAACACCTGTAAAAATCCTCAACAAGCATGGGATTTTATAAAAACCCTAATAGATAAAGAAGGGGATAAAAAATTATTGGAAATTACCACACAGTTACCGAACAGAAAGAATTTGGAAAAGGATAGCACATTTCATTATTACTTTGAAACCCATCCAAAAATGAGAACATTTGCAAAACAAGCTAACTATGTTAAAGGGGTGGATAATTGTGAAATAATCGTAGAGGTTTTTGATATCATATCTCAAGAATATGAGGCTTGTGTAATGTATAATAAAAAAACACCCGAACAAGCTATCGAAGATGCTGCAAATGCTGTAGATATTTTGTTAAACAATTAATAATGCCATGTCACAGTCACTAATACTAAGAACCTTCAAAATGATAAGCAGATGAAAAAAAAATGGCTTCCTTATATTTTAGTATCTCCATATATCTTACACTTCATTGTGTTCGTAGCATTTCCGGTACTATTTTCGTTGGTACTTACATTTCATAAATGGAACATAATTTCTCCAATGGAATATATCGGAGTAAGCAATTATACTAAAATGTTCAATGACCGAATGTTTTGGAAGTCGCTTCTTAATACATTTCAGTTTTTAATTATTCACATTCCCTTACAAATTATATTTTCATTGGCTTTGGCAGAATTTTTAAATCAGAAAATAAAATTCAAAGGATTTTTTAGAGCTGCATTTTTTCTACCTGTAATCGTTTCTGGAGTAGTGGTCACTATATTATGGCAACAGTTATTTGGGTTTGATTCTGGTTTATTTAACAGGATATTGGTGTCGATAGGTTTAAATAAAGTGGGGTGGTTAATAGATCCTAATATAGCTATGGGATCCATTGCTCTTATGGCAACCTGGAAAAATGTGGGACTTTATGTTATTCTGTTTTTAGTTGGCCTGCAAACAGTACCTCCTCATTATTACGAAGCTGCTTCAATTGAAGGAGCATCACATTGGCAAAAATTTCGAAAAATAACATTACCAATGATCAATCCAACCATTTTTATGGTTGTGATCTTATCAACTATAGGTGGTTTTTCTTTGTTTATTGAACCATACATTATGACAGGCGGTGGGCCGTTAAGCAGTACGATGTCTTCGGTCTTGTATATATATAAACAGGCATTTCAATATTTCCATATGGGGTATTCTGTTACTTTAGGATTTTTCTTTGCCATGTTAATTCTAGGCGTAGTAGTTATACAAAAGAAATATATAGAACGAGCAGAGGATTAAACAAAATTCAAAAAAAGAATCATGACAAAAAAAATATTAATATATACCTTATTGATTATAGCCTCATTAACCTTTCTATATCCATTTTATTGGATGATTGTGGCATCATTGGCACCAGAGAGTGAAATAGGGAGTTTAACGTTTTTACCTTCTAGTTTTTCATGGCATAGTTATACACAAATGTTTTCAAAAATACCAATAGGCAAGGCTTTTATGAATAGTATTATTACCGCTACAATAACAACAGCGGGTGTCATTACATTCTGTTCTATGGTAGGGTATGCGCTTGCTAAAATGGAGTTTAAAGGGCGTCAAGCTATTTTTTACATCATTATTTTCACAATGACCTTACCTTTTCAAATTACCTTGATTCCTAATTATATTACCATGGTGAAACTAGGATTAGTTGATACCTATGCAGCTTTAATAATTCCTTTTATGCTAAATGCTTTTGCTATATTAATGTTTAGACAGGCTTTTATGACCATTCCACAAGCGTTAATTGATGCTGCAAGAATAGATGGTTGTAGTGAATTAAGAATTATTTTTCAAGTGTTATTTCCTAATATCATCCCAACTATAGTAACGGTAGGGATATTATCGTTTATGAACTCTTGGAACGAAGTTCTTTGGCCATTAATTGTTATAAGAGACGAAAGTCTAATGACCATGCCACAAATGGTTACGTTATTTTCTGTTGGAGGTAGATCAGAAAGTCAATTGGGGGTGAAATTGGCAGCGGCAGTGGTTTTAGCCTTGCCTATTATGATAGCCTATGCATTTTTTCAAAAATATTTTATCCAAAGTATGGCGAGTTCAGGTATTAAAGAATAATTATTTAAAAAAGAGTTATAAAAATAGTAATGAGAGTAAATAGATCAAATATTCAGATCAAAGCAAACCCTAAAAGAGTAATCATAAATTTTTTAGACTTAGCAATTAACACAAATAATACAAGTAGAGCGAATCGTTTACTTGATAGTATCTTATCAATTCCAGAAGATGATTTAGAAGACTTTTATAAAGGAATTAAAACAAACTTTGAATTTAGACATCGGAATTTTGAGTGTTATTTAAAAATTAATTTTAAAAAAATGCAGACGATAATTCCGAGTAATACAGTTATTTCTCCATTAAGGTGTTTGGTAATCGGAGCTTATTTTTCTAAAGAATATTCTATACAATCGGCAGCACTGTTTAATCCTTCTATGGTTGCACACCCGAATCAAAATGGATTAAAAGAAGGTGATAAACGATTTATCTTAAGCTTAAGAGCAGTAGGTGAAGGACATATTTCATCTATTGAATTTAGAAGTGGGATTGTAAATAGAAATGGAGAAATAAAATTAGATGAAGAAACAGGTTTTACGTCTTGTTCAGAAAAAGATCAGAATAAAATTTATCATAAAGAGAACATTTTAAAAAATATAGTTACCCTCAACGACTTTGATCAGTCCATTATGAATGCTTTTGAAGAAACCTTCACGATGGATGACTATCTAGAAAAAGTAAAGGCAAATGAATTTTCAACTTTTGATGGAGTTGCACAAGCAACGTTGCTTCATATTTTAGATACGAATTATGATGTTTTCACGGATGGTAATGCGCCAATTTGCGAGCGGGTAATTTTCCCGAATGCATCTGGTGAATCGATGGGAATGGAAGATGTTCGTTTTGTCGCATTTGTGGAGAATAACAAAACACAATATATTGGTACATATACAGCTTACAATGGTCATAAAATTTCACCACAATTAATTATTACAGACGATTTTGTTCATTTTAAAGCTCGATCGATGTATGGCGCTGCTGTAAGTGATAAAGGATTGGCACTTTTTCCTGAAAAAATTGACAGAAAATATGTAATGATTGGAAGACAGGGAGGTGAAAATATTACAATCATGTATTCTGATGATCTATTTATATGGGAAAATTATGAAGTCATAATGACACCAGAAGATACTTGGGGTTATGTTCAATTAGGTAATTGTGGTTCGCCAATAAAAACAAATGAAGGTTGGCTACTCATTACGCATGCTGTAGGCCCACTACGAAAATATGTTTTAGGAGCTATTCTACTTGATTTAAAAGACCCTTCAAAAATTATTAAGAAACTCAACAAACCACTTTTATCCCCCAATGAAGAAGAGCGAGAAGGTTATGTACCTAACGTTGTGTACTCTTGTGGTTCGATGGCTCATGAAGGAAACTTAATAGTGCCTTATGCAATGTCAGATTCTGCTTCAACGTTTGCTTCCATTAATATAGAAGAATTACTAAATGAAATGTCTGTATATAAATCAGTAAACAAGGAGGATCATGTTATTTAATAATAATAGAAGCGTATCATTTATAGTCATAGTTCTCATGTGCTTTGTTTCTTGTACAGAAAAAAAAGAGTCAGAACAAATTGCTGCGGATACTATCAATTTTGATCATTTTAATCATTTGTATAAGGAAATAAACTTGAATGGAAAAGATGTAGGAATAGTTCATATATATAGTGAATATCCTGATTATGACTTTGAAATAGAGCCAAAAGAAGGTTTTACTTGTGTTGATGATGTTGCCAGAGCAATGGTGATGTACTCAAAATATCTTGAAGAGAATGCAAAAGATGAAGTGGCTTTAGATAAACTAAAAAAACTTACAGAGTTCGTTTTACAAATGCAAAACGAAAATGGGTATTTTAATAATTTCATTTGGAATGATTTATCAATTAACACAACCTATAAAACTTCCGTTGCAGAACTTAATTGGTGGTCTTTTAGAGCCTTATGGGGTTTAGAATCAGTATACCCTTTCTTAAAATCAAATAAAGATTTAGAGAATAGGATAACATTGGCTACACAAAAATTATTAAATAATATAAAAAGAGATATTCCGATTAGTAATTTACAAACAGAACTTGTGGAGACCGTAGAAGTTCCAACGTGGCTACCTCAAAAATATGCTGCTGATCAATCAGCTTTATTGATGTTGGGTTTGTTAAAAAATTATGAGAGAACTGCCGATAATGACATTAAATTATTGATAGATAATTTGGCTAACGGAATTATGATTATGCAAAAAGGAGATGCTTACAACTATCCATATGGAGCTTTTATGAGCTGGCAAAATTTGTGGCATGCGTGGGGTAATAGTCAAGCCTATGCATTAATGTTAGCAGGGCAAAAATTTAATAATCAAAACTATATAGATAGTGCACTCAAAGAAATTGATAGTTTTTATCCGTACTTATTAGAAAATGGTTTTGCAGAAGCTTTTTGGGTACAAAAGACGAGTGATACTATCTACTCTGAAGTTAAAAGGAATAAATACCCTCAAATTACGTATGGTTTACGACCAATGATTTGGGCTACATCCGAAGCCTATTCTTATTCAAAAAATGAAAAATATTTAAACCTTGCAAAAGAGTTAGAATCATGGTTGTATGGCGATAATGATGCTGGCGGTATAATGTATGATCCTGAAACTGGAATTTGTTTTGATGGTATCAAGAGTAAAGAAGAAATTAGTAAAAACTCAGGAGCAGAATCAACAATAGAAAGCTTGATGATCTTGTTAGAAATGAAAAAATTAAAATAATGTCTCTTAATTTAAGCAATCCCTTACAGCGTTACACAGGAAACCCTATTTTAAATGCTGTTGAAGTCAATAAAGTTTGGACAGATCCTAAATTACAAGTAATAACAGTTCATAATGCTGGAATAACGGAATATCAAGACGAAGTTATAATGCTGTTTCGTTCACACCTGCGTAATGGTATTTCTATACTAGGTATTGCTAGAAGTAAAAACGGGTTGGATAATTGGGTCGTAGATAAAAAGCCAGCAATGATTCCTTGTACTGAAAATAATGAATTTGCAGATGGCGTTGATAAAGATGAATTAATTATAAATGAACAAGGAGGTGTTGAAGATCCACGAATCAGTAAAATTGGAGACGTCTATTATATAACCTACAGTGCCTATCATGCATCTATTGCGCATCGTGTTAGAGTTTCGTTAGCTACTACCAAAGATTTTAAATCATTTAAGCGTCATGGCCCTCTTTTAAAAACTGATATGAGGAATGTCGTCATATTTCCTGAAAAAATAAATAATAAATATTTTGGTATGTTCCGGCCGAACGATCATTCTCAGGACCATACAGGAGGAATTTACAAACAAATAAAAATTGGATGGACTGAAAACATTGAAAATGGAACTTGGACAATTTTAAAAGAACCAATAATGGAGCAAAATGATGGGCCGAGTAGTTTTTCCGATAAAATTGGTCCGGGTGCAACTCCAATAAAAACAACCCATGGTTGGATAAATATTTTTCATGGGGTTAGAAGTACAATGGACGGGAATCCATATGTTTTAGGAGTCGCTTTACATGACCTTAAAGATCCTGAAATAGTAAAAGTTTCGAATATTCCAATACTATTTCCTTCTAAAGCTGATTGTATTGTTGCAGATGATAGCTATGTACATGTTCCGAACGTTGTTTTTTGTTGCGGAGCTGTTAGAAGAGATAATGGCGATATTTTTATCTATTATGGCGGTAATGATACAGTTATGAATGTAGCGGTAACTCATGAAGATGTTTTGGCTGAGTTATGTCATACATATCCTCAAAATCCAATTTCAGGAAGACCATTATATCAACTTATTTAATAAAATATTCTTATTAACCGATTAACATATTATTATGGGAGAAGTAAAACTATCAAACATTAAAAAAATATATAAAGGAGGAGATGAAGCTGTAAAGGATATTAGTTGTGTCATAAAAGACAAAGAATTTGTCGTTTTGGTTGGTCCTTCAGGTTGTGGTAAATCAACTACGTTAAGAATGATTGCAGGGCTAGAAGAAATTTCGGGAGGAGAACTTTTTATTGGAGGAAAAAAAGTGAATGATGTGGCAGCGAGTGATCGTGGTATAGCAATGGTATTCCAAAATTATGCGTTATATCCGCATATGAATGCTTATGAAAATATGGCATTTGGATTAAAGATAAAGAAATTACCAAAAGAGGAGATAAAGGAACGGGTAATGGCAGCAGCCGACATTTTAAATATTGAACCACTTTTATTTAAAAAACCAGGTCAAATGTCTGGTGGTCAGCGTCAAAGAATAGCAATAGGAAGAGCAATAGTAAGACGTCCTGAAGTTTTTTTATTTGATGAACCTTTAAGTAATTTAGATGCAAAATTACGTAGTAAAATGCGTATTGAATTGGCAAAATTGCACAAAAAACTCAATACTACAATGATTTATGTGACCCATGATCAAGTAGAAGCAATGACATTGGGTGAAAGGATTATAGTAATGAAAGATGGCAATATTATGCAAATAGCCAGTCCGATAGAATTATTTAATAATCCTCAGAATAAATTTGTAGCTGGATTTATTGGGTCTCCACAAATGAATTTTATTGATGGTAAAATAGAAAACACAAAAGGCACGTTTGTCTTTGTTGGTAAAGATGGAATTTCATTTGATCTATCTAAGCTTAAATTAAACAATTTGATAGAGAGTTTAGGTAAAGAAGTTTCTTTAGGAATTCGATCTGAGAATTTGAAACATACACCTGAAGCATTAAAAAACTATCTTGAAATCAATACAAAGGTAATTGCTATAGAACTTTTAGGAAGTCAAAAACATATCTATGTAGATTTTAAAGATGAAGAACTAGTTGCCACTTTTACATCTGAAATTGAAGTTGATGCGAACGCTACAATCCCATTGTTTTTGAATTTAGATATGGCATATTTTTTTGAGAGTGATACAGGCCAACGAATTTATTAAAAAGTCGGCGCGGCAGGATTATTCGTTTCACTCATGATCCTGAATATGGTTTTGATGCTAAAGAAAATTTTTGATTAAAGATTAACTCGCTTGCGCTCTCTGATCTCGAAGAAGACAGCTGTTTATAAGAAGCTGAAAAGCTTCGCTCTTACTAAATCATTCTATAAATTTGGAGTTATAAATATTTAATTTTATTTAATAAAACCATTTCAACACGTCAAGAACCAATCGTCGCCACTACAACATCACATTGCTAAGAAAAAATCACACTACATAAATAATATAAATAACTGTTTTACAATTATATATATTTATTAATAACACTCTTCTTTTTATTCAAATATTACACATGATATATGTCATGTTTTCGGTTTGGCTTATGTTTTAATTTTGATATGGTTATTAATTGATAAAATATAAGTCATGATTAACATCTTTAAAACTTCAAAAGCTGTAGCATTAAATATAGATGAATTTTTTGATAAGATTGATTTGGGAATTTTAAATTTCAAAAAAGGTGCCGGCAATTATATTAATGGTCATACAATTGAATTTGACCAAAATTTAAAAATGATAACCGTTTTAGAAAAAGAGGCAGACACTATAAAGAGAAAAATTGAAAATGAATTTTATTTGCATTCGCTCATGCCAAATTATTCAAGTGATATTCTGAA
>RCNE010002353.1_pt1 | contig 10149 bp, 6 predicted proteins | sample 2041361 | NCBI WGS metagenome assembly RCNE01 (sample SAMN09708229, study PRJNA481090) | Marine sediment metagenome, whole genome shotgun sequencing project. | reverse complement strand
GCTGTCGAGCTCGTGGCTGTTGCTGCGCGAAGCACTTGAGATCGGCCCGGACGTCGGTGTACACACGATGGTCGATACCAAGGAACTCGGCGATATCGTCGAGGCCCAATTCGGTACTCGACTTCGGCACTGGCCCATGGTCGGAGTCACACCATTCGACAAGGCCGATCCTCTGACGCCACCGAATACGCCGCTGGCCCTGTGCTACCCAGCCACCCAGCTGGCAAAGGGCCTCGACCTATTCACTAGATTGGCAGAACGTATCGCCGAAGATGGCAACGTTGACCTAAGCCTGACCGCAAGAGATACCGGCAACCAGCCAGAATTGGCCAAACGCTTAGCTGCAGCTGACGTCAATGTTGCGACGGGTGTTCTCACGCCTGCGGAGTACGCACAATTCATGAAGTCGGCAGACATCATCGCGCTCCCGTACCGCAGCAGACCGTTTCGCATCCAGACATCGGGTGTCCTCGCCGACGCTATATCGCTACGCAAGCCGATGGTCGCGACACACGCTACCTGGGCAGGCCAGATCATCGCCGAGCAGGGCCTCGGTGTGACCTTCGAGGAAGACGATCTCGGAGGCTTCTATCGAGCGGTTCTGCAAGTCGCTGATGACTACTCCAGATATCAGACACGCGTGGCCGAGTTCGCACCCCAATGGCTTGCTGCGAACAACCCGGACGCACTATTCGACGCGTTTGAACAGGTCGAGTCAGACTCCCGCAAACGCAGCCCCGACCACCAGCGCATCGACCTCCTCCAGCAGGTGCAAAGAGTCATCTGGGACGTCGCTACCCAAGAGGCACGGACCACCGATGAGCTCGTCGCGGAGATTGATAGACAATCACTTGATCTGAAGGCAGAGATCGAGAGACTTCAGCAGAAACTGAGATCACGCGACCGATCAGTCGATCGGCTCGCGACACGGATTGCCGACACCAGAGCGGACCGGGAACGGCAGATCGCCAAGCTACATGATCAGCTCAGCAAAAGCATGACTCGCATCGAAACACGAGATCGCGAGATCTCCGAGCTCCAAGAACAGGTAAGCGCCCAGCGAGCAGAACTGGTGGAAGCCGATCGGTCCAGGATCGAACGGGAGGCCCGGCTTCAAGCCCGTATCGAAACGCGACAAGACACCATCGCTCACCTCAAGGCCGCCGTCGCACGCCTTGAAGAGAAACTCGCAACCACCAAAGACGCCTACGAGCGTCGCGTCACAACGTTTAAGGAAGGCGTGGCAAAGCGCGACGCTGCGATCACGGAGCTCAATCGTCGGTTCTCGGTCAAGCTCGGAAGTGTCGTGCGTCGGGTTCTCCGGCGTTGAAATGGGAGAGACAGCCGCCGACCACGACGTCTGCCGCTGTATGATCCGCCTCGTCCCCTCCCGTCTCAGCTTCGGAAACCAGTGAGCACCGACATACCAAGAACTGCCGCAATCACGATGGTGCGCCGCCTTGAGTTCCCAGCGGCATGGTCAAGTCTTGCGACCGTGGCTCCCCAGCTGAGCGACGACATCCACCACATCCTCCTTGTCAACGACGATCGCGACCCTGATCTGGAGGAAAGACTGGCGGAACTGCCGCATACGACGGTGCTGACGCCAGGGAGGAATCTTGGTGTGGCCGTTGGACGCAACCGGCTCATCGGCGCGGCGATCGAATGGGGCGCCGAAATCCTGATTTCGCTCGATGATGACCTCTTAGTGCCGAACGACTACATCCAGCGGATTCAGAACCACATAGTCCAACGCAGCAAGGCCGGTGCAAGGGTCGGCATAGTCGCGCCCGCAATTCTCGACTTCCACGTCATTGCAGAGAGAATCATGACCGCCGAGGCCATCTCAGATGCCGAGGAAGGTCGAATGCGTGTCTTCTGGGACACTGCTGAGCTGCGCCGACTGATCGCGGGGGCATGGCCGGATAACCTGCCGGTGGACGCCCTCTACCACGTAGGTATCCGAAATTGGCGGTACCACTATCTCGAGAGCTACCGGAGCCGTGCGAACCGCCTCCGTTCCCTGTACCTCAACGTACAAGGCATCAGAGACCAACAAGCTGAGACGAACGAGTTGAGGTTGGATCCACATGTCCGGAAGGCCATTCTCACCGGTGACGGCGAGCCCGCAACAATCGACACCGCGGCCGGTGGGGCCTGCGCATACACGGCGGATCTAGTGCGAGAGATCGGTGGTCTGGACGAAGCATTCTCGCCATTTGGCTACGAAGACAGCGACTTCGCAATTCGCTCACTTTCGGCTGGATTCACCAACTACAGTCTCACGACCGAGATTCTGCTGCACGACCTCGACTCGAGGCAGAAGACACGGTCACCGGCGATCCTCCTCCATAGCCAGGGCCGAGCCAGAGCGTTGATTGCCCGCAAACACCTCACCGCCCCGGACTGCCTCCGCACTTTGACTGAGGTGGCCGCTCTCGCTCCGCTCCAGGCCGTGGACCTCGTCGGAGCAACGGGTGGGCGGTTTCCGTCTCGGGCGGGTGGGATCATCGGTTCGACCGTCGCCTACATCGGAGGTTTCGTCGAGGGCCTGTTTGCAACACCAACAGAGACAGACGTGGCTTCCTCAGGAGGACTCACCGACTATCCAAAGGTACCGCACCGGATGGAGCGGACAACCAGTTTCAAATATCGTTCCTGGCACAGAACCCCTCGATCGGGGCTCCCGCCACTGATCACGTTCCAGATCACGATTTCGTACACATGGGACTCGGCAAACGCTCGCCTCACCCTGCACCGTCTTCATGTTGACGCCCCTGGCCTAGTTCGTCTCAAGCTCGCCGGCGAAATCGAAGGTGTGGGGCTGCGGGATGACAACGGCAACCCCGATCCGCTGCGATGCCAGCTCAATGCGGCAAAAGTCGAACTCGAAGATTGGGGCATTATCCGCCGATTCCAGACGACTGCGGCATGGTTTAGGAGGGAGCGATCAACCGGCTACTTCGCACCTCTGCTACGTTCCCCATCTAGCCACATCGCCAAAGCGATCAAGCAGTTCGTGTCATTGCGTCACGAACCCGCCAAACTGTCGATCCGGATTGAGCCACAGAGCCCGATCACGGTGGCCGAGCTCTATGAACTCACCCCGGGAGTCAACCTTGACCGGCGCGTTGGATTGACCGTAATGGTCAACGAAAGTGTGCACTACTAGTCTCGGCTCGACCACGATTTCCATCCCTTGCCACAAGTCTGGCTACATACATGTCATATCTACTAAGTCGAATCAAGTCCGCGGCCAGACACCTGATGTCGGTCAGAGGAACACTTCTTGGCCTGGGCGGCCTCGCAGGCATCGCCGCGGTCTTCACCACCGGAGGTCTGTCGCAATTCTTCGCTCTGGCCGCAATCGGCGCTGCGGGTCTGTTGGTGCTGCTGATGAGCCAACGCCAGGCCGCCGACCACGCTCAGCTCGGGTCGTTGAAGCGACGCCAGAAGAAGGCTGAGACTACGCGGGGTGCGCAACCTCAGAAGACAATCCCGGCTAAGTCAGTTGATAGAGTCGGCCCAAATCCGAGTACCCAAAAGGAAGACCGGATCGAACGAGCCCGTGCCGCGATCCTGACCGTCCGGGGAGACTTGGCGATTTCACCCCCACCGCCGATTGAGCAGTCTCAACCTGTGCAAGATGGTGTATTCGCTCTGAGTCCGACGGTCACGGTTGTGGTTCCGTGCTACAACGAGGCCGCCTTCCTGGGTGCAACCTTGGAGTCCGTCCGCCGCCAGAGCTTCACCGATTGGGAGTGTGTCATCGTCGACGACGCCTCGACTGATATCAGCCTGGCCGAAGCTCGACGATTCACGAAGGCCGACGATCGGTTTCGCCTGGTGCGCCACAAGACAAACGGAGGACTCAGCGCGGCTCGCAACACTGGTCTAAGGATGGCGCGGGGTCGTTACATCACCTTCCTGGATTCCGACGACATGCTCATGAGCGACAGCCTGCTCGACCGGCTCGAAGCGTTTGTTGAGGCGCCGTCTACGGTCGCAGGAACGTTCTGCGGAATGCGGCTGGTCCCCGAAGACACGACTTTGGGCTCGCTGCCTCCACACGAGAACTGGCCCGACCCGTGGGTCGTCGACTTTGTGTCGGCCGGGGGTGAATGCCCTTTCAATGCCCATGCGCCACTGCTGAAGACTGCTGTGATCAGGTCCGTAGGTGGTTTCCGCGAGGACATGCGCGACGGTGCTGAGGATTGGAATCTGTGGCTGCGCGTGCTTCGGCTCGGCTACAGCTTTGAGCCATCGAAATGGCGGACAGCCGTCTACCGCCAGAAGCGGCAGTCCATGGCCAAGACCGGCGCTGAACGTCATATCCAGGAGGCTCAGCGCCAGGTAAGCCTTGCCTACCAGCCGGATGGTTCGGTCGCGGGCAACGAGAACGCCCCTGGACAGTTCCCCGAGCCACTCCCCGTTTACCAGGAACAGCTCGTGCACGCACGGCGAGCTGTGCAGTATGCGGCGACCGCCGTCGCTCGGGGAGACGACGCCACCGCTACCGCCATCCTCACGGAGAATCATGTCGTCGTTGATCTGTGGATGGATCGACACTTTGGATTCGATGACACGATCAACGCGGGTTTTAGGCGCGCACTAGGTTTGAGCACCCGCGAGATCAAAGAACTGGCAGAAGAACTGGAACCGCTGCACCTCACTGTTCGCAACCTGATTGCGAAGGCAGAGAGCCCCCGGCCCCCGCAGGCGCCCGTGTCGCAAGGTAATCGATGGGACACCCTGTTCATCCCGCAGAACGCGGCTCAAGCCGTTGCGATGCTAGATATTGCAGCTGGATTGTCTTCCGGATCGTTTGCATTCTTGAACATCGAGCGTGTCAGCGGCTCGCAGGGTGTCGCCGACTTGGTCCGGAAGACCACCTACTCTTTCCCAAACATCAATGAATGGGTTCTCCAGGGGCACCAGCACCGCAATGTTGTGGTTGCATTTCCGCGCGACGCCGTAGTCGAGGAGTTCATCGCAGCGACAGTGGCCAAAGGCGGAGCTGCCGTCGAGGTCGCAATAGCCGGAGATGAGATAATGCGCGTCGCGCAAAGCCCCGACTACGGACATAGCCTCGATCGGCTCGAGCCTGGAGATATTGGTGAGTGGCTCGCCGCCACAGCTTCAGCCTTCGTCGCTAGCGCCAGTTCGGGGAACGGTCCGATGCTCTGGCACGGATCAACGGATCCCGATCCAGACGAGGCATTCGCGGGAGACGAGTACCCCGACACCCGATTCGACGCTTCAGACCTGGAGCGCTTCAAAGACATCCATCGAGGTGAACGGTGCGTGATCATCGGGAACGGACCCTCACTCAACCAACTCGACCTACGCAAGCTCAAGGACGAATTCACAATCGGTGTCAACGGCATCTTCTACGCTGCTGACCAAATGGGCTTCGAACTCAGCTACTACGTAGTCGAAGACACAATGGTCATGCGCGACAACGTCGAGGCCATTCGAGAGTACAAAGCTGGCCACAAATTCTTCCCCTCGATCTACCGCGACCAGGTCGGCGAGGCCCCCGATGTCACCTACTTCATGATGGACCGCGGCTACTACGCCCCCAGTTCGCCTTCGTTCTGCGTACCACGCTTCTCGACCGACGCCACACAGCGCTTGTACAGCGGACAGTCAGTCACGATCCTCAATCTGCAACTTGCCTACTACATGGGCTTCCAAGAGGTCGTTGTGATTGGCATGGACTTCTCCTACACCGTGCCCGAAGACTCGAAGGTGGACGGCGCTCACATCCTCTCGATGGGCGACGACCCGAACCACTTCCACCCGGACTATTTTGGCAAAGGGAAAATCTGGAAGGATCCTAAACTGGACCGCGTGCTAGCGAACTATCAGCTGGCGAAGCTGATGTACGAAGCCGACGGCAGAAGAATCGTGAACGCCACGCCTGGTGGCAAGCTCGAACTGTTCGACCGGGTCCCCTACGACGAACTGTTTGTCTGACCTCGAGCGTCAGGACTTGCCGGCGTGGACTGCGATCTTGTACTGCTCAACGACGTCCTCAGCAGACCCGATCATCCTGATCTTGCCGTCGGCTAGCCAGGCTGCTCGATCACAGAACTCAGCAACGTTGACCAGGGCGTGCGACACGAAGACAATGGTCCCGGCTGATTCGAGCAGCTCACGCATGGTGTTGAGGCTCTTTTCCCGAAACGCCTCGTCACCAACTGCCAGGACCTCATCGAGAAGCAAGATATTGGGCTCAATTGCCATCCCCACAGAGAAGGCCAGCCGCGAGAACATACCTGAGCTGTAGGTAGCGACCGGGCGATCAATGGCTTCCCCCAGGTTGGCGTACTCGACGATAGAGTCGAACTTCTCCTCGATCTCCCTCTTGCGGAGTCCCGCGGCAAGGCCACCCAGATATATGTTGCGCCGCCCCGATAGTTGGCGGTTGAAACCCACCCCCAACTGGAGCAAGGTCGATGTCTTCCCGTATACCTTGAGGCTTCCCTCGTCTGGCCTGAGTGTTTTCGCCATGACCTTGAGGAACGTACTCTTGCCAGCGCCGTTGCGGCCGATCACCCCAAAGGCTTCGCCCTTGTTGATAGTCAGGTCGACACCGTCAAGCGCCACGATCTCCTGAGCCACCCTGTGTCGCATCCGCCCCAGGGAGCGGCGGAGAGTTGGTCTCCGGTCGACCAGAGGTCGGAATCGAACAGTGACGCCTTCGGCAACAATCGCTGGGCTACTCATAAGTACCTCGCCATTCTGCCTTCGTATCGGATAAACCAGGTGCCACCCACCGCCAGCAACACAATCGCCCAGACGCCCGCTAACAAGAAGGCCTCAGGCAGGTCGGTTTTGAGTGGAGTGAGGGCATGGCGGTAGAGACGAAGAATCGGGGCAAGGGGATTAAGGTCGGCGATGGTGCGCGCCCAGACCGGGGCCTTCTCTAACGTCACCGGTCCATACAGTATCGGCGAGAGATACAGCCACATTCGGGTGAAATAGGGCACGAGATTGTTCAGGTCTCTGAACGGAACGGCAAGCCGCGCCACCAACATCGACAGACCGAGGTTGAAGACGAGGTGAACCACCATGATCGGCACAAGCCAAAGCACGTCCCACGTCGGCCAAGTCGCCTTCGAGACCCCCACGATTAGCCCATTGAACGGGCCAACGATAAGAAAGAACGCAAGCAGTGAAGTCAAGAAACCGACGAAACCTTCGACCAAAGCCGCGATTGGAAGCACCGCTCGGGGGAAGTGAAGATTTGCCAGCAGCTGGGTGTTGTTGACAATACTGTTGACACCGCCCGTCATTGCGGTCTGAGTGAAGTAGAACGGAAACATGCCAGAGAGCAGGTAGACGACGAAGAGAAGGCCACCGAACTCCGTCGATTGGCGTTGGAACAACAATCCGAACACAAACCAATAGACAGCGCCAAGGAGTACCGGGTTGAGGACCCACCAAAGCAGCCCCAGAGTGGTGGAGGCGTTGCGGGCTTTCAGGTTGCCCATGGCGAGATACCAGGCAAACTCGCGACGACTCCACAGATCAGAAAGGTAGGTGCGAGCTGCCCTCGCGACGCGCTTAGCTGCGACTGGGTTTGTGGGCATGGCGGGCATTATAGGTACAAATCACGATCGGGAAGCTCAATCGAACCAGCTGCCCTCAGCGCGACTTCGCGTCGTTGATAAGCCGGTTCAGTCCAGGACGCCAGTCTGGCATCGGTCCCAGTCCGAGCGCGGCGACTCTCTCTGACACGAGCACCGAACGGGCCGGACGTATTGCCTCACTCGGATACTCGGAGGTTGAGCAAGCGACAACCCGATCCGCCACGTTGCCAGCTGCGGCTACTGCTGCCTCGGCCAGGCTAAACCAGCTGGTCGTGGGCGGGCTGGCTAGATGCAACACGCCGCACACCCCCGCATCTACAGCCTCAATAATCGCTGGGGCCAGGTCGGAGACCAGGGTTGGCCTTCCCCATTGGTCATCCACGACCCTCACCACTCCGGCTGTCGCTGCGTCCCGGATTGTCGATACAAAGCAGGGATGGGTAGCTGATTGCAGCCACGAGGTTCGAACAACCAGAGAACGCGGGTAACACAACGCCAGTTCCTCGCCAACAAGCTTCGATCTTCCATAGGCGTTCACGGGATTAGGTCGACTGGACTCGGAGTATGGATCAGCGCTCGTTCCATCGAAGACGTAGTCAGTCGAGATCGTTACGAACGGAATACCCAGGGCATCGGCGGCATCCGCGAGAATGCCCACCGCAATGCCATTTACCAGTGTTGCCAGCTCCTCATTCTGCTCAGCCGCATCTACCAGGGTATATGCGGCGCAATTGACAATGCATGAAGGCGCAACGTCGGCTACTTTTGCGGCGATCTCCTCGGTCCGAGCCAGATCCAGGTGGTCACGAGTAGGCAGAATCACGCCAGGCATCAACGGAGCAAGCGCCGCACCGAGTCGGCCCGTTCCGCCCAAGAGCAGGATTGACACTGCTCGCCTCCAATCCCTCGCATCCACCACGGCTACCCGGCTGACCCTACTCTCCGGTCGCTATCAGAGTGAGCCAACCCAGACGTATCTTCAACTAACCTTCCCGTGAACACGGAAGGACCCAAATCGCGTACCTAATCACCGGGGCAGCGGGCTTCATTGGTTCGAATCTCGTCCATCACCTGCTTGGTCACGATCCGGATGCCTCAATCATCGCCCTCGACGCCCTCACCTACAGCGGCCACGTAGAGTCGTTGGTTGGGCTAGAAGCGGACGAGCGCTTCGAGTTCGTCGAATGCGACATCCGCGATGCGGAAAGCGTCGACTCACTATTCGCCGCACATGATATCGAGGGGGTGTTCCACCTTGCCGCCGAGAGTCACGTTGATCGGTCCATCGACTCGCCTATGGACTTCGTTACGACCAACGTACAAGGGACCGTTACCCTCCTGTCCGCGGCGGAACGGGCTTGGGCGGGTGATGAAGCCCGGCGCTTCCACCACGTTTCTACCGATGAAGTATTCGGGACGCTCGGCGACACCGGGGCATTCTCCGAGACGACCTCATACGATCCCCGCAGCCCATACGCCGCCTCGAAGGCCGCTTCCGACCACTTTGTTCGCGCCTGGGCGGAAACGTACGGCCTCAACGTGGTTCTCACGAATTGCACCAACAACTACGGCCCGTACCAGTTCCCAGAAAAGCTAATCCCGGTGGTGATCGATCGTCTCCGAAAACGCCAACCGATACCTGTGTATGGGGACGGGTGCAACGTACGCGACTGGCTGTACGTCCGGGACCACTGCGAGGCAATCATCAGTGTCTTCGAGCGGGGCCGGACCGGTGAGACCTACTGCATCGGAGGAGAGACGGAGAGCTCCAACCTCACGTTGGTCGAGAAACTGTGTGACATCTTCGACAGATTGAATGGCAACTCCTCATCATCAAGGCAACTGATCGAGTTTGTTGCGGACCGGCCCGGCCACGATTTTCGATATGCGATGGATATCACCAAGATCCGTAGAGAACTTGGTTGGTCTCCTTCGGTTGATCTGGAAACAGGCTTGGGAAGCACCGTCCAGTGGTACATGGACAACGAGCCATGGATCAATGCAGTCCTCAGCCACGAACACGACACCTTCCAGCAACGGTGGTACAACCGATGAAAACGAATCGAAAGGGCATACTGTTGGCGGGTGGTCGTGGAACCCGGCTTTACCCATTGACTGCCAACACCAGCAAGCAGCTCGTCGCCGTCTACAACAAGCCCATGATCTACTACTCCTTGTCGACGATGATGCTGGCTGGTATCCGCGAGGTCTTGCTGATCTCTACCCCACAGCACCTCTACTCGTACCGCGAGCTTCTTGGCGATGGCAGCAACTACGGGATCAAGCTGTCATACGTCGAACAGCAGGAACCTCGCGGCATAGCCGAGGCATTTCTCATTGGCGAGGACTTCATCGACGAGCACCCATCGATGCTCGTACTCGGCGACAACCTCTTCTATGGCCGCATGGATTTCCTTCGAAAAGCTTCAGCAGAAGACGGGGGCGATGCGATCATCTTCGGATACGAGGTCGCAGACCCTTCATCCTACGGCGTCGCCCACTTCGGCCGCTGGCACGTCGCACCCGAAACTCACGACGCCCTGGAAGCCCT
>RCNE010002352.1_pt1 | contig 10153 bp, 10 predicted proteins | sample 2041361 | NCBI WGS metagenome assembly RCNE01 (sample SAMN09708229, study PRJNA481090) | Marine sediment metagenome, whole genome shotgun sequencing project. | reverse complement strand
GACCTTCGCTGCGCAGGTCGCGAACTCACACAATGCGGACAAAACCGACCTTGGATTTTCAGCCTTCGCTAACGCAGCATTCTCTCGCAGGTGCAGCGGTAATCTTTTGGCGGTGCAGCGCATTTCACCAAACCAGCGATTCAAGTGGAGCACTACACAGCAATTTCAAACCGACCTTTCGCTGCGCTTGCACCAATGTCAGCTCTGGTATGGTGACTTGTCTTATTTCGACCAAGGGTTATTCCACTGTAGAGGACTGAACGAAGACCGAGTTTGTCGCGCCGACCAGCGGCAACTCCGATCAAGGCTTCTTTCGCGTCTCACGATTGATCGGGTAGCGGCTTGCCGGGCCTTTGACCGGTTGAACCAACATCCGGTCGAGCCACAGGTCGCGCCTCGTCCGGAATTGCTCGATCCCTATCGTCATGCCTTCTTGCCCAGCTTTCGGCTGCGCCTTGTAGGTGCCAAGCAGCCTGTCCCACCAGGGAAGGTTGAAGCCAAAATTGCTGTTCGTCTCCTCCGGTATGATCGAATGATGGACGCGGTGCATATCTGGCGTGACCACAATCAAGCGGAGGAAGCGGTCCACAAGCACTGGCAGCCGGATATTGGAGTGATTGAACATCGCGGTGGCGTTCAATAGGACCTCGAATATCAGAACGGCGACCGCAGGCGGGCCCAGAGCCATCACCACTGCCAACTTGATCCCCATGGACAGGATTATTTCAACCGGGTGGAAGCGCAAGCCCGTGGTGACATCAAATTCGAGGTCGGCGTGATGCATCCGGTGCAGCCGCCAAAGCGCGGGCACCGCATGGAACATGACGTGCTGCAGATAGATGACCAGATCGAGCACGACGATCGAGACGAGAATTGCAGCCCACACTGGCATTTCGATGACATTGAACAGCCCCCAGCCACGGTCCTGAGCAATCACGGCCAATCCGACTGCAAGGATCGGGAAACTCAACCGCAGCACAATAGTATCGATTACAACAAGGCCCAGATTATTCGTCCAACGGATCACTCGGGGAATCTCCTGCCTGCGCTTAGGTGCTGCGATTTCCCATAAGGCCATCGCGACCAGAACACCGAGAAACACGATAAGGCGAAGCTGTGTTTCGGTGGCAAGAAGGGACTCTGTCATTGGTTCTATTCGAGCTTTCGTGTTGTGGTCCGCGCTGCGCGAACGTCAGGTAACAGTGAACTGCCCCATCATCCCAGCATCCTCATGTTCAAGGATATGGCAGTGAAACATAAACGGTGTCTCGCGACTGGCGAGCTGATCGAAACGGGCCAGGATCTCGGCCTCCCCAGGCACCAGAACGGTGTCTTTCCAACCGGTGTTCTCGGGCCGCGGAGGGCCGCCGTTTTCGGTGACCACCCGGAAGCGCACGCCGTGGACGTGGAACGGATGCGCGACCATGGTGCTACGGATCTGCCAGCGTTCCACTGATCCGAGGGCGACTTCAAAATCGATCCGGCCCATGTCGTAGGGGCGTCCGTTGATGGCAAAGCCACCGCCTCCCATCATCATCCCGCCCATGCCCATGTCGAGCGAGACCTGCCGCGTCGCGACCGCGGCCCCCAACAAATCTTCGATCGCGCCGTCCAGTTGCTCTGGCAGGCGGGTGATCCGCGCGGCCAGCGTACTGTCGGTGGCGAACTGCAGGACGCCGTAAGCCTCGCCAGGATCACTCATCAACACTGGCGCGCCGCCATCGGAGAAATCGACAAGGATTTCAGCCCGCTCGCCGGGTGCCAGGCGCAGCGTCTGAATCTCAACAGGGGCTGGCAAGAAGCCGCCATCAGTCGCCACCAAGTGCATCGGTCGCCCATCGTCGATAAACAGCGTGTAGATGCGCGCATTCGAGCCGTTGAGCAGGCGCAAGCGAACGATCCCCTTTGGCACCACCGCCGTTGCACCCGCCTGACCGTTGACCAGCATCCGGTTCCCAGAAAACCCGTGCATCACGTCCATCATGGACGGGTCATAGACCATGCGTCCCGAGGTATCGAACCGACGATCCTGCAAGACCAGCGTCAGATCATCGACGCCGTATTCGGACGGCAGACCGCGCGCGTCGTCTTGTCCGTCGGTCACATGGATGACCCCAGCCAATCCGAAATAAATCTGCTGCGCAGTGCGCTCGTGGATATGCGAGTGATACCAGATGGTTGCCGGATCCTGCGCAATGGTCATCTTTGGTTGCCATGTGGCACCGGGTGCGATCGGCAGATGTGGACCGCCATCATGCTCTCCTGGCACCAGAAGGCCGTGCCAATGCGCGCTGATGGGTTCATCAAGCGTATTGCGCACCTCGGCGGCCAGTTCGCCATTCTGCATCAGGATGGTCGGCCCCAGATACGCCTGATTGAACCCCGCAGTCGGGATACCGGGACCACCCGCAAAGGTGGTGCTACCTGACGTTGCTGTCAGCGCCAGCCGCCGCGTTGTGCGTGTGTCCAGAAGCGGCGGCATGGCAAGGCGTATTTGCGGCACTTGGCCCTGCGCAAAGGCGCGACGGACTGCCGTTTGGGAAAGGACGCCAGCGGTCATGATTGCTGCGGAGGTCGAAGTCAGGAACTGGCGTCTTTTCATGCTGGTCTTTCAAGGCGTGGTTAACGGGCTAGCCGCGGCGAACCCTTCCGTGGCAGTGGAGTATGACTCGGCGCAACAGGAGGCCGCAGATCGGAGAGCCTAGTACAAGCTTTGCAACAGGCTCGCTTGCCCAGAAAGAGCATAGCGCGTCGCGGATTAATCAGCGAGCAGCTTCTTGCGCTCAGTGAACTCGGTCGAGTCGATCTCGCCCTTGGCATAACGTTCCTTAAGAAGCGCCAAAGCGCGGTCGTGCGCGGCGTGGCTGCCAGAAGCAGGTCCAGCCATGCCAAACAGCCGCAGGAGATATATGATCCCCGCAACGATCCCGACCACGATCAAGATCATGAAGATCGGCCCAAGAACCATTCCAAAGCCGCCCCATTGGTTACTGCCCCACATCATGTCATGTCCATGATCATAAAAGCCGTTTCGACTCGGGATTTCCCCGACCTGTGCCATTGCCGACGTGGCTGCCACGCAGAATGTGGCCGCTAAGCTCGGGACAATTGCCCTGTTCTTGAATTCCATTCTGTAACTCCACTTATGTGAAATCAACACGGACTAAATGTTGCGCAACCAGATATATGCGAAAATGGGGCACAGGTCTTGATGTGGATCAAGACGGCGATACCAAATAGCGTTAGCGTTTTACAGAGAAACGCAGGCGCAGATTGCTAACGATACATCTGAAATCACTAAACAAGACCAATTCGGGTGTCGCCTCGCCAATTCCGCGTCTGGCAAGCCAACACAAGGAGTGCAGCCCAGTGAGTTACACAATCAATCGCCTGTTCAACGACAGCGCATTCGACGACATCGACACCCGCACCCGAGCCGCCCTCGCGGATAACGGCTTTGGCGTGCTGACCGAGATCGACGTCAAGGCGACGATGAAAAAGAAGCTCGATGTCGAGATGCCGGCCTACCGCATTCTCGGTGCCTGCAATCCGAAGATGGCGTATCAGGCGATCGGGATCGAGCCGCGGGTCGGTGCGATGCTTCCCTGCAACGTCATCCTGCGCGAAGTTGAGGGTGGCGTTGAGGTCAGCGCCGTCGACCCGGTGGCGTCGATGCAGGCGATAGAAAACGCAGAACTGACGGCCGTCGCGGGCGAGGTCCGTGACCTTCTGATGAAGGCCGTAGAGGCGATCTGAGATGAGCCTGCGCGCCTGCTAACTATCCAGCAACTGTTCAGTCAGACGAGGAGACCGAAGTATGCCTGACACCATCTATGTGACCGAGCAAGACGTTACAGATACCTGCGCGAGAATGGGACTATCGGATTGGACCGACCTCAAGGACGCACAGATCGACGCCTCCGAGGCCGAGAAACTGCGCCAAATAATTGGCGCTGAAACGCTAGAAATCTCGCTCGAAGACTTTCACTTAGGGCTTGAGATCGAGTTGGAACATGGTCGTCGGTTTCCGGATGCTAACGTCACCAACAACCATCCGGTTTTGACAGCGAAAATCGTCCTCGCTCACCTGAAAGAGAGCTTAGACTACTACGTGCGGCTGGATTGCATGGAGCTAGAGACAGAGGTTTTTGACGCGATGCTTTCTGGTGATTTGCCACGCCTGCTGCAGAAACGATCCCAGCTGGCGATGCGGCGGCAAGCCCTTGAGAAAAGGCTTCTGGCGCGCTTGAAGTCCGTATCGTAGTCAAGTCGCGGCCTCCGATGTCTCGTCTGTGCGTTTTTTTGACGCGCTCTAAGAAGTCGAAACAAGTCTGAATAGGAAACCGAACCAGTGCGAGAGATATTCATTTGGCTCAATGATCAACTGCTGCGCATGCAGTGGCTGTCGGATTTGGTCACATGGATCTTGCAAGACGGTTTGGGCCTGGACATGATGACACGGGTCGCGGGCAGCGTCCATTTCTTCATCTACGATGTCATTAAAATATTCATACTTCTGTCGGTGCTGATCTTCTCAATTTCCTACGTGCAAAGCTATTTCCCACCTGAACGCACACGCCGCATACTTGGGCAGCGTCAGGGGTTGGGCGCAAACACGATGGCAGCACTTCTGGGGACCCTCACGCCGTTCTGTTCGTGTTCCTCCATTCCCTTGTTCATAGGGTTTACCAGCGCCGGGCTGCCGCTCTCGGTGACGTTCGCGTTTCTTATCTCTTCCCCTCTAGTCGATCTGGCGTCAGTCATCTTGCTTGCCAGTATCTTCAATTGGACCATCGCGCTAAGCTACGTGGCTGTAGGTCTGGTTTTGGCAGTTATTGGCGGCACGATAATTGGGCATTTGAAACTGGAGGGACAGGTTGAGGCCTTCGTTTTTCAAAGCCCGGTGAGCGACCACGACAATGATGGGCAGATCAGTCGTCGGGAACGGCTGATCTACGCACGAGATCAGGTTTTGGACATCGTGCACCGGGTTTGGCTGTTTGTATTGATCGGTGTCGGGATCGGGGCCGCTATCCACAATTGGATACCCGAAAGCTTTATCGCCACAACGCTAGGCCAAGATAGGTGGTGGTCGGTCTTTGTGGCGACCTTGGCAGGCATTCCGATGTACGCTGATATCTTTGGAACACTGCCGATTGCTGAAGCCTTGGTTCTAAAGGGTGTCGGGATTGGCACAGCCCTTGCCTTCATGATGTCGGTGACAGCACTATCTTTGCCCTCGATGATCATGCTCAAGAAAGTTGTCAAACTGCCCCTACTGGTCATTTTCATAGGAATTGTGACCGTCGGGATCATCGTGATCGGTTATCTCTTTAACAGCGCCAGCCATCTACTTGTTTGAAACGGAGACAGAATATGAACATCAAAATCTTAGGGTCGGGCTGCAAGAAATGTGTGGCATTGGCTGACAATACAACGGCTGCTGCACAAGCCGCCGGGATCGAGTTTGAGATCGAAAAGGTGACGGACATTGTTGCCATCGCGGGTTTTGGAATCATGTCTACGCCGGGCCTCGTTCTCAATGGAAAAGTAGCTTCTTCAGGACGTGTTTTGAGCGCATCTGAGATAGGCCTGTTGCTGGCGCAGGCCGAAGCGTCTGGGTCCTGAGTAAGACTGCAAGTCGTCGGAAAGCTGCTCTAGATCGAGCATTGCAAATTACAGACGAATTCGCTGCCAATTGAAGCGTATGCTGTTCTCGTTTACTTGGGTAAGCTAATCGAGCTTGCGGGGGCATCTCATGAAGAACGCTTCAGATTCAACAAAACGTGTCGGCACGCTTGAGGCCAGTCTTCAGGCGATCCTATCCTCTGCAGTCGATGCGATTATCATCATTCGGCATGACGGCATCATTGAGACAGTCAACGAAGCGGCAGCAGCTCTGTTTCAGTATGATATTGAGGAATTCCTCGGTCAGAACGTGAAGTTCCTGATGCCTGACACGCACCGGACCCATCACGATGGGTATCTGCACAACTACAACACCACCGGGCATCGCAAGATCATTGGTATAGGGCGCGAAGTTGAGGGGCAGCGCAAGGATGGCAGCATATTTCCGATGCACCTCTCTGTTGGCGAGTTCATAGACAGCGGCACAAAGTACTTCACCGGGATTATCCATAACCTTTCACTGCGCAAGGACGCCGAGCAAGCGCTGCTTCAGGCGCAGAAGATGGATGCTATTGGCCAGCTGACCGGCGGTGTTGCCCATGACTTCAACAACCTTCTGACGGTCATTGTTGGCAATCTTGAGCTGATCGAAATGCAAATGGGTGCATTTGAACATGCTGATCTTCTCAAGGAGGCCTTGGAAGCCGCTGATTTGGGGGCGCGGCTGACAGAACGGTTGCTGGCTTTTGCAAGACGTAGCCCTCTTGCGCCTCATGTGGTCGAACTGAATGGATTGGTTGGTGGCCTAACAGATATGCTGCAACGGACCCTTGGCGCGACTATTGAGTTAAGAACGTTCCTCTCCCCAGACCCTTGGGCAGTAAGGGTTGATCCCACGCAATTTGAAAGCGCTATCGTCAATCTCGCCGTCAACGCGCGGGATGCCATGCCGAACGGCGGGCGGTTGATTGTCGAAACGCGCAATATTACGGTAGACGAGGTCTATCTCGCGGACGAATTGGGCCTTCCGAAAGATGACTATGTCCAAATTTCTGTGACAGATACTGGATCAGGTATGCCGGAAGAAGTGATCCGTCGCGTTTTTGAGCCGTTCTACACAACCAAAGAAGTTGGCGAGGGCACTGGATTGGGTCTTTCAATGGTCTATGGGTTCGGTAAGCAATCCAACGGCCATGTGACGATCTACAGCGAGTTGGACAAAGGCACGACAGTTAATCTTTACCTTCCCAGACACCAAGACATCTCTGCCGTATCAGAAAAACAAGAGACTGACCTGGCCCCCCAAAAGTCGGCTGGGGGAATTATTCTTGTGGTCGAAGATGACGAACGCGTCCGCCGACTGACGAGAGGACGGCTCGAAGTTCTGGGATATACCGTGCTGGAAGCCATTCATGGACCTGCTGCCATAGAAGTTCTTGCAGAACATGCTGACATCGATCTTGTGTTCACAGACCTTGTGATGCCCGGCGGCATGTCGGGATATGAGGTCGCAGAACATGTTCAGGATGCGCGGCCCGACATCAAAGTCCTGCTGACGTCTGGCTACGCTGAAGAGCTCATGAATGGTGACAAACTACCTGACCGGAATTTGAAGCTGCTTCGAAAGCCATACCGCCAAGCCGCCTTAGCTAAGGCAATCAATGGCGCTCTTGAAGGGTAACTATTTGCCAACGGGCTTCACATCGATTGCAAGCATATAGCCGATACCGCGTACCGTTTTGACAAGAACGGGTGAGGCCGGATCGCGCTCAATCTTCTTGCGCAACTTGGCCACTTGATTGTCAATCGTGCGGTCTAAGGGCGACCATTCTGTGCCGTGCAGTAGGTCCATGATCCGGTCACGAGATAGCATTCTCTTTGGGCTTCGCAGAAAAACCGCCAACATTCGAAAATCGCCACTAGTCATCTCAACCTGTGCGCCGTTGCGATCCAAAAGCTCGAAACAATCCAGATACGCGCGGCAATCAGATAGCGATTGTCTCCAGCGTTCTATTCTGCGTCGTATCCGTGATACTCAGTTGCGTATAAACGGCTCCCATATCGATTCCTCCTGTTAGATAACACATTGTTTTATAACAGGAGTCGCAGTTGAAGGTAGCGCGCGCCAATACAATCGCAAAATAGTTGTAATAAGGGTTATGTTAAACTCCGGCGAAAACCGGATATCTACGCAGCTAGTTTTCAAGTCAAACAATGCGGGACAAGGCGTCATTCATAATTTCGAATATATTCCTATCCGCGACACGTCTGTCTGAGACAGTATTACGCCAGAACCTTCCTTTGGCCAATGGGCACTTCATTGCGTCCTAACAGCATAAATTTGAACGGGAGCCTGTCGCCCCTTCACGTGCTGTTTGGGCAGAGCTTGTACCAGAATTTCCGTGGGTAAGCGTTTTTGCACGGCGTCAGATATCAAAAAAGCTTCACCGACAGATTTGCACGTGTCCTGAATACGGCTGGCGACATTTACCGTATCGCCTATCACTGTGTACTCAAGTCGATCTTCAGTTCCGATATTGCCCGCGATCACCGAACCGAAGTGAATACCGATTCCATGTCGAATTTTTACCAAATTATCACGTTCACGTTCAACGTTGAGCTCGTCCAAGGCTGTATTCATTGCCAAGCCTGCTCTGACTGCGCGTTCAGCGTCGTCATCACGCGGGTCTGGCGTGCCGAAGGTAACCATGATGGCGTCACCGATGAATTTGTCGATCGTACCGCCGAAAGCGAAAATCACCTCGACCATGCGGGTATGATACTGGGATAGAAATTCAACCACTTCAGTTGGCGGCAATTTTTCCGTGATGGTGGTGAAGTCTCGAATGTCGCAGAAGAGAACAGCCACCTCTTGAGTACGACCGCCGACGCCGAGCAACGTCTCTGCTTCGCTGGAAATTCGAGATACGACGCCCGGTGAGAAGTACCTGCCAAACTGGGTATTGGCGACTTCGAGCTGGACGCCCTGAATAATGGTCCGGCGCGCGATAAAAGTGAGATAGGCCATTGCCATTCCGACAACGGCGATGATCAAAATGCTGACCAGGACCAATTCCGGACTGAGCGCCGGACCCATTGCTGAATCGACGAAATTTGAAGAGACAATGGTTTCAGGTTGATTCAGCACATACACCAGTAGGGCAACGTGAACACAAATGCCGCCGGTGGCAACGACAAGCGGAAACAGAGGGCGAATTGCCAATGCGTTTAGGGCAATGATCCCGAGAGTGACGACCGTAATCTGTGTTTTCAACATATAGGCGGGTGGCACACTGCTGCCGCCGACTGAAAGGTACCAGATCACCGGGAACGCACACAAAACTATAATATCGATCATGCACCCCGTCAGCCCGATTGCAGTCAGTGCAGTTCGACGGACTAAAAATAGAAGTGAAACTGATATCACAATTAGTCCGAGCGCGGCGATTGCCGTTGTGGCGACCATCTCGAACAGACTGGCTCCAACAATCCAAACCGATACTACCGCGACCAGCAGAAACAAGCCGCGTACGATTGTCAGCGTTTGAATACCCCGACGTTCACGCTCAAAGAGCAGTTCTTCGGATCGAGTTGCTCGGTGTGGTTTTGCCATAGGACTTCGATAACTCTGTTTGGCTATTAACGCCATGCTATCCAGAACAGCAGCTATACTTCGGAATGCTCTGATCACGACACAACATCAATGGCGAGGCAGGGCTTATTGTGTTGAAAAACTCCAAAATCTGAAAATCGTAATTTTCCGATAATATCCGATGAAGCGGCGAAGTTGGATGAGACCTGTCATAGGACGCGGAGTGGCTGGGCCTGAGTCCCACAATGCGGATTTGGCCGACCCCCTCGGCAAATCGAATTGATCCGCCAGCATGGAAGGAAAAATCCTCTGCTGCGCCCAAAAACGGAGTTTTTCAACAGAATAGGCTCTCCATAGTCATTCGCTGCGTTCTGCGCCAATGTCTGCTGCGAACTCTGATGGAGGTCCCTGCCCCGTCCCTCACGGCCCGGAGCCGCCGCTGGCCGATGTGTCCGATGCCGCGCCGCAGCTTTCGCATTGCCGCCATTCGTGCATCGCGCAGCATTTTTGAGGTGCGAGTGACCGACATGCGGACTAAGCGCCATTTCGCTGCGCGCGCACCAACGACCGGTTTCTATGAGCTCACAGCTTTGCTTTTATGAGCGTCAGGTCAACATTCTGTCAAAAAATTGGTTGAGCAAGATTACTTTCGGCCCTTTCTACGACTTGCATTGATCTCTGCATTGAGACCCAACCCGCACAGATTTAACATCATGATTAGGTCATATCCAAAGAGCATGGTACCGCTTTAAGACAGGTTTCAATTTAGGAACCTCGTTTTGAAAGGATTTATTATGTCATTCGTTACCATATCTCATTGGACTGCCACTGAAATGACAGATGATATGATTGCAAAAGCGAACGAAAAATTTGTCCCACTGGTCATAGCTAATGGAGCAACTGGTGTGCAAATGGTGCGAACAGGTGACATGA
>RCNE010003686.1_pt1 | contig 10157 bp, 9 predicted proteins | sample 2041361 | NCBI WGS metagenome assembly RCNE01 (sample SAMN09708229, study PRJNA481090) | Marine sediment metagenome, whole genome shotgun sequencing project. | reverse complement strand
TTGTCCTTTTTCGACACCAACGAACTAAACCACAGGCACTGGTCGGCGAATTCTATGCTCTGTTCAACCATGCGAGCGATAAACTTTACCTCACCACCCGGACACCAAAGTTCAGCGTTTTGCCCGCCAAAATTGAGCTTATTTGAATGCCCTTTTCCAAGGTTACGCCACTTACGTTGGGTCCCCTTATTGGCTTGTTCGATAGACGCATGGAACGGCGGGTTGCACATGGTGATGTGAAACGCATCGCGGGGTTCGATCACGCCTCTAAAGATATTCTCAGCTATATTTTGTCGCCTGAGGGTAATTTCCAGCTTGTTAGATTGGCAAATCTTCTGAGCCGATTTGATAGCGCCTGCGTCTATGTCGACCCCAGTGAAGTGCCAGCCGTATTCGCTCTGGCCCGTAAGGGGATACACCAAGCTCGCACCAGTGCCGACGTCTAACGCTTTGATATGACGCCCACGCGGGATTTCTTGATCGTTGCTGTCGGCAAGCAAGTCCGCCAGATAGTGGATGTAGTCGACACGACCAGGGATCGGAGGGCATAGAAAGTTGGCAGGGATATCCCAAAAATCAATATTGTAATGCGTCTTAAGCAATGCACGGTTGAGCATACGGACTGCTCCCACGTCTTGAAAATCAATCGTCGTCTGACCGGCAGGGTTACTGATCGTGAATGCCTCAAGTTCCGGCAAATCCGCTACCAACCGTACAAAATCGTAACCTTCTGAGTGTTGATTGCGGGGGTGCAGCTTCGTTTTGGTGGCCATTGGGATGCCTTCATTAAAGTTGGTTGACGTCACTCGCTAAGCCGCTCGTTGCGCCTAAACCTTCATGCAAAAAAGGCAAAATTAATAGGGTATTACGTAAGAATGATAGATTGGGAGCAATTTCGCTTGCGTGTGTCGGCTTTGATGCTCCGCACCTTTTGCTGATGGGCCATTTGCAACCCAACTTGGCGTCCTTTCGCGCAGCTTCTGCCATCGCCGTCTTGCTGAACGCTCTAGTCCCCCTGACCCGCATATCGCCAAAGACTGTGACTTATGGCATTGGCAAATTGCGATAGTGCCGTTCTGGCAATAGGCGCGTGCAGGGAGTAGTAGTATAGACCGGTTGCGTGCACTTCAATACTTTCAGAAGATTGCAGAAGCGCAGAGCTTCGCGCGCGCGGCTGAGTATTTTGGTGTTCAAGCGTCAACTGTGTCGCGACGCATTCAGGATTTGGAAACAAACCTGGGTGTCGAACTTGTCTATCGAAACACATGTGTCGTTCGGCTGACAGAGTTGGGAAGCCACTACCTTGCGCCTTGCAAAAAGGTCGACCTATCAAGCCGGGCAAAACCCCGTCGAAGTCAATGTTTATCCTGTCTCAAATCTTGCTGCTATTGAGACGATTTCTATCGTGATTTTGGCCCCCAGGCCGACAGCCAACTGTCCTTGAAGGCAAAGTCGACCCGAGCTGCGCGGCAATTCCGGAGTATCTATACTGAAAAATTATCCGCGATTAGCCGTGGCGTAGAATTAGTTCACCATTTCAGTAGGCACGAAAAGAGCAACCTGGCGAGAGGCGCATGTGTTTGGTCCTCCTTCACCGTCAAATCGCGCCGTATCGGGGTAGTGAGGTGGCACGCTTTCCAACGTACATCCACCTCTGAAGCTTGACAGCATGTCAGCGGCGAGTTCCGGGATCAACGGCCCATGGTCATGTATCACCAAATGATATTCAGCTGTTTCTGGTGAAACAAAATCTGTCTCAAAGAGATTAGACGGAACAGCGCCGACTGGCAGATGTGCAGACACTTCAATCTTGCCATCCGCAGGAACCACAGTGCCACCACCGTTTACGGCGACAGTTTCCATTTCCGGCATTCCCATGGCCTCGACAGGTGAACACGGATTGCTTGCGCATAGCTGTGGATTCTGGAGGGCAACAAACCAGATTGTGACTGCATGTCCAGGGGTCAAACCTTTGGAGCTCAGGTGCATCGATGCACCGTCTGGGCTCGTCACAAGGAGGGCGGTCGTCCCGTCGACAGGGCCAGGCGTTTGACCGCTTGGCGGGGTCCAGGACATTGGCAGTGTCCTCGTTTCAGCAGTGGCACTCGCTGCGGCGATGAGCAGGAATGGTAAGATTTTTTGTGTAAAAGTCATTATTATTACTCCTTTGGACGCCCCGGGGTTTAATACTGCCCGGCTTGGTCATTGCGATGGAGTTTCATTGGACCCAACGCTGGAGTGTTTCACCAAGTTAAGAATTATGAAATTGCATGAAATTACCGAAGGTGCTTGGCCTGCCTTTGTTGAAAGTACAAGCAGCCCGAACTGAAGAAATCGGCATGACGCAAACATCAATCAATCTGGAACGCCTGCAAGGCGTAGAGCCTGCTCAAGCTGAGCCCGGTCGTCGGGATGATGAAAGGTCACGAACGTCATGATGGCTTCAACAGAAAGGCTGAAACCCATTGAAGCATATGCGCGACCTGCCGCCTCGGCTCCGGTGACGCTTCCTGTTTCGCCGTGAACAGCGATCAGGTAACGCAGGCAGTACGGTGAGTTCGCTGCCATTTCGAGACACTTATTAAGTGCACTTTCCGCCTGATCGAAACGACCGACATTAAATTGCGCGTGTCCTAAGCCGAAATAGTACCAAAATGGTGGGTTTGGATGAGACCTCACTGCCTGTTCCAGAATAGCGATGGCGCTCTCGGAATCCCCCTGAAAGTTTCTCACTACCCCATAGTACGCTCTGGCATCTTCGTTTTCAGGCTGGAGTGACATCGCTTGTTCTAGATGTCTCTCTGCAAGGTCCAAGTTGGCAAAGACACTGTGCAAACGTCCCAAAGCATAGTGTGCTAACCAAAGATCAGGGTCGAGCGAGACTGCTTTTTCTGCGTAAAAAAAAGCCTTTTCCCTGTCAGCATCCACAAGCACCGTCCAAGTGTTTTCAAGGCGAACTGCAAGCAGCATCCCAAGTTCAGCGTATGCGCGTGCGTAGTTCGGGTCCAATGCAATGGCTTGGCGGAAATGGCGTTCGGCTGTCAAACTTTCGCTTTGACTGAAGCGATTGGAGGAAATCCGCCCTTTGAGAACCTCGAGATAGGCTTCAATGCTATCAGTTCCTGGCACGCTTGCCGCGGACAAGGTTTCATCAGGCGCTTCTTGTTGGTCCGGTAGAACAGTCTTATCCGGCCAAAAAACCCATGAGGCGATGAGCGTGAACGCAACGGTAGCAAACGCAGCAATCTGCGAAACGCGCTTGGTTTTCACGGTTTTCGCCTGCAGGTTGATCCTATAACCTTCGCGCGGCACAGTTTCGACGATTTGCCGGGCGTCCTTGCCGATTATCCTGCGAATGTCGGCGATGCACTGAACCAGGCTTTCGTCGGACACGGTGACATCAGACCAGACACTATTCATAATTTTGGCTTTGGTCACAGTATGATTGGGTGTTTCTAGGAGGTGGGCCAAGACATCTTTAGACTTGTTGCGCAGCTGCGCCGGACCCCCATCTTTGTGGGTGAGCGTTCTTGTGCTAGGGTCAAAGGTGACGTCACCAAGATGGAAAACATCGAATTTCACAAGATTTCACCCTAATTTCAGGACAAAGGCGCCCTGTGTCGGCCAAAATAAGCATAGCAGTATAATCGTATTAAGTGAACGGGATCGCTTTATGGCCGATGAATATGATCTAAGGAGACACCCATGAAACTACTGCCATTCGCTCGGGGCCTCAAAGCTGAGGCTAGCTTGACGATCGTCACCGCGTTTGCCCTGACCTTAGCCAACCATGCTCAGGCAGAGGCAATTACCAAACCAATGAGCTGGACACCAGGCAGCGGAATGTCCGCTGGGCCAGTCGAAGGGACATCGGCGATTTTAGAGAAGGGTCCGTTCGGAGTTGCGATGGCGATAAAGTCATCCGGTTTGACGCCCGGAGATGTCGTGACTGTTTGGTGGGTCGCAATCCAAAACCCGCAGGTCTGCGAGGTCAATCCGTGCACACCTGTAGAAACAATGTCTGTCGATTCAAAAAGTGACTCTGTTGTTGCACTTGCAGCAAGTGGGGTTGTCGCCGATGACGGAACGATCTCGCTTGCCAGTTTCTTGCCCAAAGGTGAGGTCGAAGGTAACTTTTTTGACACCACTCTACACAGCCCTGAGACAGCGGAATATCATCTGCCAATTCACAACCATGGCCCACTTGATCCGAGCATCGCCCAAGAAATGCTGACCAGCTTCCGAGCCGGCTGTACCGACGAAAGCTTACCAGAGTATTACCCACAAACGGCGCTCTCAGACGGTGCCCGAGGAAGCTTCGATTGCAAAACCGTGCAAGTGGCGGCGTTCACAGCTTCCGAATAGTGGCTGAGGAATTCGCTCGTAAGCGAACCTTGGCGCGTTATGTAGCTGACGGCAGCCTTGTCCCCACAGCAGACCCTCGTCGTAATCGCAGCGAACGGCAGCTAAGAGCCCGACTTGCCGGAATTTTGCACAGCAGCCAATGTCCGCTTTGGAACCGTTTCGATGTTACGTGTCCCAAACCTTTTGGAGCGCGTCATCGTCGATGGTTACCACATGTCCGGTTTCCGGAAACGCGCCTGTCGTGACGTCGGCGATATATTCCTTGTATGCAGACACCCGCTCTTCTTGGAGCCGATCACGTTCGACAGCAAAGTTTCGGTAGGTTTTCGCGTGGCGTGGGATGTGGCCTCTGTTTTCGCCAAGCAGATCTGTCGAGAACAGATACTGCGCATCGCACCCGCCGCCCGATCCCAATGAGATAGTCAGCATTGACGTGCGTCCGGTGATCTCAGTTGCGAGGTTGGCGGCGACGACTTCCATCTCGACGGCGAAGGCTCCGGCAACTTCAAAGTCCTGCACCTGTTGCCAAACTATCTTGGCCTGTGCGAGCGTGCGACCAACCGCGCGGTAGCCACCTGTCCAAGTCGCCTTGGGCGGCACCAGGCCGACATGGCAAATCACGGGCACACCTTCGCGCGCCAGCACTTCGATGATCTGTGGGCTCATGCCGCAATACACCGATTGCGCACCAGCCTGCATCGCGGCCATCGCGTCCCGTAAAACTTCGGTCGCATCCGCATGTTTGCCCCACGGCATTCCAAACTGGAAATGCGAATTTGGCACGGCCTTCGCGAAATGTGCGCGTTCGGGAATGAAGGCAGTGCCGATCATGTCCATGCCTGCCTCTGAGGCTGCAATTGCCTCTTCTTCTCGGGCGACTTGCACATAGGCAAGCTGGCGTTTGCCCTTAACGTCCAGTAGATCTTTGACGGTCAATGCAGTCATGACTCAGCTCCCCATAATCCGCTTGCGTCGTTCTTTCATGCGCGCGTCGGCCTCGTTCGTGCCGTCATGGAACGAGCCAAAGAATTTATCCCAAGGGATTTCAAGCGAGCCGTAATTACACTCAAAATATCGGTGGTGCATTTGGTGGTGGAACGTGCCCAGAGCCAGTCGATTTTCATCTTTGACCACCAATCCTTCAAAGCCGGTGTGCGTGGTAGCAGCGGTCAGTGTGTAGTATTGCAAATGGAACAGGATGTGGACGGGGTGAGCTGCAACGATCCAATGGATCAGGACAGAACCCAAGAAAATCACATGTTCCACGGGGTGCATCGACAGCCCCGACCACGGCCCAACATTGATATTGCGGTGATGCAGAGAATGTACGTGTTTGTATAAAAACGGAATGTGCAGAAAGCGGTGAATCCAGTAGAAATAGAAGCTCTCCCAAACTGGGATCAGCAAGAACATTGCTATGAACCAAATCGGATGTGCCGCCCATGTGAGCATTGGTGCATATCCATTCGCCAGCGCCCAGATCATCAGCGCCTCATAGGCCGTCCAGATCGTGACACCACTGGCCAGGGTCCAGAACATATTGTCTTTGATTTGCCCGCCCAAGGTAAACTGGCGGCCGTTTTTCATAAGTGGGCGCGGGTCATAGCGTAGCTCTTTGCCCTGCTTGGTGAAGGTGTAGAAATACAAATGCAGCCCGCCCGCCACTGCGATCATAAGGATCAGGTTGCGGATGTACATCTCTGCAACCCAACCAAAAGCCAGCGTTTTGGTTTCCTCCAGGGGGGGCTGGAACCAATAGAATGATACAAAGGCTATGCCAACAATGATCAATTTTTCGGTGACTAAAAACCAAGAGTTCCAAACCCAAGCGAGCATTTCCGTAGGGCGAAACGGCCAACGAAAGAACGGCGATACTTTAAGCGGGACGGCCGGAACATGGTTCCAGCCTTTAAGGGGTTCGTGATCCATCTGCGGTGCCTTTTTGTCAGCGTACACCGCTTTGTTTGACAGAAAGAGAAATGCATGAAAAACAGATTAAAGAGGTCAATTAAATCTGATTTTGAGAGGTATCATGGCAATTTCCCTCAAGGCGATGGAATATTTCACGACAGCGCTGCGGCATGGGAATATTTCCAAGGCTGCGGCGGACCTTAACATTGCAGCCTCAGCGATTGGGTCTGCGATTGACCAGGTAGAGGCCGCTTTTGATCTTACGCTTACCATCCGGCAAAGATCGCGCGGGATTGAGGCCAATGCCAGCGGGCGGCAGGTCGCCCAAAAATTCGAACGATTGCTGGAGGATTATCGTTCGGTTTTGACCGAAGCAGCAGATCTAAAACAATCGCTCAGCGGCACCCTGCGCATCGGATACTACGCGCCGATTGCCCCTGCTTTCCTGCCCCCGATCCTCACCACCTTTGTCCCCAAAGGGAATGATGTCACCCTTCATCTTGACGAATGTGACAACGTCAGTGCCCAAGATGGATTGCTGAACGGGAGCTATGACGCCATTCTCTTCGTGAGCGAAGGTGTCCGTCCGTCTGTCGACTTTGATGTCTTGGTCGAAGCCTCGGCTTATTGCCTTGTACCTGCGGGTCATGCCTTCGCTAGTCAGTCCAGCGTTACCGTAGCGCAGATTGCCACACAGCCTTTGGTCGTTCTTAATCGTCCCGTGGCGGCCTCATATTATCAAAGTCTGTTCGATGCACACACCAATGACATAACAATCGCCGCTTACGTCAATTCGACCGAGATGGTCCGAAGCCTCGTCAGTGCGGGTCATGGATGTGCCGTTTTGAACATGCAGCCACTGACCCAAGAAAGCTATTGCGGAGAAACGTTGGTAGGATTGCCAATATCAGATCCTTTGCCCCCTCTTACCCTTTCGATTGGTTACGATAAAACGCGACCCCGCCGCTTGGTCCAACATTTCGTCGACGCCTGCCGCGCCCATTTCGCAGAAGCAAGCCCGCAGCAATGTCTGGTTGAACAACGATAGGGGTTGGTAGGGGGGCATTGAAAATTATTGTAGCAACGGCAGCTTTATCCGCAGAGCGGACCTCCGCGCAAACCGCAGCGAAGGTCTGCTTAGAGCCCATAGCACTAATTTTCTGCATCGCGGCAAAGGTCGACTTTGCAGGACAAGCTACCGTTTGAGGTGATGCACGCGAGGTCTGATTTCTGAGAGTAAGGGCCTCAATTGGTGCTGGTTACGGTTAGCCCTAGCATGCGCCAAACCTGCATGCCTCCGCGGTAATAAAAGATGCGGTCCGCCGGGTATCCAGCCTTGATCATGTTTCGGATTGCCGTAGGCGACTGGCCGCACCAGATTCCGTTGCAGAAGAGAGCCACGCTCTTTCCCTCAAGACAGTCCCAGCCGTCAAAATCTGGTTCGCAACCCAATTGACCCAGCTCGTCTACGATGTACGTGTAGGGGATGCTGACCGCACCGGGAATAGTGCCGCCCTCGAACCATTCGCGGGTGCGGCTGTCCACCACCACTGCATCCGGATCTTGTAACATCTCGATCAGTTCCAATTCGCCAACGGTTGTTACCCCCATAGCAGGCGTGCTCGGCTGTATGCAAAAGTTTGGGCAGGGGCGAGATGTCCGCGCCCATTCACCGTCTATTTTGTGCTCCGTGTCTTGGATTCTGCTAATTTCCACAGGGCCGTTTAGGGTATCAACCGTGACCGAAGACATGTCTTTGGTGATGCCTACCTCGGTCTCTGCCACGGCAGAAACTGCCGCGATTGATAGAGCGATCGTAAGGATAATTGCTTTCATAATTCTCTCCTGACTACGTCAATGTTGGTCCGGTCTTATAATTGATGCACGTAAGTGCCGGGCGCTGCTTCGAGTGGCGCAAACCCCTTCGCCGCCGCCCCAATGTTGGGTGGAGGGCCGACGTCGCTGCTTCTCGCCTTCAGCCAATCCACCCAAGCAGGCCACCACGACCCTTCCTGAGTGGCGTTGTGTGCAAACCAGGCATCAGGACCGATGTAACGCGTACCGGCAGGTCGAAGGGAGCAACGGAAGTGCCCGCGTTCAGCAGAAGGTTCATTGATAATGCCACCGTTATGGCCGCCGCTGGTTAGAATGAACGTGAGGTCGTTGTCAGTGAACAACTGGGTCTTGTAAACCGACCGCCACGGCGCGATGTGGTCGGTTTCCGTGCCCACTGCAAAGATTGGAACTGTAATATCTTTCATTGCGATAACGCGCCCTTCGACCGCGAACCGGCCTGCAGTGAGCCGGTTTTCCAGAAACAACCCGCGCAGGTACTCTGAATGCATTCGGGCCGGCATGCGGGTGGTATCAGTTACCCAAACCCCCATGTCTGTGGGCACATCTTCTTTCCCTAGAAAATAGCGACGCACAGCACGGCTATAGATCAGGTCTTCAGATCTGATCGCAGAAAAAGCGCGCGCCATTTGTGGCCGGTCAAGATAGCCTTTCTCCCACATCATGTCCTCGAGAAACGCAATCTGGCTTTCGTCCAAAAACAAGAGTAGTTCGCCTGCTTCCATGAAATCTATCTGCGCGGCCATAAGAGTAATCGATGCTAGACGGGAGTCATTGTCGCGCGCCATGGTGGCCGCCGCGATCGCGAGCATCGTGCCACCTAGGCAATAGCCAACCGCGTGGATCTGTTTGTCTGGGACTATGGTGTTAACTGCATCAAGCGCCGCCATGACGCCTTTCTTGCGATAATCCTCGAGTGCTAGTTCGGCGTGATCTGAGGTCGGGTTGCACCAAGAGATCATGAAAACAGTGTGCCCCTTTTCCACCAAATAACGGACCATGGAATTATGTGGACTCAGATCAAGGATGTAATATTTCATGATCCAGGCAGGTACGATCAGGATTGGTTCGGCCTGAACATTTTCCGTTTGTGGAGCGTACTGGATCAGCTCAAACAGATCATTGCGAAACACCACTTTGCCAGGTGTACAGGCAAGGTCTTTGCCAATTTCATAGCCCTCGGGTGCAGGCTCATGAAGCTGTGAAATTGTGCTCATGTAGTCATGAAGGAAATGAGCGCCGCCCTCGGCAAGGTTCGCACCTTTACAGGCCAGAGTTTGTTCGATGATCTCTGGATTGAACGCCGGGAAATTCGACGGTGACATTAGATCGAGCGTCTGGCGCGCCATGAAACGGGTTCGGTCGGCATCCTCAGGGCGCAATCCACGTAAATGGTCAGTCGCGTAATCCCACCAGTCTTGCATGGCTAAAAAACTCTGGCTCCAGACGTTGAAGGGCGTTTTTTGCCAGCTTGGATGTTTGAACCTATGGTCATAAGGCTTCGGAGTGAAAGCGGGTGGCACATCAGAGTTCGGGGTGACCGCCTGTTTCATCAACTTAGCCAGATTTTCTTGTGCATGTTCTACCAGCTCGAGCTGACGACCCGGCGCACGGGCAATGTGCAGCGCCCAGTCGCTCCATGCCTCAATGAACGCGTGTGGCGAGACGCCGCCGGTCATCTTGGCAACCATTGCACCGGAGGTTCGGTCCAATTCTTCATGTCGATGGGGCTCGTGCTGGCGGGCCTGCTGACTGGGCGCAATTACTGCAGGCGGTTGAGCAAGCTTGTGCTTTGCGTGTTTAGCTTTGACTGGTTTGGCAGCTCTGGTCATTTGGAACTTTCCGATGCTGGTTGGCGTCTCTGCCGATCCCTTTGATGCCAGTTTTGATGAGGGGCTTGCGGTGGTCCCCTGTTCCCGCTGGGTTTACTGAAACACTTTACGAGATTGAGAACCTGCAAGATTGACCTACATCAACCGCGAAAGCGCGTGTGACCGTTGGCACTACATCTAAATTACTTAAGTGCG
>RCNE010002348.1_pt1 | contig 10161 bp, 7 predicted proteins | sample 2041361 | NCBI WGS metagenome assembly RCNE01 (sample SAMN09708229, study PRJNA481090) | Marine sediment metagenome, whole genome shotgun sequencing project. | reverse complement strand
TCCGGGACTTCTCGAAGTCAACGCAGTTCATTCTCGTTACGCACAACAAACGAACAATGGAAGCGGCGGATCGGATGTACGGCGTCACGATGCAGGAGCAGGGTGTCTCCAACCTCGTTGGTGTGAAATTCGAAGAAGCCGCCGAGTTTGCCGCATAGAGCAGCAGGTCCCAGGCGCCTATTCGTAGTCGTGCTCGAAGTATTCGATACCCCTGAGGTGGGCTGACTTCTTTTTCGTTCGAATCCGCTCCGCGAGTCGTTCTGAAAAGACCTCGGCCGGATCGTAGCCGTAGTTTTTCAAGAGATGATTCAACGCGATTACCTCGCAGAGAACGGTCACGTTCTTGCCAGGCATAATCGGCAATTTCACGCTCGGCAATTCTACGCCGAGGACCTTCAAGGTCTCATCCACCATTCCTAGTCGACTGTATTCTTCGTCGGGATCCCAGAGCTGCATGTTGACGACCACTTCTGCACGCTTCTGAAAACGGATCGCACGAATGCCAAACATAGATCGCACGTCGATCAGCCCCAGTCCGCGAATCTCCATGAAGTGCTGGACCAATTCTGTGCCCGCCGCCATCAACACCTGATCATCCTTTTTCGTGAGGATTACGACATCATCCGCAACCAAACGATGTCCACGCTCGACGAGGTCCAGTGCAACCTCGCTCTTGCCGATTCCGGCCTTTCCTTTTAAGAGTAGGCCCACACCATACACGTCTACCATCGATGCGTGGAGCGATACCTGAGGAGCAAACTGGTCGTACAAAAACTCACGCAGCACCGTCATGAAATCGGTTGACGGCAACGGCGTGCGAAAAAGCGGGACGCCGTTTCGAGTGGCGAGGTCTATGATATCCGGGTGTAGTTGATTGTTCTCCGTTAGGAACACACAGGGAACAGGAAACTGCACGAGATTTGCAAACGCTTTCTTCCGATCGTCCAGACTAAGATGATCCAGATATTGATTCTCGGTGTTGCCAATTATCTGCACGCGTTGAAACGTGAAGAGATCAACGTAACCGGCTAGCGCCAGTCCCGGACGATGCAGCGTATTCTCGACTACTTTTCGCTCATCACACGGCACGGTGTTCACAGCTTCAATCTGAAGACCAACTGTGCGGATGAGCCGGTCAGCGAGAAATTCGACCGTTATCGCGTCCTTCTTGAAAACCTTCGGTTCGTGTGGCATCGATTAGTGTGGAGCGTTGCGGCAGCGTAGTAGGGATGCGACTGTTTCTATTAGTCCAAGTCGCAAATGTAGCTCATGGAGCCACGGCGACTTCAATCTGCATACGTTCAAAACGCCAACAGGCCAACGTTACGTACTTCGTTTAAAAAAAGGGTTACGGCACTTCCACCGTTTCAAGAACCTTCTGAACGATTTGCTCGCCAGAGATTTCCTCTGCCTCGGCCTCATAGGTAATTGCTACACGATGACGGAGAACATCCATGGCAATAGAGCGCACATCCTCGGGCGTTACGTACGCCCTGTGCCTCAGAAAGGCGTGAGCGCGGGCGGCAAGATTCAGATTGATCGTCGCACGTGGCGAAGCACCGAATTGAATTAGTGGCTCCAGACTCTGAAGTTTGTAGTCAGCCGGATTTCGAGTCGCCATTACGAGATCAACCATATACTGAAGAACCCGCTCATCGATAAACAGATCGTTTATGACCGCACGTGCCTTCATTATCTGATCGGATGTAACGACCTGGCCAACAGATGCCTTTTTGCCCGTCCTGGACATCCGCTTCATGATCTCGAGTTCGTCAGACCGTTCCGGGTAGGAGACCTTGATCTTCATCATGAATCGGTCAACCTGGGCCTCGGGTAGTGGGTAGGTACCCTCTTGCTCGATGGGATTCTGGGTTGCCAGAACAAGGAACGGTTCTTCGAGTGGGTACGTCTCGTCACCAATCGTGACCTGCCGTTCCTGCATACATTCGAGCAAGGCACTCTGGACCTTTGCGGGGGCACGATTGATTTCATCCGCCAGGATGATATTCGAAAAGACTGGCCCCTTCTTGATGAAGAAATCACCTTCCTTGGGATTAAATACAAGGGTGCCGAGAAGGTCAGCAGGCAGAAGGTCAGGCGTGAACTGTATCCGCTGAAATCCTGTACCAATAGATTTGGCAAGAGAGCTGACGGTCAGCGTTTTGGCCAAACCGGGGACGCCTTCGAGCAGTACGTGCCCATCACCCAGCATCCCGATCAGCAGGCGTTCGATCATATACTGCTGACCGACAACGACCTTGCCGATCTCCGCGAGCATATCATCGATGAACTCGCTCTCTTTAAGGACCTTCTCCTTGATAACATTGATATCGAATTGACTCATCCTGATCCGCTCTATTCTCTGAATTGCGCCGTAAAGGGTGGGAAGACGCTATTAACGTCCAAACTTACGACAATCGTACATTACGGGCCTATTCGGCACGCTTCAATGCGGCCGATCCAGACATATTTTGGTGCTGCAGCGACGCTAATAGGCTGCGGCTCGCGTTTTGACAGCGATTCGAAGTTCTGTAATCGGTCTGGAGCAGAGTAGTCATTAATCGTCGTGCCCCGTTGATATGGTCCGGTTGGATGGTTACGAACTTGGTTCCGGGGCGGTATGGGCCATTTGATCTAGAGGATCGGTTACGGTGGGCAATGTCGGGATTTTCAGAAACGTCTGGCGGCTTGACCAGCAAGTTTGCATTTGGTTTGAGTCTCGTTGATCGGTTAGCTTCATCGCGGGGTAAGAGGGATTGCTCCACCCCGGGCAGCCGTCGGTTCAACCAATCCCTCTTCTTGACGTATATTTATTGTCTGAATCATCTACACCGACATCACTCCTGTGAGTGGTGTCCACGGGAGCGGGCGGTTATCCCAACCGATGTCGGTTCTGTCTTGACACGAAACATCTTCCCGCTGAAATCAATCTTGTAGTAGCGAAGAGCTAGTCTTATAAACCCTTCGCCGACGGCGTCCAACCCATCATGGCTTTCTGGTCCCGCTTTTCCGACTGGATTCTTAGACATCCAAAACCCATCCTTACGGTTTGTGTGCTTGGGTCGCTGTTCCTGGGATTCTGGGCAACGCGCGTCAAGACAGACCATCGTCCGGGACACTTTCTTGCCGATGACTCAGACGTCGTCATGGACTATAAGCATCTCATGGATGCCTTTGCCCAGACCCAAGCGCTATTCTACATAGTTGCGAGCGAAGGAGACCCCGCCGACGATGCATTCCTGATGCGACTCGATTCTCTGACCCGGCAGATCGAGCGAATGAGTGGAGTTGAAAGCGTACTCAGCCTAACGAACGTCCCATTTCTTGTTCGTGAAGCCGATAGCATCGTAGCCGTCCCGCTGTACGATGCCGCTTTGCCCAAAAGCGTCATTCAAGCACGCATAGAGAGTCAGGTCTTTCTGAAAGGGCTGATACTCTCCGAGGACGGATCACATCCTGCAGTAATTGTGACGTTGAATGATGAGTTCAACAATACATCAGCCCGTGTGACGCTGGTAAAACACGTCGAGACACTGTCGGAGGAATACCTTGGCGATGTCGCACTGGCGGGCCTCCCCTACCTGCGATCCAATTATGCTTCCCGGGTCACAAGAGAAGCTCCGTTGTTCAGCGCCCTGTCGTTAATGATATCGCTGATCATGCTGTATGTGACATTCCGGGCACGGCGCGCAGTCTTCCTCCCAACCATCGTCGTGGCACTCGGAATTGTATGGACCGTCGGCCTGATCGCTCTCCTTGATCATCGTTTGAATATTGTCACATCAGTCCTGCCGGCGCTGTTGATCATTATCGGCATGGCGAATTCGATTCACCTGACGACCAAGTTCTATGATCGATACAAGGTTCTCGGCGACCGCAGAAAAGCCATCGATGAAACGATGCAGATCGTGGGGCAAGCGACGTTCCTCACGTCACTCACGACGGCGGTTGGATTTTATGTTCTCGTATTGTCAGGGTCAGACTTGCTGGCCGGCTTTGGGATTTTTGCGTCAGCCGGTATCGTCATTTTGTACCTGCTTTCTGTTACCCCCATTCCGTTGGCCTGTGTCTGGCTCGAGCCGCCCAGTCCAGAGCGGATGCGACTAGCAACGCACGAAAAGCTCACATCGTTCTTCAATACTCTAGGGCTTTTCGCCAAGCAGCATTCGACTCTAATCCTGATCGTGTCTTCGATTCTGCTAGGAATTGGCATTGCGGGCTCTCTTAGAATTTCGTCGGATATTTTTGTGTTCTCGGATTTCTATGAAGATGATCCGCTTCGCCAGGACCTCCGCGTATTCGAGGAAGCTTACGGAGGCATTCTGCCACTTGAGATTGTCGTTGAATCACACAAGCCGGGTCGCTTCAAGTCGCTTTCGAATCTGAAGCGACTTGAACAGATGCAGCGAGAAATGGAATCGATCGAAGGAGTTGGGCATTCGTTCAGCGCCGCCGATTACCTGAAGCTGGCAAACCAGGCCTACTTTGGCGGCCAGCCTAAGGCTTTCCGCTTACCGTCAAACTACGAGATGCCGTTCCTGCAAAGCGCTCTGACAGGCATTGCCGCTGGTGACCAGGACGGACTTCAAGAAAACCTGCCGCGGTTTGTCGATTCGACATTTTCCATCACGCGCGTCTACATGGGTGTGTACGACCTCGGCACAACGCGGATGAATGAGGTAGCGACAGAGGTTCTGCAGAGGACGCAGAAGCTGTTTCCAACTGACGACTATAGGTCCTTTGTCACAGGGACTGCAATAAAATCCACTGCGTCTGGGGAGAACCTTGTGCGCAACCTCGCTATCTCGCTCGCCGTTGCCTTGGTCGTCATCTCAATCATCATGGCTTGGCTGTTTAAATCAATCCGCCTCACGATCATCAGTCTCATTCCGAACGTCATTCCGCTGATCATCGTTGGTGGTGCAATGGGCTTCTTTGGGATCGTATTAAAACCTTCAACCGCGCTGATCTTTCCGCTCGCTTTCGGGATCGCGGTTGACGACACTATTCACTTCCTTGCCAAGTACCGTCTGGTCCGATCGGTGGGCGCAAATCGCGAAGATGCTGTCCTCCAAACAATGCGGGAAACAGGAAAGGCGATTCTGTTCACATCGCTAGTACTGATGGGAGGGTTTTTGGTGTTTACGCTCTCAAGCTTCGGCGGCACTGTCAGCCTCGGGGCGCTCACGGCGCTAACCCTTGCAGGTGCTCTGGTTGCCAACTTGTTCTTGTTGCCCGCACTGCTTCTGCGCTTCGGCCCAGAAAATGAAGCAGACCGAGTCCCGAAAGCTGCACGTTAATCGGGCGAAGTGCTCTTCAGAACCTCTCCGGTTTCGACTCGGTAGCCACGCACAAAATCCGCTGCCGCTACGCGCTTCTTGCCCTCAAGCTGAAGTTCAAGCAATTCAACACTACCGCTTCCGCAAGAGACGAAGAGGCGATCTTCCACAGTATTGATGGTTCCGGGCGGATCTCCTTGCCCGTAGTCAAACGATCGTAAGGAACGAAACACCTTGACGCGCTGTCCACGAATTGTAGACCAGGCCCCAGGAATGGGCGAATATCCCCGAATTTGGTTGTGTACAACCAAGGACCCAGCCGCCCAATTGATGGCAGCATCAGCAGCGTGAACCTTCGGCGCCGGCGAGGCAAGCGAATCATCTTGCGGCTCAACAGCTGCACTTCCATCTTCGATTAGGCGGAGAGTCTTGGATACGGCTTCTGCGCCGAGAAACATCATACGCTCGTAGACTTCTCCCGTCGTTTCGTTTTCGCCGATAGGCATTTTGAGTCGCATAATTACGTTCCCTGTGTCCACTTTTTGCTTTAAGAAGAACGTAGTTACGCCTGTTTCAGAATCACCGCTGAGTACGGCGTGATGGATCGGCGCAGCCCCACGGTATTTCGGCAAAAGTGAGCCGTGCAAGTTGAAACTACCAAGGTGAGCAGCATTGAAAACAGGTGGTGGCAATATGCGGAAGGCAACCACCACGATGACATCCGCATTCAAACTCGCGACTTGGGCAGCAAATTCAGGATCTTTGACAGAGGTGGGCTGGAGGATTCGTTCGACGCCCAGCGACACGGCGGCGTTCTTGACTGCCGATGGTCTGACCTTTAGTCCTCGTCCCTGCCGTTTGTCCGGTGCCGTGACCACCGCCACAATATCGTGACCGTCCTCGCGGATGCGCTTCAGGCTGGGAACGGCGAACTCCGGCGTTCCCATAAAGACAACTTTCATTTCGAAACTGGGCAAAAAAAGATGGGATACCCAATATAGGGCACCCCACCTGTTTTCTGTCTTGAACTATGTCTATCGTATGTGGGTGGTTTCGTCGTAGATCGGCACGAGTAATTCGTAGTCACCAAGCCCCGAGTCGTCAACGAAAATAAATCGTCGTCCAACTCTGTAGTAGTACCAGACTTCGTACGGTTTGACGCTGAAATTGAATGGGTGATATTCTATCGTATCAGGCTGGCCGTACAAGACCATCACTTGTCCGCGATCAGTGCGCCAGCCGTCTGTCACCATCGAATAACGTCGGTTGGCGTAAGCGACCCGATAGTAGTACTCCTCCATTCGTTCGTTGCGAACCGTCCCTGGCGTTGGGTCACGTCGCTGCCAAAATTGTTCGAACCGGCTCCATTTCTCACCGTCAGTGCTGCCATCCTTTATGTAGCGAATGTCTTTGGATTTTGCGGTGTACTGCAACTGCGAAATGGCATCATTCAAGTTTGCGAGGTGCTCTTCGAGTCCAGACCAGTCTACTTCGAAGGCCGAATTTGCCGCTGCAAGCAGCCGACCCGACTCGTCGAGGACCGATACGATTACGTCGTAGGTGCCAACCGGAAACTCATCAATCTTGATCCTCGAAATGTGCTGCGTACGGGAGGTGGTTAACTTCATTGACTCTTCCGTGGTCGAGACAATTTCCGAACCTTCAATTACTCCAGACTTGGCCGCAACCGTACTGCCAATTCGCACAACCTCTTTGCGAATGTTCACTCTTTGCAGCGAGTCAACGTAAAGCTCGTAAAACAGCACCATCTCCGAATCCATCGAAGAAACTTTCTTCGCGACACGTGGAAAAATTGTATTGGTCTTGTCATCAAAGCTCTCAAGCAGCAATAGATCGCTGATCGCTACCGGCGTGTCCAGGTCCTTTACATTAAAGAGCACCTCGTTCAGAAAGGACTCGTTGCTGGACTTGTCTTCGATCTGAAACTGAAACACATATTGACCCGGGACAAGCTTCAAGGTGTGGGTCGAAAAATCAAAACGCTCACTTGCTTGAGTCTCCGCGTAGTTCGGGACCTTAACTGTTAGTTCCCAAATCGGACTCTGGACGATGTTCTGTCGGCGGCCATCTTCATCAAGCTCCACGATCTCGACTGATACTTCATACCGCGCCGTAAAGCCGTTCGGCGTTGCAAGGAATCGGAGTTTTGAATACGGGATCCGCGTATAAATTTCGACCTGAGCGCCTTGCGAGCCATCCTTTGCTTTGACGGTCACAACGTCCACTTCGTACTCAGGGGTCGTCTGCGCTACAGCGCTCTGAGTGCTGAATGCTGAGAACAAAAGAACAACGACGATCCAACAAGCGGCGACGGCACTTATGCGGCCGAGGCATCGCGACGGGGTGTTCACGCTAGAAATAGGGAAACGGAGGTTGTTGGCGCGACAGAGTGTTTCATCAAACGGGCGAACAAACGGGGCGTTCTGCAAGAAACCGGCTGCCATCCGTCGCTTTGCCAAATGCGAGACTGTAACGATATGCGTCATTTCTTACCGTTTGGGCCGATGTTTCTGATAATTAAATCCTGGTCAGCAATGCGGGTAAACTGATGATCGGGACTATGTTTACGTATCCAAATATCGGTCGTATAACCAATATCCTTCCGTATTTGGGGGTCGGTTGTACAATATCACTGACGAACTGTCCAGATCAAACGATGAACCGGAGGTAATCATTTCAAATGGCTTCCATCAAATTCACAAAAACCGTCCTGTGGTCCAATTACCCACCAAAAAGGGCGTCAACGAAGCGTTCGCGGTCAAACACCTGGAGATCGTCGATCTGTTCGCCGACACCGATATATTTTACGGGAATTTGGAATTCGTTTGAAATGCCAATCACAATGCCCCCTTTTGCCGACCCGTCCAATTTGGTCAGAATGAGGCCCGTAACGTCGACGCTCTGGGTAAAAACCTCTGCCTGGCGGATAGCGTTTTGCCCTGTCGACCCGTCAAGGACAAGCAACACCTCATGGGGAGCGCCATCCACCTGTTTGTCCATTACGCGCTTGATCTTGGTCAGCTCGTCCATCAAGCCTGCTTTTGTGTGCAAGCGACCTGCCGTGTCGATGAGCACGACCTCCGATCCGCGAGTCTTCCCAGCAGCAACAGTGTCAAACGCAACAGCAGCCGGGTCAGCGCCATGACCCTGCTTGATAACTTCAACCTGTGCTCTTTCACCCCAGATTTCCAGCTGCTCTGTGGCGGCAGCCCGGAACGTATCAGCCGCACCCAGCAATACCTTACGCCCGGCCATCTTGTACCGATAAGCAAGTTTTCCGATTGACGTCGTCTTTCCGACGCCGTTAACGCCGACCACCATAACGACGTGTGGCTTTGTCGGAAACGGCGCATCAAAGGCAACCGGTCGATCAGGTACAGAGTCGAGCATCAACGCGGAGATCTCTTTGCGGATCATCGACTGCAACTCGCGGGCATTTACATACTTATCGGCAGCTACACGTGCCTGTACCCGATCAATGATGTCAAGTGTTGTCTTGACGCCAACATCGCTAGTTACAAGGACCTCCTCGAGTTCGTCCAGGACCTCGTCATCAATCGTATCTTTGCCACGAACCAGTTTGTTCAGTTTGCCGAACAAACTGGTTCTGGTCTTTTCCAGTCCTTCGACGAGGCGCTCCTGCTCCTTCGTTGTTTCTTCTGGCGTCCCAACTGGCGGTGCATCACCGGTCACGGGGACAGCCGTAGGCGTCGGATGCTCTGGCGCTGGCACTTCGATCGCTGCAGAACCTGTCGCCGCGGACACAGCCGAAGCAGCTTCCTGTGCCACATCCTGGACAGCATCCAAAACCCTCTCACTGGCTTCAGCCACAGGTGAAGCCGAGGCCTGCACTACCTCGTCCACAACACTGGAGCCGGCTTCTGCCTTTTCGGCGTTTTTCTTCTTACGTGACTTAAAGGGATTAAACAGCGCCATGCGCAATCACTTGGTTTATTTCTAAAGGGGTTATTTCTAAAGGGGTTTGTTTCCCAAAGTAGTACTAGTGACCTATCCGTCTGACCGAGCATCGATGGGCTCATCGTTGGATGAACCGGATCTTGAATCCTGTGAATGGTCTGCGTCGGCTACAGGTGCAACCTCTGCTTCGTCTGACTTTACTTCGTCCGATTGCAAATCGTCCGCAAGCGCGTCGTCCGCGTTCGCCGCAAACTCGTCTTCGGTCGGCGGGAAAACCTTGTACGAACGCATCAACGAAAAGTATCGAACCATGTATCTGAAGAACGAATGAACAATCAGGACACTGGTAGCAATGAGACAGAAACGCATAATCGGCGGATCCGCTTCAAGCAGTGCGGCAAGGACTGTCACAGCGATCGCCGTAACCATCAACTTCCCGACCAAAATGCTTGAGGGGACAATCCCGAGACGGCGGCCAATCCGCACCCCACCCGCAAACACCAACAGGTCTCGGGCGATCATCAACAAGACAAACCACAAAGGAATGTCTCCACGCCATACGAGGGCCAGCACAATTGCGCCCGCGCCCGTCTTGTCCACAAGCGGATCCAGCAGCTTCCCCCAGTTCGAGACCGTGTGCGACCAGCGAGCAAGGCGTCCGTCGAACCAATCTGTCGCGCCTGCCACGACCGTCAGGATTAGAATCCAATACAACGATCCCCTTGTGGCGATCAGATACACCAAGGGCACGACCAATACCAGCCGACTCAACGTCAGGACATTGGGACCAGTCCAGAAACGGCCAAGTGCCGCCAAACCGTATTTGGGCCGCTTTTCCATTAAATTCAATTAGTGCGCTGAAGGGATAAGATACGACGGAGAGGCTGTTCGTATCCCAAAACAAGCAGTCTGACGTTCGATTATCGTTGTATCTTCGCTTATG
>RCNE010007081.1_pt1 | contig 10164 bp, 9 predicted proteins | sample 2041361 | NCBI WGS metagenome assembly RCNE01 (sample SAMN09708229, study PRJNA481090) | Marine sediment metagenome, whole genome shotgun sequencing project. | reverse complement strand
AGATATCGATATGCGCATTCGCGTATTGTTGCGCATCATGAGCTCCGAGAAAACAGATGTTTTACGACTTCGCAAAAAACATCTGTCCAAAGTTAAGGTAGAACTGACTCCGGCAGAGGCAAAACGTCTGCTGGACGCGCAGTCTGTACGCAACGCGATAATGGCCAGCCTTATCACCATCATCTTGTTCAGTATCGTCTGGGCGATGTTGTCGACGCTGATAGGCAGTATCTACCCGTGGATGACCTTGCTGCTCGGAATCCTGGTCGGACTCGCTGTGCGGCGTGCCGGACTCGGTCTGGATTGGCGATTTCCCGCATTGGCGGCTGTATTTGCGGCCGCAGGCTCGCTGCTCAGCAACATTGTTGTTGCCGCGGCCTTTACGGCCCCTCAGCTGGGTACAGATACTCTCACGGTGCTGCGTAACTTAACGGCCCTGACCTGGCCAGTTTTCTTTGACGAAGTGATGACTCCTGCCGACTTGGTGTTTGGACTCTTCGCTGCCGGTCTGGCGGCGTTTTACGCGAATAGGCGCCTGACTCGCACACAGTATCTTGCGGTGCGAACCTGGGAAGAGAGCAACGACTAGTATCGGGCGAGGTCAAACAGGCATTAATGCTGACGTCTCGAATTCTACTTTCATGCCAGACATCGCGCTGAGCTGATTGCCAACCAGTTTCTCAATCTCATTAACTGCGTTCACAATGCCGAGGAAGTAGGGTGGTTCGCGGCGCAGCAATGACCAGTCGTCAGATTCAATGACCCGAACCAGATGCGCAATGTTATTGCGGATAGCATCGATGTAAGGATTCTGGCCTTGGTAAAGTACTTCGATATAACGGTAGGCGCGATTGAATTTCCGATGCATACGATCACGCATTACCTGCTGGTAGAAATGCGGCGTTTTGATTAGCAGGTCCTTACCCGACTTGTAACGCACCTGATACTCGCCCGGCGAAGAGTTCTCCACGGCCACACCACCGACTACAAATTCTGCGTAAAGACGGTCGCGACATTTCTCGAGATAACAGCGATCGGCCATCTGCGCCATCAGGTCCGCGGTACCTATCAGGTGGCCGCAGATAATGTCACGAGGATCATCCAGTTCGATTAGATCCAGGTCGAGTTCGTAACCGGTGAAATGCACGATCATGCTGGCAACGCCAACATCCTTGGTCATGCCCAGTTCGGGCAAGTAGCGGCGCAGGAAGTCAGCACTGCGTGATACGTGGTACAGCGTGAACTGTGCGCCGTTGCTGAAGTCCTCGTCGCGCTCTTTATGTCGGATGTAGCCCGAATCATGAAACAGTGAAGTGACGATCGCCATCTGTGCGCGGCCCGGGCCAAGGCGGTCAGCAGGATCGACGCTGCGCTCATAGCCGACGACGAGGCGCGCCAACGCCAACGTCATATCAAGCGTGTGCTGAACATCATGGTAAGTAGTGTCGCAGCCGCGGTAGCCAGGGAAGCGGCCCGAGAACAAACGTTCGAAGTCATAAAAGGCCAGCCACAACTTATCGAACGAAGCACCTGGGAATGCTTCGCTGAAAAGCTCATGAACAGCATCGCGAACAGATGTCGAGTTGCTGACCTGAACTTTGTTCGTAACGTCGTAGTCGTTACGGCGGTCGTGGTTCATTATTCTTTTCATTTTTGTCACGAGGCCTTGTCCACAAATAATACACGTGAACAATTCGGGCTATGCCACGAATTTCGGCAATATGTCACATTAGAGAAAATCAAAAAGCGAACTCTGCGATAACGGGTGTGTGGTCCGAGGGGCGCTCCCACGTGCGCGGTTCTTTGTCGACGTAACTTGCCGTGCAAGCCGCGGTCATCGCATCTGTTGTGAGAATAAGGTCAATGCGCACCCCCGCATTGCGTCGAAAACCGGCGGCACGATAGTCCCACCAACTAAATGTCTTTTCAGGGTGTTCGAACTTGCGAAAGACATCCGTTAGTCCGAGGTCCAGTAGACCGCGCAGTGCTTCGCGCTCGGGCGGACTTGCCAATATAGACTCCCCCCACTTAACCGGGTCGTGAATGTCCTCATCAGCCGGTGCAATATTGAAGTCGCCAAGCACAACGAGTTTCTCGTGACGTGTTAGCTCATCGCTGAGGTACGCGTGCAGTGCGTTAAGCCATCCGAGCTTGTACGCATATTTCTCGGAGCCGACTTCAGAGCCATTTGGAATGTACAAGTTGATGACGCGAACGCCGTCAACGGTGGCAGCCAATACGCGCCGTTGTGGATCGTCGAAGTTCGGCAACTCAAGCACAGCATCAGCGGCCTCAGTACGACTGATTACGGCAACGCCGTTATAAGTTTTTTGGCCGTTGGCGATGGATTGATAGCCCGCTGCTGCCAGCGCTTCACCGGGAAAGGCCTCTGTTTGTTGCTTGATTTCCTGCAGCACCAACACATCGGGTTCATTAGCGGCCAGCCACTCGAGGACGTGCGGTAGACGCACTTTCATCGAGTTCACATTCCAGGTGGCGATTTTCAACTGCTTTCGATTCCGCTCTGTGCGAGCAGCGAACTAAGCTCAGGTTTGCGTCCGCGAAATGCGATGTACGCATCCATGATGTCGCAACTGCCACCCACTTCGAGAATTTCTGTACGAAAACGACGTGCCGTTTCCTGATCAAAGACGCCAGCTTCCTCAAAGGCACCAAATGCATCCGCAGCCAGAACTTCGGCCCACTTGTAGCTGTAGTAACCGGCGGCATAGCCACCGGCAAAAATGTGCGAAAAACTATGCGACATTCGATTGAAGTCAGGATGCTTAAGTAGGGCAATTTCGTCACGCACTTCCTTGTTGATCTCCAGCACACGCGAACCCAGCTGTGGGTCATATTCTGCGTGTAACCTGAAGTCGAACAGGGCGAACTCGAGTTGCCGCATCATCGCGAGGGCGGCGCCAGCGTTGCGACTCTTTTCAAGTTTGTCGAACAATTGTTTCTCGAGAGGTGCTCCGGTCTCGACATGTCCGGAACACTTTTCCAGCACCTCGAAATTCCATGCGAAGTTCTCCATGAACTGGCTCGGCAATTCGACAGCGTCCCAGGCGACGCCATTTATGCCAGAGATGCTGGGGTAATCAATACGAGTCAGCAGGTGATGCAACATGTGGCCGAACTCATGGAACAGAGTCACGACGTCATCATGCGTTAGCAGGGAGCGGCCGAGTTCATCGAACGGCGGGAAATTGCAGACCAGATAGCCAACCGGAAGCGTTGCGTGACCGTCCAGATTCTTACGACTCACACACTCGTCGACCCAGGCACCCGCGCGTTTGCCGGCGCGCGCGTGCAGATCGGTGTAAAAGCCACCGATGAGCGCGCCGTTCTCGTCCTGCACGCTGTAATAACACACGTCTGTATGCCAGAACGCGACGTCGTGCTGAGCCTCGAGCCGAATTCCGTATAGACGCTCGGCCAATGCGAACAAACCATCGACTGCCGTTTGCGCGGGAAAATAGCTGCGCAGCTCTTCATTCGAGATCGAGTATTTCTTCTGTTTGTACTTTTCGAGCCAGTAGTTGGTGTCCCAAGGCTCGAGGGCCTGCTGCGCAAACTCGCTGAGCTGCGATAGTTCCTTCTCAGCAGATGGTCGAGAGCGTGCGGCGAGCTCGCGTAAGAAGCCGATGACCTCATCGTTGGAGTTCGCCATTTTGGTTGCCAGCGAATAGTCGGCATAACTATCAAAGCCAACCAACTGCGCCGCTTCATGGCGCAGCGCCAGGATGCTTTCAATAAGTTTGCTGTTGTCCCACTCGGGGTTGTCACCCTGATCCGAGCCACGGGTAACCCAGGCGCGGTACATCTGTTCGCGCAGCTTAGGTTTGTCGGCGTGGCGCATGACCGCGTCGTAAGTTGGGTAGTCCAAGGTCAGTAGCATGCCCTGGCGGTCCCGCTTGCGGGCTTCCGCTGCGGCACGATCGATGGTCTGCTGCGGCAGACCGACGAGGTCGTTTTCATCCTCCATATGCAGGCTCCATGCGTCCGAAGCGTCCTGAACATGGTGCTCAAACGCAGCTTGAGCCGCCGCGAGTTCCTGCATGATTTCCTTGAAGCGCGTCTTCTCAGCATCGGGAAGGTCTACCCCGGCAAGGCGAAAATCTCGCAGTGCCTGCTCCACAACACTCTTTTTCGAAGAACTCTCCCCGGCAGGAAATTCCGCGTCTACAGCGGCATAGGCCTGCTGCAATCGGGAGTTCTGTGATAATTCGGTCGCATACTCGGTCAATAGAGGCAGAGCCTTGTTGTATGCATCGCGCCACTCGCCGGAACCAAGTACTCCTTGCAAGTGGCTGACCGGGGACCACACCCTCGAAAGTTCGTGGTCCATTTCTTCGAGCTTCACAACCAGCGAGTCAAATTTCGGTTGCGGTGTATTGTCGAGAAGGTCATCGATGTGCTGATATAAGCTCGCTGAGCGCTGGCATAACGTGCTCAGGTGAAATCTCGGTGAATCGCGGTAGCGACGAGGTGTCCAGGAGGGGGTTGGTCATCGCGGTGACTTTAGCAGATGGAGAAAACTTTGAGCCAGAAATACGATCTTTTTGTTATTGGCGGCGGTAGCGGCGGTGTCGCCCACGCGCGTCGAGCCGCTGAATACGGAGCCAAGGTGGCGGTTGCGGAGTACGGACCGTTGGGCGGTACCTGCGTCAACGTCGGTTGCGTGCCGAAAAAGGTCATGTGGTACACAGCCAGTCACGCGCATCATTTTGAGCATGCCGCCGATTATGGGTTTGATATCGAGGTAAACGGCCACGACTGGAACGCGGTTAAAACCCGTCGTGACGCCTATGTGGGTCGACTGAATAGCCTCTACGAAAACCTTCTGGATAAGAGCAAGGTGGACTACCTCGCCGGCAGCGCGCGCTTTATTGATGCACATACGGTTGCTGTCGGTGATACCGAGTACACGGCGGATCGGATCGTCATTGCCACTGGCGGGCGACCGAGCGTGCCGGATATCCCGGGCGCCGAGCTTGGAATCACCTCGGACGGTTTCTTCGAACTCGAAGAACGGCCGCAAACTGTACTGGTTGCTGGCAGTGGCTACATCGCAGTTGAACTGGCCGGCGTTTTCAACGGCCTTGGCAGCGATGTCGGCGTAGTGGTGCGCAAGGACGGCATTGTGCGCAGTTTTGATGCGATGCTGGGCGCCGAACTCATGCAGTCGATGCGTGAGGACGGTATTCGCGTGGAGACAAAAGTCATACCGGCCTCGCTGGAGAAAACAGACGACGGCATTTTGCTGCATGCCGAGGATGGCCGCGTATTTGGACCCGTGGACTGTGTGCTGTGGGCTATTGGTCGCAATCCGAACACAGAAGGCCTCGAGCTTGAGAATGCCGGCGTTGCCACAGACGCTGCCGGCATGATTCCGGTGGACGATTTTCAACATACAAATGTTGAACACATATTTGGACTGGGTGACGTCACCGGTCGCCCGGCGCTAACACCGGTCGCTATTGCCGCGGGTCGGCGCCTGGCTGATCGACTGTATGGAGGCATGCAAGGCCGCCATCTGGACTACAAGCTTATTCCGACCGTTGTTTTCAGCCACCCGCCGATGGGCACAGTCGGTATGACTGAGGCCGAAGCGCGTTCTGAATACGGCGACTCTGTGAAATGCTATTCGACGGCGTTTACCAATATGTACTACGCATTGGGCGAGCAGAAAAAACGCTCGGCGATGAAGTTGGTTACCGTTGGTACGGACGAACGCGTGGTCGGTTGCCATGTCATTGGCGACGGCGCGGACGAAATGATGCAGGGCTTTGCGGTAGCGATGCGAATGGGAGCCACGAAAGCAGACTTTGACGACACGGTGGCGATTCACCCAACCAGCTCAGAAGAACTGGTGACTATGCGTTAATCAGAATTTGCCGTTGTCGTTCTTCCAGGCGCTGCGTGGCGCTATTTTTTCGGTGGTATCCCAATGCTCCACCAGCTTGCTATTTGAGAGGCGAAATAGATCATAAAGGGCAGTACGGTCGCCACGATAGTTGCCCTCGCTGACACAGAGTACGAAGCTTCCCTCGGCAAGAACACGATGGACGCGGTCATACTTGATCCGAGAACCGCTTCAGTCGGTCCATCCACCATAGTATGTCCGGACTGATTCGGCCCACGTCTTTGTTGGATGTTATCCCAGTGTTCTACCGCCTGGCCGTCTTCGAACCTGAAGACTTCGAATCCAATATTTCTATTGGCGAAATCGTATTCTGTATGCGCGAAGACGAAATCTCCGTCTTCGAAGGCCCGTACTATGTTCACTCTGGGTGAGGTCTTCGACAGCCGCTGGAATAGTGTCGCCAAACCCTCGCTCCCTTCGTGGGTTTGGGGATTGTGCTGAATGTACTTCGCTTCATTGACGACATCGACCGGTCCCGGCTCGCCGGTCTCGATGCTTTTTAGCAAAGCCCGAATCTGGTCTTTTTTTGCGATTGGCATTTGTTTGTCCTATCTAACGGCGTGCCACCGATAGCGGCGATCCCAACCTCAACATCAACCTTCCTTACCTGACCGTAAGCGCGCTTCTGCGAGTATCTCAATCGACTTGGAGTCACGAGGATTGGTTTCTAGATTTAACTCAAGAATAGCAATTGCACTGCCGTACTGCGCGTCGCTAATCAATTGCGCCGCCAATATTCTCAGCGGCCAGGAAAAGTACAAATAGTCACGCGGGCTTATCTCTCGGTTTTCACGATAGAACTCAATAGCCGCATCCAACGACTCTTGGCTCAGCTTCGCGTAGAACGTATCCCGCAATCGCGCTTCTACATTGATCGGCGCCAGATCGTACAGCACACGCATGATGTTCTCGGCCATAGCGGACAGGTTAGTTTCACCCGTGTTGTTGAGCAGTATGATGAGATGGTCGTCGTCGGGTATGCGTACCAATAACGCGTTGAAGCCATTTATTTCGCCGTTTGTCGCCATGTAGCGTTTGCTTTCGATAGCGTCGTCCAAACTCGACTCCCCCACGCTCCAGCCGTATGCGAACGTACCGTCCACAGTACCCTCGCGGGCCACAAAAAGAGCGTTTCTCGCGACCTTGGAAATCGGACTAACGCCACTCAATGCTCGATCGTACAAAACGAGGTCGTCCACTGTCGTATACATATTGGCTGCAGCAAAAAACGGCTTGTGAACTTGATCCGCAGGACGGTATGCGTCGAGCGAAGCATCGTAGCCGATGGCACGATTGTCTAGCACCAAATCGTTTCTGACCTGGCCGGTATTCAGCATATGCAGCGGCTGTAGTATCTGCTGGGCAACGACTTCGCCGAACGTCTTACCGGTCACTTTTTCGATGATCGCACCGAGGATAGAGAAACCCGCATTCCCGTAGCGATACTGCGAGCCAGGTGCAAACTCGGTGTCGCCGCTGCAATACCGCGCAATGAACTTTGATGTGGAGTAAGGCAAGCCTTCATACGACTGCCAGAAAGACGTGTCCTTCGTATAGTTCGGGAGGCCATCAGTGTGAGCCAGCAAGTGCCTGATCGTAATTATCGACCCGGTATCCTTGCGGTACTCTGGAAGATAATTCGAGATTGCTTTATCGAGATCGAGTGTTCCAGCTTCGACTAACTGTGCAATAACAAGCGCCGTGAAAGACTTGGTGATTGAACCGACAGCGAAGCGAGTCTCTGGCGTATTTTCGATTTGCCAGTCCAAATTCGCGAGACCATATCCCTTGCGCAGAACCTGTGAACCGTTATCAATAACAAGAGCAGCACCGTTGAATTGATCCAAATCGTGATATTGCTGCATAAGTTGATCAAGCTGCGATGACCTGTCTTCCGCCACAGTAAATAGAGGCATTAACATCAATAAGCATGAAACGATTATTCGCATTAGGTTTTACCGTGGCCAGTCATATTCGAGTACGCCTGACATTAAATGTAACTATGAATCTCTTGCTACGAAAGTGAATACCGCACGTAAGAGAAAGAACCAAGCCCCTATTCTCGCCCAGGCTCGAGCGGCATAACCGGACCATGGCGGTCGCCGGAATCAAAAACCCTGAAACTCCGAATCGTTCATAGGCTCATCGAACCGTTGCTATTTAGCTGATTGTCGGGCGGCTGCTTTGGGTCAGTAGCAGCCTGTCAGCAGTTTATCACCTCGGAGGCTGGTATCGGCCGAAAGCAGCCGGTCAGTACCTCTTACTATTCGTCTGCATGGAACTGAATAATGTCACCGGAGACCTTGAATCGGGTTTGTCCGTCGATCGACTCAATATGCCAAGGCTGTTCAGTATCAATTTCGACTAGAAGAACGCCATTGTCATCAGATTGTTGCGAAATGACTTCGCGAGAAATCGTGGCTGGTTGTGGGTAAGTACTCGATTCGTCGAGATTATTTTCTGACACTACGGGCACTTTCTCACGGATGTACCACTTTCGACCTGGTGCATCAGAGAACGTGCATTCGACCCAGCCCGGAAAATGGTGGTCGATGTACTTTTCAATTTGGACTTCTAGTTCTGCCAACTGAGTCATGTCAGCTAATCAATTTCCCGTGCCTGTTAACGATCACATCATCAAATTCGGACCGGCTGCTTTGGGTCAGTAGCAGCCTCTCAGCAGTTTATCACCTTGGCGGCTGGTAACGGCCAGAAGGAGACGGTCACGCAAGCGCCGAAGGAAGCTTGCTCTTAATGGATTCAGCGATCCCATTGCCGGACTGGTCGCCCAAGATTATGAACTCGCGTTTCAACTTGCCGGCCATGATGTAGACTTTTCCATCGTGTGGGTACGGCCCCATTCCCCATTTCTTAGACGCGTCATACGAGACGTTGGTCAATTCTGATAGTGCCACACGGAAGTTGGCCTTGTGAACCCGCGACAAGTCGCCGTTGACCAAGTCTACGTCGTTGTATCGCTTGCGATACTTCTCGGCGACGTAGGTCATTGGATTCGCAAGATCACCATCAGGCGAGAGCTTGTCAGTGATCAATCTGGTTAACAGGTCGCCGCGGTCATTCGATGCAATGACACCATGAACAACAATCCCGATGAGACTCTCCGCAGTTAAGAGAACTAAATACGTCCGATTCATCATCACCGCGTAATACTCCATTGCAACGAAGTGATTACCATCGGTCAGCTGAAATTCATCGAGCTTCAATACGTTTCCTCCAGCGTCCGCTTTGGGTCAGCAGCAGCCTCTCAATAGTTTAGCAGGCGAGCGGCTGGTATCGGCCAGAAGCAGACGTTCAAAGTGTACGAAAAGCTTGGGTTTTTTCATCTTCGGATTGGTGATTATCCGATATCCATTTATAGGCAGACGAAAGTGCGCCAATAGTGACAACTCCAACCGCAATTTCTAGGACTACTCCGAGGCCGAGATGCAGTATCGGAGCGGTTTCTCGCAACAGGTCTACGGCTAGATTGATCAGTTCAGATAAAAGCGGGGCGACCAACAATAAAGCAGTGACTCTCCAGCCGTTGCCCGCAGACATCCTCCATGCATTTATGAATGATAGAGGTCGATTGAGCGCAGCCGCCGGCAAAGTAAGCACGAATCGGCAGCCTAGATAATGTGCCGGAAGAATTATTACCAAATAATAAATAGCTGTTAGATAGCGAGGAAGATCACTATCTTCAAACCTTACAAACTCAAAGAGGTAAATAGCCGGGAAAATCAAATACGAAAGTACTAAGGGCAGTCCGACTACCGCGGCCATCAGCGTGTAACGTAATTGTCGTCGACCAAGCCAGATGCTGTTAAGCAGTCTCGGTTTGCTGGGGTCGCCAAGGAGTATGCGATGGCACGCAACTGCAAAGAGAGCCCAAACGACGCCCAAAGCCAACGTCAGCAATCCGCTGATCATATGCCACCGCATTACATCTTCTGGATTCTCCGTCGGCGTTCGATAATATAGGTAGACCAGAAATGTAGCGACAAGAACCGCAGGCAAGACCAATGTTCGGGCCAAACTAGCGCGCTCCATCCGAATTGTAAGAAGTCCGTTCTGAAGCGTTTTCCAGACCGGCATAGGCGAGGTCTTATTTTTATTCAAATCGATAAGTCCAATTACGGCCGCCCTCGGCCAGAAGCAACGAATCAAACGGTTACAAACCCTTCTCGCCAGTGATCAGTATCAACATCGTACTCTTCGACCGAGAAACCGTCGGT
>RCNE010002345.1_pt1 | contig 10172 bp, 13 predicted proteins | sample 2041361 | NCBI WGS metagenome assembly RCNE01 (sample SAMN09708229, study PRJNA481090) | Marine sediment metagenome, whole genome shotgun sequencing project. | reverse complement strand
GGGCGCCTCGAGGCCGGTGATCAGAGCGCGTGCAACAGCTCCGACGAAAGCAGCGGCGACAAATCCGACCGCGATCATGTGATCTCGCCAGGTGGACGCCGCTCCGTCGTTATCCGCCTGGTGCCTCCGTATGCGAGGAGGCCAAGAACGAGCGACGCAACGATGTAGAGGATCGCAGTGACGCCTTTGTTGCGGTCAAGGAGCGCGACGACCTCGATAGAGAACGTGGAGAACGTGGTCAAACCACCGCAGAACCCAGCGGCGAGGAATCGATTGCTGCGTAGTGGAGTGGAACGTGCCGTGATCGCCGCGAGCAGAGCGCAGCCGATGACGTTGACCAGCAACGTGTGCCACGGAAAAGTATCGACGTCGATCGATTCACCGACCCACCATCGAATGGACGCACCAGCTGCACCACCAAGACCCACCAGTACGAGATGGTCGATCCGCTGCATCATGGGAGACTAGTCACCCGCACACATCACGCCCACCGGCCTGGACAGATCGAGCGGCGTGGAAGACTGTGGCCCTATGGACTTAACCGATCACCGAGTGAACTACGAGGCCGAGGGCTTGGACATCGCTGCGCTCGCTGCCGACCCGATTGTGCAGTTCGAGGAATGGTTCGCGGACGCGCAGGCTTCTGGCGACCCCGAGCCCTACTCGATGGTGCTCTCTACGGTCGACGCAGACGGAAGGCCCCGCGGGCGGTATGTCCTGCTTCGCACGGTCGACACCCGAGGGTTCGTGTTCTACACCAACTATGACTCGGCCAAAGGCCGGGCCATAACCTCAAACGGACTGGCCGCGTTGACGTTCCGATGGTTCGATGTGCAACGCCAGGTCCATATCGAAGGCACGGTCGATCGCATCGACGCTGCCGAATCAGATGCGTATTTCGCGAAGCGACCACGCGAGAGCCAACTGGGTGCGTGGGCGAGCGAACAGAGCACCGTTATCAGCGATCGAACCGTGCTGACCGGGCGGCTTACTGACGCGACCAAACGTTTCGAAGGCAAAGCTGTGGAGCGCCCTGACTTCTGGGGTGGCTACCGAGTCACGCCTTGGCGGATGGAGTTCTGGCAGGGCCAGCCGAGCCGCCTTCATGACCGTGTGCTTTATGTACGCGATGATGAGGCATGGACAAGGTCGACCCTTAGTCCCTGATCTCCGATCGAGTGATGGTGACCCGCAAGCCATCGTCGGTGGTCGATCGAACCCAGATCTGATCCGACCCGTTGTCCAACGTGATCGATTCCACCGTCAACGGTTCGTTGGCGACGGTTGGTCCGCGCCACTCGATCTCGATTCGACATGGGGAAACACCGATTCCAAGAAGCTCCTCAGCAATCGCTAGGTAGGCGGCATTGTTGACGTGCGCAAATGCGTCCATGTCGGTCGTGCGGAACGTCCAGCCACGGGCGGCTGCGTTGGACGGCGTGGACTTCTGGTGACGAAGTTTCGCGTCCACCTGGCGCCCCGCTGTCGCTTCGAGATAACTCTCAGCGAATTCCTCGCCCCAGGGGATTGGTCGACCCGTCGAGGCGTCCAGATGCACCCAGATCGCTGCCGCCTCGATGTGTGCGCCGCGATCGCCGATGATGCTCGTGCGACGCTCGGCCCAACGAGACCCGGTGCCCGAGCACCATGTGGTGAGCGTCAACTCCTCTCGTGTTGACGCTGGACAGTGGATCTCCATCGCTGTTCGACGTGCGACCCAAGCCAGCCCGAGCTCCGGCAGGTCGGCGTCATCGGTGTCGTCGTTTCCTGCGTCTTGAAGGAAGCGGGCAACGGCATCGAGTTCCATTCGCCCCGATCCGTCTGCATCTGCAACCGAAACTCGGCGTGTTGTCGTGAAGGTGCGACCTGATGCGGGCGGGGGAGTGATCACTCCGGCACCGGGTTCGGTCGATCGAGCCTTTGGATTGCGTTCCACCGAGCCGAATGTAGAGGAGACACAATGGTGAGGCGACACTGTGAACGAAGTTGAGCCCTGTGTAAGAACACCTTGAGAACTCGACGGTTTGGCTATCCAAGGTGGAATGACCATGACGAGAATAGGGGTTCACCAAGTTGATCGTTCAAAATTTCCTCAAACATGAACCGACCCCCCTTCTCATGACCACACCACACGAAAGCCCAAAGAAGACGTCTTCCAAGTTCCGCTTGATCGCCATGCTCCTGGTAATGGTCATGGTGGCTGCCGCATGTGGTTCTGGTGACGACGGACTGACCATCCTTGGCCAGGACGACCCATCAGCGCCGACGGACGGTGCCGGTGAGGTCGACTCCGAGGCCGTTGACGAGTCGGTCACTTTCACGTTCGATGATTTTGAAGGTCAGAAGATCTCGTTCGACGATCTGCCCGACGGCCCCGTAGTGCTCAACTTCTTTGCCTCGTGGTGCCCGACATGTGTCGCAGAAATGCCCGACTTCGAAACCGTGCATCAGAACTTCGCCGGTGAGGTCACCTTCCTTGGTCTGGCAACACAGGATCGTGTCGAGAGCGCAGTGCAGCTGGTCGAAGATACCGGCATTACGTACCAGGTAGGCAACGATCAGAACGGCAATATCTTTGGCTTGTTCGGTGGCCTCGGCATGCCCACCACCGTATTCATCGACGCCGACCGTACTGTCGCAAAAGTGCACACCGGCGTTCTTGACGTCGACTCACTCACCGAATCCATCAACGACGAACTGTTGTCATAGGAATCTGTCATGCCCTCTTGGAATCTCCTTGCCTTCCCCTTTGCCGCTGGCCTGGTCGCAGCATTTAACCCCTGCGGGTTCGCGATGTTGCCGACGTACCTCACGTACTTTCTCGGACTCGACTCCGACGAGACTTCGACAGCCAAGAGTGTGCTGCGAGGCGGAAAGGTTGGCCTGGCACTGACGCTTGGATTCGTCACGGTCTTTGGCATCTTTGGTGTCTTGTTCGAGGTGATCCTCACGAGCGGCGGACGAGGTGCCGTCCAGGACTCGCTGTGGATCGTGACCATTGGTTCTGGTGCCGTCGTCTTTGTTCTCGGTCTTGCAATGCTTCGGGGGTTCCAGCCAGTCCTGAACCTGCCGAAGGTGCAGATGGGCACCGGCAGCCGAGAAGTTGGCTCGATGTACCTTTTCGGTGTGAGTTACGGCCTCGTGTCGCTCGGGTGCACCATCGGTCCGTTCTTGGTCGCCGTCTCAGGTTCGGTGTCCAACGCCGATGTCGCAGGCGCGTCCTTCTGGGCGTTCATTGCGTATGCCCTCGGGATGGGATCGGTCATCTTGTTCCTCACGATGGCCCTGGCCGCTGGTCGTCGAGGCGTGGCCAGCAAGATGCGTTCACTCCTTCCCGTGATCAACAGGGTCTCCGGAGTGCTGCTTCTACTCGCTGGTGTCTACCTGGCCTTCTACGGCTGGTTCCAGAAGGACCCGCTCAACAACGGCAGCGGCGTGGTCGACTTCGTCGAGGGCATCCAAGCCGATGTGGTGAACTGGATCAACAACGACATCGGGGCCGAACGAGCTGGTTTGAGCATGCTTGGACTTGCGATCGTCGGTGTGGTTGCGGCCCTGGCCTGGAAGAAGCTCAGCGGAGATGACGAGGGTCCATCGTCCGATGACACGCCATCTCTGGAGACTGACACAGCCGAGCTGGCCGAGGTCTGAACGTCACAGCCGAGCTGGCCGAGGTCTAGACCCCGTAGCGCAACACGCCGGCCGACTCGTCTCGGTGTGCGCCGTCGTGGAGCCGGAGCCACTCAAGGTGGGCATACGTTTCGCTGGCGGCCATGTTCCCCCAGGAGCGTTCCCGAAACAACATTTTCATGTACGCCTCTACCGGCTGCTGCCCGATCTCGACCCCAATGTCTCGCAGCCGATCGAGCCGACCTTCGTGGTGTTCACGAATAGAGCGGCTCCGGTCGGCAGCATCGACGAACGGGTCTCCGTGCGCGGGAAGCACCGTCGTCGATCCCTCGAGGGCCTCGATTCGTTCGAGCGACTCGAAGAACACATGTAACGGATCCTCATGATCTGACAAGCCGGAGATGTGTGGCGTGATCGTCGGCAACACGTGATCACCAGAGAACAACACGCCCTCCTCCTCGTTCCACAAGCAGAGGTGATCATCGGCATGCCCAGGGGTGTGCAGGACCGCCCAATCCCGGCCTCCGAGCGAGATTATGTCGCCATCGTCGACTTCGCCAGTGATGTCGGGCGGCCGAAGCACATCGACCACATCGATGCCTGACGACCATTTCACGAGTAGCTCACTCGGGAACGGGTCGGTCATTCGACCCCACGGCGTCGGTCGAACCAGTTTTGCGGCCACCTCGGCGACCTCAGCAGGAGTGCGTTCGACGAGTGCGGATGAGTCTTCGTCCTGGAGTATTTCGTCGTATGCACGGCGCCAACTGGATCCGAATCCTCGAAAGCCGATGACCTCGACTGGGCGCAACGTGTCGAGGGTATGCAGACGGGCGATGCCGCCATAGTGATCGAAGTGGCTGTGGGTCACGACAACCGTGTGCACCCGGCGTACATCGAGACCAACATCGGCGAGTCGTTCGGTCAGAACACCGTGGCTGACCCCGTCGGCTAGACCAGGGTCGACGAGCGCAAGGCCGCGGTCATCTTCGAGGACGTAGCAGTTGACGTGACCAAGTCCGGGAAGGTCGATCGGCAACATGATCCGAAGGATGCCGGGCGCAACCTCTTCGGCGTGATCGTCTGGACCGCGTTGTTCGGTCTTTGCAGGACCGTTCGATGCCGGTTCGCTCATGCGTCGTCGGTTGCGCCTTCGGCGAACACGGTCGATCGGTAGTACGCGAGTTCTGCGACCGATTCGCGAATGTCATCGAGCGCCCGATGGCCGAGTGCTTTCTCGGGAGCGTTGGCGAGCACAGCGGGGTACCAGCGACGGCTGAGTTCTTTGATGGTCGAAACGTCGACCGACCGGTAATGCAAGAATTCTTCGATCTCGGGCGTGTACTTGGCGAGGAATCGTCGATCGGTACCGATCGAGTTGCCGCAGAGAGGCACCGTGCGAGGCTCCTTGATGTGCTCGCGCAGGAACGCCATGGTTTGGGAAGCCGCGTCTTCGAGCGAGATCGTCGACGATTCGATCTCTGGAAGGAGCCCGGACTTGGTGTGCATCTTGCGCACGAAGTCGTCCATCTCGGTCATGGCCGTGGAGGGTTGATGCACCACGAGATCGGGACCCTCAGCGATCAACTCGAGGTTGTCATTCGTGAGCAGAGTGGCGATCTCGACGATGACGTGCCGATCGGGGTCGAGGCCGGTCATTTCGAGGTCCATCCATGCAAGCATCCGGCTACGTTACCCATGCGCCGAACGCCTAGGGTCGCTCTCGTGCTGGAGATTCCCTTGCGACGCCTCGATCCCGATCTGGTCATGCCGGCCTACGCAACCGAAGGTGATGCAGGTGCCGACCTCGTGGCGGCTGAGCCAATGACGCTTGCGCCGGGCGGTGGACGAGGTCTGGTGCCGACCGGCGCCGCGATCGCAATCCCAGCCGGGTACGCGGGGTTCGTGCAACCGCGATCTGGTCTCGCAATGAAACATGGCGTGACCTGTCTCAACACGCCGGGCTTAATCGACTCGGGATACCGCGGTGAGCTGAAGGTGCTGTTGGTGAACACCGACCCGTCAGAACCTTTCACGATCGAGCGGGGCGACCGGATTGCCCAACTGGTCATCCAACGCGTGGAACACGCGAAGTTTGTGCCGGTCGATGAGTTGCCGGATTCCGTCCGAGGCGATGGTGGTTTCGGTTCGACAGGCGTTGCTTCGAGCTGAAGGCGCGTTGTCAGGTCAAACGAGACGTTTCGAAAACTGCACGACACCGAGTTTGGGATCTGCCTCGAATCGGTCGATGAGGTCGGAGATCACCACATCGAAACGAACAAGGTCTTCGAAATCTGAAACGTACGGTCCGTCGTCAAGACGCTGCGCAATGCTCACGAGGAGCTCGTGTTCATCGACCTCGAACGTGACCTCGATGTTTCCCAGATGGTCGCGGTCGCCAAGCAGTAGTGCAAACGCTTCGTCCACGGCGAGGCGGAGGTCATCGATTGCGCGCACCGACAGGCCTTTGCGGCGACCGATGGAAGCAATGGCGATACGCACGAGTCGGACGAAACGCATGGCAGCAGGAATCGTCAGCGAGATGACGTCGATGTCGACGACGTCTGCACGTTCGGGTTCGACTGCTGCAGTCACATCTTTGAGTGTGCCAGCCGTCCGCGCAGATGCCGATGATACTCGCCCACAACTCCACCGTTTTGAGGAGGACGGCGCTTACGTTGACAGAACGAACGGGTGCTCAGGGCCGATGTGCGCTCTACCGTGAGCCAATGACAATTCTGGTCGATCAAGCCCGATGGCCGTGGCGTGGGACCACCTGGTGCCACCTGGTCACCGACCACGACCTCGACGAGTTGCACGAATTTGCCGGTGCACTCGGCTGTCGCCGTGTGGGCTTTCAGGGCGATCACTACGACATCGACATCGAGACCCGAGGCGTCGCCATACAGAGCGGTGCTCTCGAGTGCGACAGCCGAGAGTTGGTGCGACGTTTGAAGGCAGCAGGTCTTCGACTCCGACCGTCCGCGTATCTGAAGTGGGAACTCGACTACCGAATAGACGCGTTGCTCGACGACGAAACGTGGCAACAACTCCGAGCCCGACACCCGCACCTGGCCCGCGTCATCGACCTCGAACCTGGTTTGGACGGCTTTCACCATCGGGCCAACGGGTGTTTCGTGCTCAAACGTGGGGAGGCCGAAGCAGTGGCCTTGCACGGACATGGTCAGCTGCACTCTTCGATCGAGAATCCGACACTTGGTGTGTTCGTCCGTCACGACCATCGCGGCGAGTGGTCTGTCGAGTCCTTCTCGCCGGCCCCATCCCGAGAAGGGTGAGCCGAGCTTTGGGCTGACCACATGAGCACCTAAGCTCGTTTGCCGCATGAGAATCCCCCCACATCTCGTCGCCGCAGCTGTGGCGTTGACGGCACTCGCTGGCGCGTGTTCGTCGACCGCTGCACAAGTGACGCCAACGACCACGTCGACTGCGGCTCCGACGAGCACGACGGAGTCTCCATCGACGACCCAGCTTGAGGTCGTCACGACAATTCGACTTGTCCCGTCTCCCGAGCTCGGTTCAGAGGGTCACATCATGATTGGGTCAACCCGGTACGACTTTGCGTTCGAGTGTTACCACGCCGGGGCAGGCGACATCTTGGCGTTGGGTGTGGGGGATGACCCCGACGGCGATGAAACGACACAGGCGATCGTGCAGGCGTTCCTTGGCCAGACCTACGTGGCGGTCTTGATCGGTGAAGCAAAGGTGCTCGAGCTGGCCATCGACCAGCCGGCCGAACTTTTTGTGCAAAGCGACCTGATTCGTGGCTCGGCGTTACGTTTCGTCGACGCTGCCGGTTCGGCTGGCGTTGGAGAGGACATGGGCCTGGGCACGGTCACCGTCTCGTGCCAAGGGTTCGCACCTGGCCTGCCTGAGGAGTACGTGATCAGCTAGTACGGCTTGCCTACCCGTGCCGAGGTCCCTCAGGCGCAGGGAATGGCTGGTTCGATGTGAGGCACTCGTCCTGATCGGAAGCTCGTGATTGCCGCACCGTCGGTCTCGAAGATGACCCGGAATGCGGCGTCGCCAGCATCGGCAGGGGTAAAGACGACCGTGTTGCCTCCGCCAGAGCGAGGTGTCGACGTGAGGCGTTCGCCGAACAGCACAAGCAGCTCGTCCTCGGGCATCCCAACGCCGGCGCCCGACCGAGTGGTGATCTCCGGGTTCGTGATGTCGACTCGTTCGATCGTTCCTGCAACGACGGCGAGTTCGACACCTGCCGGACCGCCACCCGGGCGGATGAGAAAACACTCACCATCGATTTCATCAGTGACTGGAACCAGCGTTCCGCCGAGAGCTGCTTCGGCTTGCGGCACCGTCATTCCGAACGCCACGACGCCTATCCCGACCGTGCTGACAGAGGATTCTGAATCGAACTCGGGCTCTCCCGAGAAGTTCGGGGCGATCGTCGTTGATGTGGTCGTCGTCGTTGATGTGGTCGTCACAATCGTTGTCGGTGCCTCTGAAACGGGGGGAACCGTGTCGACGCTGGCATCGTCGTCGCCACCGCATGCGGTGAGGACGATGACGAGGCCGATCACCGGTAGCGACATCGAGTGGACAAGTGAGCGCCGATGGGTCATCACAAAAGTGTACGACAGGGAGGTCGTTTGAACGAAATGCCGTCCTGCGCTTGGAGAGAGCACTTGGTGCGATACCGTCGGCCGATGTTTGGCGCCGAACGATCTCGAGCAACGGCGCTTGTGGTTTCGTTCTGCCTCTTCATGGCTGCCTGTGCGTCGGGTGGCACGGTGAATTCGGTCGTTGATTCTTCAGCACAGCCCGATCCGACCGCCGTTGACGCTGCGGTACCGATCACCGAAGCCGTGACCACCACGGTCGAACCGACCACCACAACGACGACTATTCCGCCGAGATCGGCGCTCGAGTGTGCCTCCGACATCGCACTTGAGGTTCGTCTCGGTCAACTGCTCTTTCCCGTGGTGGTCCAAAGCGAGCTGGCAACTGCAGGTGATCTTGCCGAGCGGGGATTGATCGGCGGCGTGGTCGTTCTCGGCAGTCCAACCGCTGCGATCGCTGATGACATCGCCGACCTCCAAGCCCGGTCGATGGTGTCTCCGAGCATTGTTGCCGTCGATGAGGAAGGTGGCCGGGTGCAACGTCTCGACGCACTCATCGGCGCCATACCCAGCGCTCGAGAGGTCGCAGCCCAACTCACCGTCGACCAGGCCCGAATTCTTGCTCAAGAACACGCAACGGAAATCGCAGCGCTTGGTTTCACCATGAACCTCGCTCCGGTCGTCGACCTCGACAATGGTGGTTTTATTCGTGACCGTTCGTTTGGCGTTGATGCCGACGCGGTGACCAACTATGCCTTCGCGACAGCCGATGGCATTCGAGACGGTGGTCTGACCCCAGTCGTGAAACATTTTCCCGGTCATGGCCGCGGCATAGATAGCCACACCGGGCTTCCGACTCTTCCTTCTGTCGAGACCCTCCGCGAATCTGATCTGGTGCCGTTCGTGCGAGCGATTGAGCGCGGTGATCTTCCCATCATGGTGGGACACCTCGTCGTGCCGGGTCTGACCAACGGCAAACCAGCCACGCTCTCAAGCGAGGCAATCAATGGATTACTTCGAACCGAACTCGGATTCGACGGGCTGGTCATGACCGATGCGTTGAACATGGATGCGATCTCCAACACGGTGAACAATGCCGAGGCTGCAGAACAGGCGCTGATCGCCGGGGTCGACTTGGTGATGCTCGGCAGTCTGGCTGAGACCGAGGCAACCATCGAGCAACTGTCCGATGCTGTCCGATCTGGTCGTCTGGACGAACAAACGGTCAATGAGTCGCTTCTTCGAGTGTTGGATGAACGACAGATCGAACTGTGTTCATTGCCTCCGGAATTGCTTCCGGCCATCGGCTGTCAGCCGGGTGTGGGTGGTTGCTCCGCAGGTTGACTAGGCCGTCTGACTAGGACCATGGGCCCAAAGACCTACATGGCTTGGGCGGGTCGACTCACTTCGACGTACGCGTCTTCTGCCGATATTTCTGCATAGGCGAACCCGTGAATGATCGGGTCTATGCAGAGGAGCGTCACGTGCGCACAACAAATCGATTCAGTTTGCTCGCCCTGTTCGCAGGGTTCGTGCTCTTACTCGGAGCGTGTTCGACCGAGAGCAGCCCACCAGATGGGCTTGCCTTCCAAGATGACTCGTCGTCAGGTGAGCAGTCGTTGCAGGACACGACTACCACGGCGGCGCCAACGACGACGGCGGCGCCAACCACCACAGCATCGACCACTCCGAAGGTCCCTCGCCCGACCGACCGTGACTGCTCAACGAACGACTACTCGCTGGCCTTTAGCCCAGACGTCGTGTTGATGGCCCCGACCCCACCGACACAAGGTCCGTTCAACATCGCCATCCCAGCAGGAACCTATGACATCACGGTGTCGAGTTGGCTTGGATTCGAGGATTACTCACCTGACGTGATGGAGCAGTGGTACTTCACGACCGATTCGGGATACACCTCGCCGCTGACCACCGACACCAGTCCGG
>RCNE010002344.1_pt1 | contig 10173 bp, 7 predicted proteins | sample 2041361 | NCBI WGS metagenome assembly RCNE01 (sample SAMN09708229, study PRJNA481090) | Marine sediment metagenome, whole genome shotgun sequencing project. | reverse complement strand
CTGCATGTATAAGGGTTTTATTTTTTCAGTTGGTCACGAGCCAAATTTCTAAATTTTACACTTACCAAAAGTACCAAAAAACTTCATTTAACAAAGGCTTTCACCATTTTTACAGCGTACATTACAACCAATAATATTTTGCTTTTGCGAAGACTTCAATTTGTACTCCACTAATTTCCTTTCTTCTATTACGATATTCTCGCTTTTCTATTTTATGCGGAATTTGCCTTCCATTTTCATCACTCATGGTGGGTGTAGCGTGAATTTGAGGTTTGTTGTCATGAACCAATATTCCGTTAATCAATCGAGCCTGTAGTTTTGGCTAAGATTCGTTTATTGAACAGATTTTTTTACAAATGGCTTGTATCTTTCTTAGTTTCAATGGAACTATATTATTATGTAAAAATTAAAAAAAATGAAATGCTGAATATGCCAGCGCACCAGCCCGCTGAAAAAAGTTAAGGTCTTCTTTTTACGCCGTTTAAGCAAAGTGTCATTGCCCAATAGTATCGTACAAACAGCTATTCCTAGAAACCTTTAATAAATATTCGATAATAGACGATGAAAAACATTTTCAAAATCCTGTAATAATGTATATTTAGCCGCGTTAGAACAGTACATAAATCAGTTATGCGAATAGGTATTATAATTGGAAGAATTGGTGGTGTAGACGGCGTGGCTCTTGAAACGGAGAAATGGATAGATGTATTAAAACGGCTTGGACATGAAGTTTTTATTATCTCCGGTGAATTTGAATTCTGGAAAATGGATCAGCGTTACCATGTTCATTTCCCACTACTTTCATTTTTCTCCCCCGCTGTAAAATGGGAGCAACGGAAGGCTTTTTATGAACCGGATAAAGACCCGGGCCCAATCATTGATCATGTTGAAGAAGTCTCTAATATGATATCAGACAAACTTCACGATTGGGTACGAGTCAATAAGATCGAAGTGCTTCTTTCTGAAAATGCTTCAGCACTCCCCAGTCATTTGGCTATGGGGGTCGCCATTAAAAAATTGGTTGAAAATACAGGCTTGCCGATTGTGACTCATGACCATGATTTTCATTGGGAAAGAGGTACCCGTTATATTTCTGTTCATCACCAGGTCAATACGCTTATAAATGACAACTTCCCTTTACTGTTGCCCAACGTACGGCATGCCGTGATCAACACTTTTGGGATAGAAACCTTTCGAGAGAAATTCAATCTGGAAGCCACAATGGTTCCTAATGTAATGGATTTTGATCGTGCCTATGGAATTCCAAACAAAGACAATCGCTATTTTCTTAAAAATCTTGGCGTGGAAGAAGATGAGATCGCTTTGTTGCAGGTTACACGAATTGTGCGAAGAAAAGGGATAGAAACAGCCGTTTCCTTGATTGAAAAATTGAACGACAAAAAGGTAAAGCTGATCATTACAGGAAATGATAATGATGATCAGAATCGAGAATATTACAATGAAATTGTAGATCAAATTCATGATTTGAACCTTACCAATCAGGTAATCTTTGCATCACATATGGTGCGCGACCATAAAGATCTTTCTGATGTTTATGCACACGGCAGGGCTTGTACCTATTTCAGTACTTATGAAGGCTTTGGAAACGCCTTTGTAGAAGCCGCATTGGCTAAAAAACCGATTTTTGTAAACAATTACAAACCGGTTTATATGCAGGATATTGGCAGTAAGGGTTTTAAAACTGTTATGTTAGAAGACAATCACTTATCCAATGATAAAGTCAAACACATGACGGATATCATTTATAATAAGGAATATTGTAGGGAAATTGGAGAATATAACCATACCCTGGGTAAAAAGTATTTTTCATTTGATATACTCGAAGAGAAATTAATCGACTTGTTTAGTTTTTGAATCTTTAAATCCAGGCCTAAAAGACACCAATGGCCAAAATCGATGATATATTAGGTGAATTAAAAAAACAAGAAATCCAAACTTGGTTTGACCTTGGATTGTTTATTGATCGAGTTAAGGAACGGCACTCAGCAACTGCTTTTAAGGATGACTTTACCACCTTTGGTGACCATCTCGAAAGTGGGGGAATCGCTTTCATTACGTTTTATTTTGCGATTGACGGAATCACCGTTGAAACTGAAAAGTATGCCAAAACCTTCAAAAAAATATTTCCAAACATCCCTATTCATTATATAGCGGGAGAAATCAAACCTGAAGCCGATGAATTAATCCATAAAGATGCCTTTAAGAAAGTGATCAAAGAAATGGACGGTTTTGACAACTGGCCATTATATGATGATTTCTTCAAAATTAAAATGGAAAGGGGCAGTACCGAGTATAATGATCTTATTTTAAAATTCTGGGATGAAGTATTGGTATTGGTAGAAAAATTGGGTAGATATATTGAAGAGAACGATATTTCTTTGCTCTACCCAATTAATGTTTGCTCGAATCCGGGAAACGTTTCTTTAGCATTGGCTACTGTGATAATTTCTGAGTACCTAGGCATCCCTGTGATGAATAATAATCATGATTTTTACTGGGAAGGGGGCAACAGAGAGGTTGTAATAAAAAAGAAAGGCCTAAAAAAAGGGCCTAGAGATTTTTTCTTTCATAATGCTCATGTTGGCGAATTTTTTTCAGTAATTGATATGATTTATCCGTGGGAAAGCCGATCATGGTTGAGTGTGAACATTAATAGGTTACAACACACGCATCTCGTCAATATAAAGGGCCACAATCCGGCAAATTCGGCAATGATAGGAACCGCGGTGGACATTAAACCGGACCAAATTAGTAGGAGAGACATCATAAAAGCATTTATGCAGATGGCGTCTATTTTTGCTAATCATAAGGATACCATAACAATTCATAAGGTTGCGGATCACATTAAAAGCGAACGCTCGTTAAAGCCCATACTACTAGGATATAAGACCGTAAAGAAGTTTGATTTTTCACATAATAACATCGTCTTTTTACAGCCTACAAGGATTATAAGCAGAAAGTCGATCGAACTTAATTTTCTATTGGTCAAACAGCTGTTTAGCAATACAGACTTCGCAAAGAAATTTCAGGACAATCCTCAATTAACCCTCTCTGTTTTGGTATCTGGTCCTATTCCTCACGGTCAACGAAACTATTACCAACATCTGTTAGAAGATTTTAAAGATTTTCTTGAGGAAATTGATATTGAATTCAGGTCCAGAGTTCTTTTAGGATTCTTTTTTAGTGAGTTTGATAAGCACGAGTTCAAAAAAAAATACAAGAAGCCGCTTGATATTGAACAATTGTACGAAGTTGCCTCCCTCATACTTTTGCCAAGCCAGACCGAAGGCAGGGGGCTTCCGATCATAGAAGCTGCAGCATGCGGAACCCCAATTTTCTGCAAACAATATGAACCCAGAGCGGTTTATGAACAAGTCATTGGTTATCATCTGGATGAATCGCAGCGATTGAAGGTCTTGGAATTTAAAGGTTATACTATTCCCGCAAAACTGATAGCAGAGATAAGCGATCATGTTTTTTATCCTCAAAACAGTATGGAGGATCTAGTGCACAATAGAAATGTAATCCAACATCGTTACAGCCTTGAAGCCCTACAAAGCAATATTGAATACCTCCTTAGAAGATTACATTCGCAATTAATTGCCATCTCTGAAAAAGACAATAGCCGAGTGGTTAAATTACTAAAAAGGTATAAAGAGATTGTCAACTTTGAAAACGAAGATCTTAAAGCGATACTCAACAAAAATACCAGGCATTTTTTACCTGGTTATGGCCGTTTGTCTTTTATGATTTACCTAAAATCTTTAATTGACCCCAGTTTTTTTAGAGTTGAAGAACAATTGATCAAAGGGAGGGTGATGAAATATGCCCGTATGATGGAAAACGATCTGCCTGATCTGCACAATACTGATCTGGCTAAGGTTCATGACTATTACAATGCAATTGAGGATATTTTTAAGTGCGTAGAAGGTGAAAGCCCTTTACGGCACGATCATTCTCTGGCCTACAGGCATCGAAATAAAAAGCTGTATACCTATCAGCAATTTACGTATCAGGAACTAACCGGTTTGGTAAATATGATCTACCACGATATTTTTAAACCCAAAAAACGGACGGATCAAACATTGGCTCCCCAGTTTTTTTCAGATTGGGAACTAGCCTTATTTCAATTGACCAACAGTAAATTTTTGGGAATAGATAATCGGAAAATGCTTACCGAGAAGCTAAAAATTAACGTAACCAAAGGGTATTTCCCCGGTAGGTATATTAAGCATGAATTGGAATACTTTGTATTGCAACCCATTCGGGCCCAATTGAAACTTTCTATAGAAGAAGAACTTACCTATGATATTCTGAAGACCAGAGGACAGAAGCTACAGAAAGTGTACATCTTCATTCCTGAACCAAGAATAACAAAATGGTTCTCAAGCGCCAATATCAAAGAGTATCTTGAGCAGGAAAATGAACCGGAATTAAGCATTCTTTATAAGGCTAGCGCTATTGAAATAGTAGAAACCGAACAATGGAGTGAAGGAGTACATTTTCCACAAATGGGTGCCAAAGCCATAAAAATACTAAGGAAGATCAAAGAATCTAACGGCTTTTTGATTACCAGTAGTGAAGATGCCGCTATGATGACTGATATTATCGAGATCGATCATTTTCACATCGGAAAGGCAAGAGATAAAATGACCGCTAAAATTATGGGTATTCCAAAGGACAGCGGTTTTATCCAATTCGTACCGGGAGGAGTAAGAACGACCCTGGCCTACCCAACTCCAATTCAGACCTCTAAAGACTTTGACAATGCTCTGAAAAGTGAGCTGTACAGTAGGCTAAAAAAGAAAATTGGAGAAAAAAAATTACTAAATATTATCTCTAAGGATGCCATAAAAAACGGAACCCCTATTAACGCGCTTCTTTTAAAATTGGAACAGGAATTGACTGGAAATAAAGCTGTTGAAAGCGTAGAATCCTCGTTTGCCGGAGGTGTTTACGAAGATGGACTGCCTTGGAGTGGTGTTTTAGCAGAAATCGATACGAAAAAACATGACTGGAAATTTGCGGCTCACCTAGCGAATAAAAAACCAAAGAATGTTCCCGGACTTATCGAAGAATATAAAAAGAAAAGTCAGAACAAGAACAAGATAGAATTGGCATGGAATGGAGGTTATATACTGAACCCTGAATTGGTAGGTAAACTAGGATTACCCGAAACCTATATTGGCTCGCCCTTAGGTTTGCTAATTATGGACTATAAAGTATTTTGTCCTCCGTTGTTCAATAAACCTGCATTCATTATTTATAAGGATGGCACCATAGATATAAGGAAAGTTAATTCTAGCGCAGGATTTAAAATTAAGGGAGTGAAAGAAGAAATGGACTTTAAGCCGAAAAACTATAACAAACATAGTTCTTCTGAAGCCTGTTATTATGATCTATCATATACCCATGCAGAAATAAAGGGTGATGGGAACTTTATTATTAGAATAGCCGGAAATACGGTTAAGCAAATAATCCCGACGAATACGAATGAGAATGTAAATATTATCCCGGTTGGCATTACCCTATCCATTCCTGCCCTATTATTTTCGGATAAGCTATTCAGGGAAGGAAAATCCCTGAACATCGATCTTTTAGAGCCGGGAAAAGATCCTTATAGATGGAAAGATATCTCCTATGCGATTGAAGCTGGGCCAATGTTAATAGAGAATGATACACTTGCGGTTAATATGGAAGAAGAAGGTTGGACGACTTCTAACTCTATTAAAACCCAGGCTGCAAGATTAGATTTTACCGATATGCGGGGGCCTAAAATTGCTGTGGGAATTACTAAAAAAGGAAAACTCATGGTGCTCATGGTAAACGGCAGGATTAGGGAATCTGTGGGAGCAACCCATTTCGACATGGCCGACATTCTGCTAAAGTACGGAATGCACAAGGCTATGGGCTTCGATCCGGGAGGCAGCAGTACGCTTGTGGTAGATGGTAAGATAATGAACATTTCACCCTATAATAAAAATTACGAAAAAGACATCTATTCCCTCCCTCCCGAACCACGCTTTGTTGCCAATGCTGTCATGGGGTGGGTTGAAAATGAGGATTGAGATGAAAAATTTAAGGAATGTTAGCGAACTGACCAATTGCTTTTCCAAAACATAGAATCAATTGTCAGACTTACACAAACGTGGTCTTTTTAAGTAATCTCGTTAATTCACCTTTTATGAGGCTAATGGCGTTTCCCTTATCGACCCATTATTTGAACATTAAGAAGTAGACATCATTACTAATCTTATAAAGATTAATTCATCGTACTAATTAAATAGTTTCTATTTTGATATTTAATTAAACTTTAGCCGTATCGCACCAATGATTACATTGAAGATTAAAATTCTTTATAAATTGTGTACTATGTAAAGAGGCGGTTTAAGGAAAATCATTTTGAAAGAAGAAAATTATACTTTCTATAATATCACCTATATAAGATTTGAATTTATAATTTGTTCTTATAAATCTTGCCGTCTTTCATAATCAATTTCAAATTTTCTTCGTGGTTGACAATGACCTGAATGTCTTTTAACGGGTTTCCATCATAAATCAACAAGTCGGCATAAGCACCTTCTTTGATAACTCCTATTTTACCTTCGACATAAGGGTTAAGTTTTCCAGAAAGAGAGAGCAATTTTGCATTTTCGGTGGTGGCTTGCTTCAAAACTTCTAAAGGGGAATACCATTTGGTGCGCGCCTCAAATTCTAAAAGGGCGTACGATTCATAACCTAAAGCGCCATAAGCATCTGAACCAAAAGCTACGTTGATGTCATACTTTTTTGCAAGTTCCATTTCATTAACTGTACCGTCGAGAACGGGTTTGATTTTTTTATATAAAGAAGCTGGAATTTTATCTTGTCCAGGCACCCAAAAACTGGCTGGGGCCATAGTCCAGAATGCCTGCGGTACTAGCCAAGCGTCCTTTTCCTTTATCAATTTTACCGTTTCTTCGTCGATAAGGTGTCCGTGATCCAAACATTTAACTCCGGCATTCAAAGCACGTATTGCACCTTTTGACTCATAAATATGTACCGCTACATAAGTATCCCAATCTGCAGCAGCTTGAACCGCAGCCTCTAGTTCTTCGGTGGTAAACTGTACGGAGTGAATAGGGTCAAAGTCAGATGAAATTCCACCGCCCGCCATCACTTTGAGCTGTGTTGCCCCTTGTCTCAAGTTCTCCCTAGATGCCTTTAGAACTTCGGGTACGCCATCAACAACAAAAGTCCAACCCATGGCATCAACAGCGTGCATTGGGCCACCCGACCAATGTGTACTTGGCTCATTGGCATTTCGAAAATCTCCATGACCTGAGGTCTGGCTGATATATGCTCCTGAAGGATAAATACGAGGACCAGGCACAAGTCCTTCATCTATTGCTCTTTTCACCCCAAATACTGGACCACCTAAATCGCGAACTGTTGTAAAACCCAACATTAAAAAATTCTCTGCTGATATGGCTGTTCTAATTGAAGTATACATCCAATGAGCATCATTTCTGACTTCTTTGTCGCCTAGGGTAGAAGACAAGTGAACGTGTACATCTGAAAGCCCAGGTATGAGTGTTTTACCACCACCATCTAATATAGTAGCGTTATTAGGTTCCGGAATATTTTTTGCTACCTGTTTGATGAGGTTGTCTTCAATGAGAACGCTAACATTTTTATTGAGCTTGTCGCTAGTTCCGTCCCAAACGTTTACATTTTTAATCAATGTTGTATTTTGGGCGCTTGCACCAATACAAAGAAATGTAGAAAGCAGAATTAAATAGATTGTTCTCATAATGGGAATAGTTGGTTGCTGGTGAATCCTAAATATACAATCTTCAAAGCAATGTTTTAGTAATCCAATTTTTGCCTTTTCATAGCACGCCTATAATTCATTGCAACCGCATCAAATTTCAAATGTAGCTCTTCGGTAAAATCAAATGGGACTTGTTCCGGCCTTTGTGATTCAACAATACGCTTGTCTTGATCAAAAATTACTTGCTCAAAATCTTGAAGTATAGTATCTGGTTCGTCATGATCATAATTACGACCGATAATACAGAAACCTCTACACTTATTATGTGAAATCGGCTGAGAGGTGAAGAAATAAACCATGCCTTTTTCTCCACCCCAACCCAATCGCAAGACAATCGTATAAGGGAGGTGTAATTCATAAACACTTCTTCGCTCTGGTTTTACCACGTTGTCGTTGGAGAAAATTGGAAAGTCGTCACTATTTGTGGCTTCTGGTCGTACTACGGAATAATGCAAAACAGAATCTTTTGTCGTCACCTTACATTCGGGAACTTTCGGTCGTTCAGGATCTCCTAATAGCCCAGGGTGTACCCATGGAAAATGCCCAAAATCTGTAAAATTCTCTACCTGTCTAGAACTATCACTTTTCCAATCAAAAGGGCCTGTATTCACTAATTTCCAATCAGTACTCTCGTATTCCGGAATATCAGGAAGGTCATAAACCGGTTCTTTTAAAGCGACCCAAACCAAACCAAATTTTTCTTGACAATGGTAAGTCGGTGTTTTTGCTTTACTCGGAATTTGAGCCTCTGGAGCTTGCGGTATCTTTACGCAATCACCCTTTTTATCGAATTGCCAAGCGTGATATGGGCAAACCAAACAATCTTCTTTTATCCACCCTAATGATAATGCGGTTCCTCTGTGAATACAAACATCGCGCATGGCGTGCACACCACCATCGGAAGTGCGCCAGACTACTATAGGTTCATCTAATAAGAACGCACCAAAAGGTGCGTCGGCTTTTATTTCGTTACTATACCCCACAGGATGCCAACAGGCAAATAGCTTATCAGGGAATGCGGTTTTATTTTGATCCATATAAAATAATCAATTACATTAACAACTGTTCATGTAAATATATATAATTGTTAATCATCTTCAAACTTTTCTTTATTTTGTAGCTGTCAATTTCTAGCTAACTCATTTATGAAAACAACAACAAAAAGAGATCGATTTTTTGCAGCCTCACTTCAGCTCATTCATGAAAAAGGCTTTAAGGCAACTACAATGCGAGATATCGCTCACAAACTAAACTTTGAAGTTGCCAATGTTTATAATTATATCGATTCAAAGCAATCGTTGTTAGAAACTTACATTTTTGATCTTCAAGATGAATTTCATGATGCGATAGATGCTATTCTAGACTCCACATATTCCCCCAAAGAAAAACTACGCTTGACCATAGCATCTTATATTCAAATTACAGCAAAAAGACCCTATGAACAGGCACTACTTGTGAATGAATGGCGTAACCTTAAAGAACCTAGACTGCAAGAATTCATTGAACGTAGAAAAGCATATGTTAACAAAGTGAAAACCATAATTGATTCAGGTGTCGCAAAAAAGGAGTTCAGGCAACTAGATGTAGATATTTCAACGCAAACGATATTGGCATCACTTCGTTGGGTTTACCTTAGGTTTATCGAGGACAAGACAAGCGTTAATTCCGTAGAATTAGAAAAACAATTGTGTGAGTTTATTTTAACCGCAATTATCAAAAACTGATCTCGTTACAATCGGCAATTGGCATCAAAAATATCCTTGTACAAAAGACCACAATAAAAGACACCATCCTAGTGCCAAAAATAATCCACCCAAAGGAGTTACAGGGCCCAAAAATTGAAGTTTTTTTCCATTAGACGCGCTTAATGTTAAGCCGTAAATACTAAAAGAAAAAAGAAAGATTCCAACGATAAAACAGTAGATCATGTATCTTTCAAGAGCTGTGGTTAAATTCAAATTAAAGCCTAGGATCAATAATAATATCGCATGATACATCTGATATTTTACGCCAGTTTCGAAGCTTTTGAGTTGATCTGCAGTAAACGACTTTTTCAGAGCATGGGCACCAAAAGCGCCAAAAACTACCGCCAATAAACCGTAAAGAGAACCTAAAAATTGCGCAATAAGAACCATATCTATATTTTAGGTTGTAATATAGACATAACTTAGGTGTTCTTGTTTATGGAACTTCTTATTGCAAGAAGACTGCGACAATCGGATCTTCAGTTTGTTTGACAAAATAAACTGGTGAAGTGGTAAAAAGCGTTTTTAACTGATTTTCTCAATCCTTAATATGGCAACAAATTCTCTCGTGAGACTTATGTAAGTACTGTCAAT
>RCNE010002343.1_pt1 | contig 10178 bp, 8 predicted proteins | sample 2041361 | NCBI WGS metagenome assembly RCNE01 (sample SAMN09708229, study PRJNA481090) | Marine sediment metagenome, whole genome shotgun sequencing project. | reverse complement strand
CCAGCATAGATTAAACCAAATTTTGAAAAATCTAGAGTACGTGAAAAAATATCGCTGCTCATATCACAAACTAAAGGAATATCGCAATTTGGGAAATTCTTTAGTTGCGTACCGAAAATCGTGTTGTTTGAAGTAACGTGCAAATAATCGTAGTCTGAAGGGACATCATACCCTTTAGGAATATAATTAAAGTTGGCCTCTTTTGAAGATCCTACTTCATAAACATCATCATAAATTTTAGCTTCCTTAATGGCTTTATCAGACCAAGAACCCGTATTTAAATATCCAGCTCTTTTTTCTAAAAGATTTAAAGCCACCATTAAAAACTGCGTACTAGCACCACCTTGTAAAAACAATGCTTTATAACCTTTACCTTCAAGACCAAGTAACTCTAAAGCCAAAGCTCTAGCATTTTCCATAATATCAACAAAAGCTTTGCTTCTATGAGATATTTCAATTAAAGATAAACCACTATCGTCTAAGTCTAAAACAGCTTGAGAAGCTTTTAATAATACTTCTGGTGGTAAAATAGACGGTCCTGCACTAAAGTTATGTATTTTCATTTTTATAGTAAAATTTAAAGATGCAAAGTTCCTAATTAATTAAGTATTTATTGTTAAGAATTCAATAATTTTTTAGCTAAATCGATAATAAAAATTTAATAGAATCTACATCATCTGCATAATCCCAAAGTTGAGGTTTTTGAGTTGCTCCAAATGCGATTTCATTTTTTACAAATCCGTTTGAAACGATACATTGAATTTGTTCTTTTTTTGCTTCTAAGGATTCTTTTAATTCTGATACATCGTCATAATATTCATAAAACATAGTTGCAATTGGAGAAGTAAAACTTTCATCTTCTTTTATCATAAAGAATCCATTTTCAAGCATATCAAATTCACTCATTAAATATACGGCTTTATTATAATCGTAATTATTGGCATATTTTGCTTTTTCAACAATGGGATGCCAATGGTAAATCGCTTCAAAAAATGCATCAAATTTATAACCTTTCGGCACAAAGAGTTTAGAGACATTTCTGCATCCTAATCCATAATATCGAAAAATATCTTCTGATAGACTTTTTAAATCATCAGTAGATTCATGTCCTGTTAAAACAGCAACTGAATTTCTATTATTTCTAATAATTGAAGGTTTGCCTTTAAAGTAATATTCAAAATAGCGCGCCGTATTATTACTTCCAGTTGCAATTACAGCATCAAAGTTTTCAATCTTAGCTTCAGTAAATGTTATGTTTCCTTTCAATAGAGGTTCAACATACTCTAAATATTTAGCTAGATATGGTAGTAAATGTTTATCGTTTGAGGATTGTTTAACTAATACGTTATGACCAGAAATGAGTACTGATAAAAAATCATGAAACCCTACTAAAGGTATATTGCCTGCCATAATAATAGCAACTTGTTTTGGATTCACACTTTCAATTGAATATGGCTCTAACCAGGTGTTCAGGTTGTCAAAAGTTAAAGCATCAGACCAAGATTTTAAGGCAAAACTTATATTCTCTTCAGTAAACCATCCGTTGTGTTCTTTAGCTAGTTTTAGCTGATGTTTAAAGCCATCGAAGAATAACTTGTTATGTTCAACATTATCTGCTTTTGGGATAACTTCATTAGAAAATTGCCTTAAAAAATCTCCTAATTTTACAAAAGCGGTAATTCTTTCTCGTAATTGCATCCTGAATTTGGTTATGAATGGTTTTGGCTTTATTTTTGCAACTGCAAATTTAAGGATTCTGTATAGAGTTCCTGAATTTTAAAAGATAAAAATTACTATGGCAATTATAATAACAGACGAATGTATAAATTGTGGTGCTTGCGAACCTGAGTGCCCAAATACTGCAATATATGAAGGTGCCGATGATTGGCGCTATAAAGATGGTACCAGTTTAGAAGGTAAAGTGGTGCTTACCAACGGAACAGAAGTTGACGCTGACGAGACACAAGAACCTGTAAGCGATGAGCTTTACTACATTGTACCAGATAAGTGTACAGAATGTAAAGGATTTCATGACGAGCCACAATGTGCTGCAGTTTGTCCTGTAGATTGTTGTGTGCCTGATGAAGATGTTGTTGAAACAGAAGAAAAACTTTTAGCAAAACAACGCTTTATGCATCCTGAAGATTAAGTCTAGTCGATAATCGACATTTAATTATAAAATAAATCCTGAGTCTTTGGCTCAGGATTTTTTTGTTTATAAATTTTAATTAAAGTGCGTTTTATAATAATTGATTTCTTGGTAAGAAAGTATAAACTTCATTTATTTAGGAACCTATAATTAATTTGAACGCGCATATATCAAAAAGTTGTCCCTAATTCAAACTAATATTAGAATCCTTTGAAATACTAATAAAATCTGTTACTCAAATACTTTTATATAGTCTGTATGAGACTCCCCCAGTTGTTTGTCCAACATCGCAGCAAATTTTTCCCAAGTTTCATCAGGTCCAAAATCACCAACAAGCTCTCCTGATGGCGGGTAAATTCTGTCACGATCTTCAAGGCTATCAAAAGTTAATATAACTGAATAATTGTTTGTGCGCATTCCTCTATCACCCTTGACCAAGCTAAAATATTGTCCCTTCATGTTTTGATAAATTGGTGCGATTTCATTTTTGACAAAAGTTTCAAATTCTACTAAATCTATGTCTGATTTCACCTCAATATCGTGAACAGCAATAACTTGAAAAGGTATTTGTTTTAATTCGATAACTTCAGTTTCCACTATCTCTTTAGCTTTCACATTTTCTTTACATGCGCTCAGCAATATAATTGCTAAAAGCATAGTAACTTTGCTTAATAATTTCATTTTATAATTTTGTTTTTGGTTAGTAAAGTGACTTAATTATTACAAAATACAGAATAAATCTTACAAAACCAAATGAAAGCACCATAAATCATTAACTAAAACACTGGTTCAATGCTACTTACGAAAATTCTCGTGGATTTCTATTTAGACTGTTTTTGCTAAATAGGTTGTTTAAACATGAAACTACTTCTCAAGACACGATACCTTTAGGTGGAATAAATTATATTAATCACTCTCAAACGCCTTCATCTCCAAAGTAGGCTCAATAATCTGTTCATTCTCCCATATTGTTTTTTCAAACTTGCTTAATTCTTTATAAGGTACAACCGAGTCTTGTGTTATAGCCTCAAAGTCTTGTAAACTTAATTTGGAATTAGCGGTAAATAATAGTTCTTCTTTATTGCGGTTATTACCTTCAATTTTAAAACTAAAACTCACCTTGTTTCTGGCTTTGCTATTTTCAATAAACTTTACATCTCTGTTTACATAAAAGTAGCTTCCCGTGGTACGTTTTAAATATTTAGGATGATAAATATTGCTGCTGTCTTTTTCAAATAAAAGCGTACCTGTACTTAAGTTTTTAATGTATTTAACACCCAAGATAAGTTTTAAGTTTATCTTTTCTCCATGTCTATTTTTATAGTATTTGTAGTCTACACGGGTAATGGCGTAGGTATCATCACTAACAAATAAGGTTCCTGTGTATTTTGCTTTTCCTTTTTTTGGTGTGAATCTAATTATATGAGTTAATTCTTTATTATTATACGCTACATTTTCATAAGTGTATTCATATAAATCAAAACTTAAAAGTTTATTTAAAAATGAATTTCCATAAAATTGAGAACGCTTCAAAAAAGACCGTACTCCTTCATTTAAAGAAGCAACTTCATATTCATTTTTATTCTCTTCTTCTGAATTTTCATCTTTAATAGATAAAGAATCTTTAATCTTAAAAAGGCCAGATTTTAGTTTGTAGGTTTTAGTTGTATCAAGATATTTTAAAACAATGTTTTGTGCTTTTTCCTGTATTTGTTCTATTGAAAAATCGTTTTTATAATCCAGTAATTGTGTGGCTTTATGCACTACAAGTTTACTACTGTCTTTATTTAACGTGTAAAATTCACCTTTAAAATCTTCAAACTGAACAATATCGCTTTCACGTATTTTGTTTGACATCGCTTTTAAATCATTATTAACAGATTCAAGATTTTTTTTCTTTACATGTGATGCTTTTTCAATTTCGAACTCTAAATTTTTAAAATCCACATAATCTGTAGTTCTTCTAAAAACATTGTATTTATTGAGGTTACTGATGTAATTAACTGCTAGTTTCCTTTTTACTTTTGCAATAATAGAATCTAGGTTTGGAGTTTTATTACTAATGTAAACTTCACTCAATTGGTTTATAGCTTCTTCTAAATTAATAGTAAAATTTAAATCTCTAATTTTTTGGATACTAATTGTTCTGTTCTGATAACCAAGACATGAGATAGATACAGTTTCTAACGTTTCATCTTCTGTACTAATAGTAAAATAACCTTCTTCATTAGAAATAACGCCGCTATACGCTCCTGTTTTAATGGATGCATATTGAATGGGATTTCCAGTTTTGCTATCTACAAGTTTAGCAGTTATATTTTGAGCATAAATATTAAAATAAGTAAGACAAATTATGGTTGTGCTAATAATATGTTTCATTCTAAATGGTTTATATAAACCTAACGATTAAAGCTTGAAATTGTTACAAAAAATAATAATGGAAATGACTACATTTGCACTCGCAAAATTATCGAAAATTATGAAAGCAGGTATCGTAGGATTACCAAACGTAGGAAAGTCAACCTTATTTAATTGTTTATCAAACGCAAAAGCGCAAAGTGCAAACTTTCCGTTTTGTACTATTGAACCGAACATAGGTGTGGTTAATGTGCCAGATCCGCGTTTAGAAAAATTAGAATCTTTGGTGAATCCAGAACGCGTTTTACCTGCTACTGTAGAGATTGTGGATATTGCGGGGTTGGTAAAAGGCGCCAGTAAAGGGGAAGGTTTAGGTAATCAGTTTTTAGCTAATATTCGCGAAACTGATGCTCTTCTGCATGTTTTAAGATGTTTTGATAATGATAATATTGTGCATGTTGATGGTAATGTAAATCCAATTCGAGATAAGGAAACTATCGATATGGAATTACAGCTTAAAGATTTAGAAACTACTGAAAAGAAGTTGGATAAAGTTAAGCGTGCTGCAAAAACAGGAAATAAAGAAGCTCAAAAAGAAGAAGAAGTTTTACTAAAAATAAAAGAAAATTTAGAGGCTGGAATTTCGGTAAGAGCTTTAGAGTTTAGTGAAGATGATTATGAGGATTTTGTAAAACCTTCACAGTTTATTACAGATAAACCAGTTATGTACGTTTGTAATGTTGATGAAGGTGCTGCCGTTTCAGGAAATGATTATGTAGAGCTAATAAAAGAAGCTGTTAAAGATGAAAGTGCTGAGGTTTTAGTTTTAGCCGTAGGAACAGAAGCTGATATTAATGAATTAGATGATTATGAGGAGCGCCAAATGTTTCTTCAAGATATTGGATTAGATGAACCAGGTTCTGCTAAGTTAATTCGTTCAGCATATAAGTTGCTTAACCAACAAACGTATTTTACAGCAGGTGTAAAAGAAGTGCGTGCTTGGACTGTAGATATAGGTGCAACTGGACCACAAGCAGCTGGTGTAATTCATACCGATTTTGAAAAAGGCTTTATCCGTGCTGAAGTTATTGCATATGATGATTATGTAACTTATGGAAGTGAAACTAAAGTTAAAGAAGCAGGTAAAATGCGTGTTGAAGGTAAAAATTACATTGTTAAAGATGGAGATGTAATGCACTTCTTATTCAACGTATAATATTTTGATTTTTTTAGAGTTTAAAAGTGACCATTTGGTTTTTTTGTGTCTTCATATTAAGAAAGGCCCTCTCAGTAAACCATTAATTGCTTAAAAACAACCTATGCCTTTAGTACAAGTCGAAACTCAAATTAACGCGGACTTACAAACTTGTTTTGATTTAGCGCGTAACATTGATTTTTATAAAAAATCACTAAAAAACTCAAGCGAAATTCCAATTGATGGAAAAACAACTGGTTTAGTTGAGGCAAACGATTTTATTACTTGGGAAGCGAAACATCTTGGTTTTGTTAGGCATCTAACTTTAAAAGTTACTGAATTTGATAACCCAAATTTATTTGTAGATGAAATGGTTCATGGCTATTATAAAGCATATAAACATGAGCATGTTTTCCGTAAATGCGGTAATAAAACTATAATGATTGATAAGTTCTATTTCGAATCACCTTACGGAATAATTGGAAAGTTTGTGGATTGGGTATTCTTGAAAAAATATATGACCAACTTTTTGATAACAAGAAATAAAACATTGAAAGAAAAGGCGGAAATAATCCAAATTAGATAAGCAACTTAAAAAAGATAAAAAGTGCTTTTTAAAAGCTTAATATTTTTTATGTTTATAACTAATGTAAAACGCTTTGAACATCGTAATCTTAATTTTTTGTTTTTAAATAACTAAAAACAGCTCTCTACTTTCGTTTCATGCAAACAACAAGAACGTTTTGGTATGGAATAGGAATAGGTGTTTTAGGAATCGTTCTGTTTTCATCAAAAGCAGTCATGGTAAAATTAGCCTATAACTATGAGGTTGACGCTATAAGTATTTTACTTTTACGAATGTTGTTTTCCATTCCGTTCTATGTAGTAATTGCGTATCTCTATAAGAATCAAAACACTATAGATAAACCAAATTCTAAAGACTATTTGTGGCTTGTGTTTTTTGGTTTTGTAGGCTACTATTTAGCAAGCTATTTCGATTTTGTAGGGCTAACTTATATTAAAGCAAGTTTAGAGCGCATCATTTTGTTTTTATATCCAACCATAGTCATTTTATTAAATAAACTCTTTTTAAAACAACCCATCAATAAAATTCAAGCACTTGCCATTGGATTAACTTATTTAGGAATTGTTATTGCATTCTCAGATGAAGTTTCTATTTCTGGATCAGAAACTTATTTAGGAGGTTTCTTTATACTTTTAAGTGCTATAACTTATGCATCATATTTAGTGGGTAGCGGTTGGTTAATTCCAAAATTTGGGGTTATGAAATTCACAGCGTATGCTATGATTGTTTCTTGTATTTGTGTTTTCATTCATTATAGCATTATAAGTAATATTAGCCTTTTAAGCTTTTCATGGGAAGTATATGTGTTAGGGTTTTTAATAGCAATTTTTGCAACAGTAATTCCGTCATTTTTAGTGTCTGCTTCCATAAAGATGATTAGTTCCTCAAACTTCGCAATTGTGGCTGGTATTGGACCAATTTCTACAATAATTTTGGCTGCTATTTTTTTAAATGAAAGGCTCACTTTTTTGCAATTATTTGGAGCTTTGGTTGTTATAATTGGTATTCTATTGGTGTCAATTAAAAAACAACATAAAATATGATGCTTACTATTATTTGTGCATTTCATCGATTTGTGAAGCTTAGGCTTCGAAATTTATAGTCTAAAATGTAGCTTCATTCGTAAATAAGTATAATTAAACCCCAAATTTATGAATGCTAAACAATCACTATTATCAGTTTTTTTATTGATTTTCTCACTCTTATCTCATGCTCAAGTAGATGCTGATGAACCCAAATTGGCTCTAGGTATTTCAACAGGATACAATAGAGGTTTTGGAGTACAAGTCAGTGCTACAGCTTTAAGACCATTAGCAAATCTTCCAGTACAAGTAAGGTTCGGTATAGGAATCACAAAATTAAATCCAGGAAACTCTTCAGATGCCAGACGTATTTTTATTAATAATGCCACCAATGGTGTTCCTGAAGAAAAAGCAAAATCATTTGATTATAGACTCGATTTTATGCTAAACTCTAATTTTATAAATTCAGAATCTTCTAAAATAGTTTTTGGTCCAAGATATTCAAGTTTTAAGGCTAATTTTAAATACGTTGGCGGTAACGAAGATTTTGATGTTATATCTAAACAATTTGGAGTAGGTTTAGGTGCTGAAAGTCAATTTAAAATGAATGATAGGCTTAACCTATTAGCCGCAGTAGGATTAGACTATTTTTTTAATACTACTTTAAAAGGGCACGACACTTCCTATAGTCCAGATAATGACAATGTAAATGCAAGAAATGATAATACAAATAACGATGCAGAGTTTGCTTTTAAGGATGCTAATGAGGCCATTAAGCAACCTAGTTTAATGCCCAGAATACTTATAGGTTTAGTATATAAACTATAGTAATTATCATCATATTATTCTTAATACCAAATAGATTTTAAAATGATTGATAATAAATTTGAATTATGTTTTCTTTAGATGACATAGTAAAATATAAGCATAGCCTAGATACGGTTCTATTTTATGATGAAATATAAAGGAAATAGAAGCTAATTTAATCGGTTATTTTGAAGTTTATTTGGTATAGGCCAATGTTCTCAACAACATTGGCTTTTTATTGTTAATTACTTTGTATGCTTCCTGTTTTATCTTTTAATTGGTTATACTATATTAGCATCCCCTCACAAAATTTTCTAATAAATAGATGGCAAAAGAAACCAAATATACCGAAGATAATATACGTTCATTAGACTGGAAAGAGCATATCAGAATGCGTCCTGGAATGTATATTGGAAAACTTGGAGACGGGTCTTCGCCAGATGATGGTATTTATATTCTTCTCAAAGAGGTTCTGGACAACTCAATTGATGAGTACGTTATGGGAGCTGGAAAAACGATAGAAATTTCCATTCAAGGCACCAAGGTAACGGTTCGTGATTATGGTCGCGGTATTCCCTTAGGGAAAGTGGTAGATGTGGTTTCCAAAATGAATACTGGTGGAAAGTACGATTCTAAAGCGTTTAAAAAAACAGTAGGATTAAATGGTGTTGGTACAAAAGCTGTAAATGCATTATCATCGTTTTTTAGAGTAGAATCTACACGTGATAGTAAAAGCGCTTCCGCGGAATTTGAACAAGGTAATTTAACCAATCAAGATTTATTAGAAGATACATCAAGACGAAAAGGAACCAAAGTATCTTTCGTTCCAGACGAAATCATTTTCAAAAACTATAAATATAGAAGTGAGTATGTTGTAAAAATGCTCAAAAACTATGTGTATCTAAACCCAGGTTTAACCATAGTTTTTAACGGCGAAAAGTATTATAGCGAAAATGGTTTAAAAGATTTATTAGCTGAAAAAATTGCAGAAACAGATTTGTTGTATCCTATTATTCATTTAAAAGGAGAGGATATTGAATTGGCACTAACACACAGTAAAACACAATACAGCGAAGAGTATAATAGTTTTGTAAACGGACAAAACACCACGCAAGGAGGTACACATCTTAATGCATTTAGAGAATCATTAGTAAGAACCATTCGTGAGTTTTATGGTAAAAATTATGATGCTTCCGATATTAGAAAATCTGTTGTGAGTGCCATTGCCATTAAGGTGATGGAACCCATTTTTGAAAGTCAGACTAAAACCAAATTAGGGTCTACAGATATGGGAGGTGATTTACCAACGGTAAGAACCCATATAAATGACTTTCTAAAAACGAAACTAGATAATTATTTACATAAAAATCAAGATGCAGCTGAAAAAATTCAACGTAAAATTTTGCAAGCAGAACGCGAGCGAAAAGAATTATCTGGCATTAGAAAACTAGCAAAAGACAGAGCTAAAAAAGCAAGTCTTCATAATAAAAAATTGCGCGATTGTCGTGTGCATTTTGGTGACACTAAAAACGAAAGAAATTTAGAATCTACCTTGTTTATAACCGAGGGAGATTCAGCTTCTGGTAGTATTACAAAATCTCGTGATGTAAACACTCAAGCCGTTTTTAGTTTAAAAGGAAAACCATTAAACTGCTATGGTCTTAGTAAAAAGATTGTTTACGAAAATGAAGAGTTTAATCTTCTGCAAGCTGCTTTGAATATTGAAGAATCTTTAGAAGATTTACGTTATAACAATGTGGTTATTGCAACAGATGCCGATGTCGATGGGATGCATATTCGTTTGCTGCTTATAACATTTTTCTTGCAGTTTTTTCCTGAAGTAATAAAACAAGGGCACTTGTATATTTTGCAAACACCCTTATTTAGAGTTAGAAATAAAAAAGAAACGATTTATTGTTATTCTGAAGAAGAAAGACGAAACGCGATTGAAAAGCTGAAACCAAAACCAGAAATAACTAGATTTAAAGGACTTGGGGAAATCTCTCCAGATGAATTTAAATATTTTATTGGAGAAGATATTCGTTTAGACCCCATCATGTT
>RCNE010002342.1_pt1 | contig 10179 bp, 9 predicted proteins | sample 2041361 | NCBI WGS metagenome assembly RCNE01 (sample SAMN09708229, study PRJNA481090) | Marine sediment metagenome, whole genome shotgun sequencing project. | reverse complement strand
GGCAATTGCTCCTGCATTGCTCTACCTCCTGCATCCCTGCAGTCGTGCGCCCGCGGCATACCGTTCATCCTGAACATAAGCGAGTCCTGGTAAGTCAATACCCGCCCCAGCGCCCCCACTGCCTAGTTCAGAGTGCACCAGACACATAAGCCCGACCAAAACAGGCCGGGTGGAATCGTAAGGAGTTTGCTCCCCAGAATTGGTATCAGTCGTAAATTGCCGCCGCCCCGCGAGCTGATGCGGAGACCGCGTCGCGTAGGAAATTGGGTGAAATGACCTCTACTTCGGGGCCGTACCTGAGGATATCCATGACCAGTTCGCGGGCACTGCTAAATGGCAGTTCCAGTGTCCAGGCACCTTTATCATCATAGGAACCTTTTTGATCCGGGTGCCATTGTTCTTCTGCGATCCAGCGTGACATTTCCGGTGTAAATTTCAGCTTTGCGGTGTGTTCGGCAGGCCCGGAAAAAATACCGTAAGCGCTGTCGAAGTGTCCGCCAAGATCATCGGTGCTTACTTCCCTGGCCTTCTCACCAAGTAGTTGCTGATCTTTGATCCGCTCCAGCGAGAAGCTGCGTAAACCCTGGGCCTTGTGACACCAGGCATCAAGATACCAGGAATTGCGGTATTGCGTCAGTCGCTGCGGTGATATATCCCGTGCGCTGATATCGTCCTTGCGTCTGCCGTGGTAGGAAATATGCAATTGCTGACGGCCGATCAGCGCACCCATCACGTCCTGAAACAGATGTTCGGGCACAGATCTGCCGGCCACTGACTGAATATGTATACGTGACTGACCCTCCTCGGCATCAACACCTTTTTTCTGAAGCAGGGAGGAAATACGTCCCTGCAGTGACTGCAGTTCTCCCTCAAGCAGACCGGGCTGTACGTTTCCCAGTACCTGGCGCGCTGTCAGCAGCGCCTGTAACTCCTGCGGACTGATCCAGATACCGGGTAGCTCAAAAGGCTGGTCATAGCTGCGGTCGTAATAGAAGCCGCGGTTGTCGGCATCCTGTTCAAGCGGCGCACCGAGAAAATCACGCAGCTCTGCGACCAGGCGGTAAAGCGTGGCCTGTGAGCATTCCAGACGCTCCATCAGGTCCTGCCGGGAAATCGGTGTTCGCCTCTGGCTGAGGATATTATGCAGGTGGTACAGACGCTCAACTTTGGACATGCCCTGTTTCCCTATCTATTCACTGGTTTGCGATACGCGCCTCGACAAATGCCAACGCCTTTGCAACCCCATCGAGGCTCCGTTGCTTACCCATCAGCCACAAGGTTTTATCAATGGAGGGCGATACGCCGGCACCGGTTAAAGCAACCCGTAAAGGTTGGGCTACCTTTCCCATACCCACTTCAAGTTCGGCGGCGACACGGTCTATCGCATCGTGTAAGGGTCCAGGTGACCAGTCCTCAAGCGATTGCAGGTTCTCTTGCATTAGTTGCAGCGGCTCAAGTGCTACTGGCCGCAGGTGCTTTTTGGCTGCGTTTGGATCGAGTTCGTCATAACCTTCAAAAAATACCCGGCTTTGTACCGTCATCTCCTTCAGGGTTTTAACACGTTCTGCCTGTACCGTGACGATGTCTGCAAGCGAAGGGCCAGCTTCTGTTGCTATACCCTGATCCGCGAAATGCCAGGCCAGGTACTGTGCGACCTCGTTGGCCGGTAGTTCTTTCATATAGTGCTGGTTCAGCCAGTCCAGTTTGTCGGTATTAAATGCCGAGGCCTTGCGGTTGACGTCTTTGATATCGAACAGGGCAATCATTTCATCAACGCTGAATACTTCCTGATCACCATGCGACCAACCCAGCCTGACGAGGTAGTTCAATAAAGCCTGTGGCAGATAACCATCATCGCGGTACTGCATAACACCCACGGCACCATGGCGCTTGGATAAACGTGCACCATCGTCGCCGAGGATCATCGGCACATGTGCAAACGCTGGCGGTTCGGCACCCAGTGCACGATAAATATTGATCTGACGTGGTGTATTGTTGATGTGATCGTCACCACGAATGACCTCGGTGACCTGCATATCCATGTCATCAACAACCACCGTGAAGTTATAGGTCGGCGAACCGTCCGGGCGGGCGATCACCAGATCATCAAGCTCGTCGTTAGAGATACTAATGCGGCCCCGGACCAGGTCATCGAATACCACGTCACCCTCTTGCGGGTTGCGAAAACGCACCACCGGTTCAATGCCTTCCGGTACCGATTCGAGGTGGCGGCATTTGCCGTCATAACGGGGTTTGATCCCCTCTTTCATCTGCCTTTCGCGCAGGTCCTCCAGGCGTTCTTTGCTGCAATAGCAATAGTAGGCCTTGTCCTCTTCGAGCAGGTGTTTCACGACATCGGCGTAACGTCCAAAGCTGTCTGTCTGGTAAATTGGCCCTTCATCGTAATCCAGCCCGAGCCACTGCATACCATCGAGAATGGCCTGCACCGATTCGGGTGTGGAACGCTCCAGATCGGTATCTTCGATTCTGAGAATGAAAGTGCCATTGTTGGCACGTGCCTGTAACCAGCAAAACAAGGCCGTACGGGCGCCGCCGACGTGCAAAAATCCGGTTGGGCTGGGGGCGAAACGGGTTCGGATGGTCATACTGCTTATCTCTTTCTTATATTCGATGGCAAAAGGCGCATTGTACCGCGTATGGCACTAAAAAAACGCCGCCCATTGGGCGGCGTGGATTGGCTTTGATCGTGAAAACCTCTGGAAATAAACTCTAACGACTATTGATAGGGACCTCCAGAGCAAGTGAAACTCGTACTGTATGTTTGTTTCTTGCAAGCCTTGCTACCAGGCGCATAGTTTACGTGGACGATAAACTGTATCAGACAACCACGGAACAGATAGTGCCGCTGGGAGCGCTCGATCGCGGCGAACACAAGGTGACGGCAACACTGACTGATGCCATGAAACGCGGTATTGCCACTTCCAGTCCCATTGTATTTTTTGTCAGGCAACCAATGAATTACTCAAGTAGCCCAGCTGACCGCAATTAGGCAGCCAGGCAGTGTTGGCCATATTCATTTTTCGATTTGAAGCATCAAAGAAAGTGCAATCACGCCTTCAACGGCTTACTTTTATTTATTTCTAATTTTCATTCACTTATTACGTAAATTAATGAATTGACCCTAAACTGGTATAATGGCCCGAACGGGAACCGGGCTTCGCCTTTGCAAAAAGCAAGCAGTAGACAATGGAAAGGTAAGGCAACCAGCTCGTTGGTTCTGCTTGTCATTTTGCCGTTCCTGTATTCCGGCCAGGACAAACTTTCCCTCGTACAGCAGACTTATCAACGCGGACATCTGACCCTGCTGACCCGCAATGGCGCCAGCAGTTATTTTATCGGCCCTGATGGAGGTACCGGACCGGAGTACGACATCGTCGCGGCATTTGCAGACTATCTGGGTGTCGGAATGGAAGTTGAAGTAGCCGATGAATTCAACGACCTTGGCACGCTGTTGAACAGGCGTCAGGGAGAACTGATCGCCGCCAACCTGACCCGCACTCCGACACGTGAAAGACTCTTCAGCTTCGGCCCCGACTACGCCGAGGCGAAAACCGTCGCGGTCTATAAGCGAGGCAAAACCCGCCCGCGTCAACTCGCGGACCTGGTTGATATGAAATTGTCAGTGATCGCAGGCTCGAGCTATGAGGACCTGCTCGAGAAGGCCCGGCACGAGCAGCCAGGGCTGAGCTGGGTTTCAGAAAAGTCCATGGGCATGGAGGACCTGCTTCTCGCCATAGCCGACGGCAAGCTGGATGCGACACTGGTGGACTCGAACATATTCAAGATCAATAGTCAGTTCTACCCGGGTTTAAAAGTCGGTTTTACGCTTGCGGACAAACAGCAGCAGGCATGGGCCTTTTTGCCAGGCGACGACGATTCGCTGGTGCAGAAAGCCCGCTCTTTTTTCAAAATTGCCAATGAAAATGGCATCCTGATTGCAATACGGGGCCGATATAACAAAAACGACAATGATCTTGATCGTGTCGGTATGTTTCAGTTCATGAAACAGGTTCGAAACCGCCTGCCACCCCTGATGCCGTTATTTCAGGAGGTAGCACTCGCTCATGACCTTGACTGGCGTCTGCTCGCGGCCATGGGTTACCAGGAATCCCATTGGGATCCCGAGGCGGTCTCGGTCACCGGCGTACGTGGCATCATGATGCTAACGCAAAGAACGGCCACGCAACTGGGTGTCACCGACCGACTGGATCCCGAACAGAGCATTGAAGGAGGTGCCCGGTATTTCAAGAAATTGCGGAAACGCATTCCCAGTCGAATACCTGAACCTGACCGTAGCTGGATGGCACTGGCTGCCTACAACATGGGAATGGGTCATCTCCGTGATGCCCGCCGATTAACCCAAAAACAAGGCGGAAACCCTGACCGCTGGACGGATGTCAATGAGCGCCTGTCGTTACTAAGCCAGGAAAAATACTATCGCGAGACACGCTATGGCTACGCCCGCGGCTATGAAGCCAGGCAGTACGTAGAGAACATACGCAGTTATTTCGATACCCTGGTGTGGATGGAGACCCGCGCTCACCCGATGCTGGTCGTGCAGCTCTAGATTTATCCCCCTTGCGCCGGCCTGTACAGGCAGTGACCGGACTCGGTTTCGATATCCTTTACACGTTGCTCATGCTGATCCAGTTCTTCTTCGCTGGCCTTTAACACGAACAAAACCGGGTGCTCTGCATGAAACTCACCTTCTTCGTCACCCTGAGCGACTGAATGGCTTTCCAGGCTCAGGCCAAGATCGACCTGACCACCCGTCATTGCCAGGTAGACATCGGTCAGTATTTCCGCGTCAAGCAGTGCGCCATGCAAGGTGCGGCTGGTGTTGTCCACCTCATAACGTTTGCACAGGGCATCAAGGTTGTTGCGCTGACCGGGGTGCAGGTCCCTGGCCAACTCCAGCGTGTCGAGCACGGATGCGATTGCCGTGATAGACGAATGTTCGTGGCCGGTCAGCGACAGTTCATTATCAATAAAGCCGATATCAAAAGGCGCATTGTGGATAACCAACTCCGCACCGTCGACGAAAGTCATCAAATCATCAGAAATCTCCGCAAAGCGGGGTTTGTCGCGCAGAAACTCTTCGGTAATACCATGCACTTCCAGGGCACCCTGTTCTATTTCCCGCTCCGGGTTAATGTAGACATGATACTGGCGACCGGTGAGTTGCCGGTCTACCAGTTCCAATGCACCGATCTCAATAATCCGATGCCCCTGTCTTGGATCAAGGCCGGTGGTTTCAGTATCCAGAACTATCTGTCGCATTTATAACCCTTTAAATTCAGTTTTTAAGATCGTGTCCAAAGACGGGTTGAATTTCGGAAGTTACCATCAACGAGTCCAGGCATATTCAAGGTATCCCCCGCCTGGCCAATTCATCAGCCCGCTCATTTTCAGGCACACCCGTATGACCCCTGACCCAATGCCAATTCACTTCATGACGATCAAGCGCCTTCTCAAGGCGCTGCCACAAATCCACATTTTTTACCGGCTGTTTCGAGGCAGTGCGCCAACCGCGTTTCTTCCAGCCCTCAAGCCACTCGGTAATGCCTTTCATGACATATGTAGAATCAGTATAAATATCCACACTGCAACCGCTCTTCAAAGCCTCGGCACCACGAATTACCGCCATCATCTCCATACGGTTGTTGGTCGTATCCCGTTCACCTCCATACAACTCTTTCCGGTGTTTTCCCGACATCAGGACAGCACCCCATCCACCCGGGCCCGGATTACCGCTACAAGCGCCATCGGTGTACATCACAATATCATTCATAAAGCGGCTTCCCGGCTGCTGCACCCGTCAAGCGCGGCAGAGTTGACGGTGACAGGCTTGGTCTGTTTGAAACCAAGGGTGCTGGCATTTCTGATATTCGACTGATGATGACCATGCAGCACGACCCGGTCGGCGAATGGATAACCCAGGCCGTGCCATGTTGCCCTCGGAGCAGGTTTGGAAAACCCGCCGAGCCCCATTAGCAGGCATTGTTCAATATTGAAAGATTGTGATTTCAAAACTTTACAAATCCTGTCCAGTTTAAGTGCTGCCAGTTCATGCTTACGGTTTCCAATACGGTTTCGCCATCCGGAAGAGTTCAGACCGCTAATGACAATATCGCCACCGGCATTGATAACACGCAAAACCCCGGGCAAAAATGCTTCACTGCCATCATTCACCAGGTGATGAAGGATCACGAGATCAAATGCGGCTTCTTCAAATGGCAACGCCCCAATTCGGCACTTGACCAGGTCACCGTTGGAAAATTCTCCAGCGCTGATCCGGACAATTTGCGCGGGCTTGACCGGTTCCAGCGGCAAATCTCCGGCAGTGCCATGTTTCAATACCAGTATTCGCTCTGGCCGGCGCCTGGCCAGCAAGGGTTGCAATAGCTGACCGGCCAACTTCTGTTGGGCTGATTTGTTCGATTGTTGATGGGTATAATCAACTACCATGGTGACAGAATTGACTCGGCAATAAACAAGCGTAAGCATAAGGGTTATAACAAGGGTGGTTCAACCACCAATTGAAGGAATATCAAATGCGGGAACACGACCTCAATATCAGCGCCATTCCGGCGTTTGGAGACAATTACATCTGGCTGCTCACGGCAGGGGGCACAGCCTGTGCCGTTGTGGACCCCGGTGATGAAGAACCCGTGCTGGAGATTTTGCAGAAGCGGGGGCTTGATCTGCGCTACATCCTGCTCACCCATCACCACGCCGACCACACCGGTGGTGTTACCGCCCTGCTGGAGCATTACGACGCGACTGTTTTCGGCCCTGATGATGACAGGATACCTTTTGTGCATCAGCACTGCCGTGAAGGTGACAGCGTCCACTTGCCTGAACTGGGTGCAGAATTCCGGGTATTGGAAGTACCGGCTCACACCCGCAGCCATATTGCCTTTTACGGCGAAGGCGTTTTGTTTTCCGGTGATACCCTCTTCAGCCTGGGCTGTGGCCGGTTTTTTGAAGGGACGGCCCAGGATATGCAGAATGCCCTGGACAAGCTGGCCGCACTGCCCGCCACCACGCTGAACTACTGTGCACACGAATATACACAATCCAATTGTGCATTTGCGCTCGAAGTTGAGCCTGATAACCCGGCATTGCTCGCCCGTGCCAACGAAATAGACCGTTTGCGGGATGCAGGCAAAATAACCCTGCCAACCAGCCTCGAAGACGAATTGGCTACAAACCCATTTTTAAGGACACGGGAGAACAGCGTGGTCAAAGCAGCGCGCAGACGGGATCCCGGGTCAACACCCGGGGTTGCTACAATGGGCGTCATCCGTGCCTGGAAGGATCGATTTTAGCCCTACCCGTACCGTTATGCCGACTGCAATACACAGGTTTTTGACTTGACCCTGTGCTCGCAAGCCCCATAATAGCGATCAATTGAAAACTTTTAATGGAGCCCTTGTGACTTCACGCCTTTTTTTGTCTCTGTTGTGCCTGATTCTTGCCAGCTGTGCCACCACTCAAAACAACAATCCGGAACCCGAACCGGAGGTGCTTGCGGCTGCCCAGGAAGACCTTCCAAAAGGTTCTGGTGAGTCTATCGATGAGCATCTTTTTATTCCGGAACCTGTCCCCGAAGTGATCGCGGAGCAGCCGGTTGAATATGATAATGTTTGGGCCAGGCTGGTAAACAGCTTCGCGTTGCCCCAGTGCTCTGAACATAAATCTGCAATTAAATGGGCCAACTGGTACGGCGACCATGGCGAGTACATGGCGCGCGTGATGAAACGTGCCCAACCATGGATATATTTCATCGCAGAGGAACTTGAAAAGCGCGACATGCCGGGTGAACTGGCCCTGCTGCCGGTGGTTGAATCTGCCTATGACCCGTTTGCCTACTCAAGCGGCAGAGCCCTGGGGACCTGGCAGTTCATCGCTACAACCGGCAAGTACTATGGACTGAGACAGGACTGGTGGTATGACGGCCGCCGGGATGTGTGGGCATCGACGCATGCGGCACTGGACTACCTTGAATACCTCAACAAGAAGTTTGACGGTGACTGGCTGCTAGCCCTTGCGGGTTACAACTCCGGCGAAAACCGCGTAGCGCGACGGGTCAAAAACAACCTGGATAAGGGCAAACCGGCCGATTTCTGGAACATCCGTTTGCCAAAGGAGACAAAGGGTTACGTGCCAAAACTGCTGGGACTGACCTGCTTGTTCCAGGATCCGGCCGCTTATGGATTTGATTTTCCCAAGGCATCCAACCAACCGGTCATCGCCGCCGTTGAAATGGAGGAGCAAAGTGACCTGGTCCTGATCTCGCAGTTCAGCGGAGTCAGTATTGACGTTCTTTTCGGCCTGAATCCGGGCTTCAGCCGCTGGGCGACCTCCCCCTCGGGCCCATGGCGTATTATCCTGCCCATCGAGGGTGCGGAAAAACTGAATCAACACCTGTTATCCGACACTTCCTCCTCTCTGATGAAATGGGACCAGGTGCTGGTTGAAAACGGCGATACCCTGTCAGAACTTGCCGCCCGGCACCACGTACCGGTATCCGTATTGCGTACCACCAATAACCTCAAAGGTGACGTGATCCGTGTCGGACAGAAACTCCGCCTGCCCCGCGATGAACAGATGCTGGTTGACCCCCTGTATGTCGCGGCTGCCAACGAATTACAAGACCTTCAATCGGGCCTTATCGCATCCGAGCGGGTTACACACAAGGTTCGATCCGGTGAGAGCCTGTCCGTCATTGCCCGGCGTTACCGGGTGTCGGTCAGGGATTTACAGAAATGGAACAATATTTCCGACCCACGTAAATTACGTGCCGGCAAGACCCTTACCTTATTCCACAGCCCTGCCCCGCCGGCCGTAAGCGTCAGGAGCGGAACCATTAAACACACGGTACAGCGTGGCGATTCTTTATGGAGTATCTCCAAACGCTACAAGGTAAGAGTCAACGACCTGATGCGCTGGAATGACCTTAGCAAGAATTCCGTTATTCAGCCCGGGCAATCCATCAAGATCGTCCTTTAAGCCATGCGTCTATTGCTGGTTACGGCCCTTCTATTTACCTGTATCACAGCCTCGGCCATTGAACTGACCGGAACCGCTGTTCAAGGTGGTTTGATATTCGGCAAGGCTGATCCCGGCAGTACTGTTTCACTGGACGGTGATGCGGTCGTCCTCTCTGAAAAAGGAAATTTTGTAATCGGCTTCGGCCGCGACGAAACCGGTACCCGCGAACTCCAGGTTATATCACCCGGTGCTCAAGTATTCAGAAAAAACCTGGTGGTAAAAGCAAGGGAATACGCAATTGAGCGTGTTGACGGCCTGCCTCCTGCAACAGTCACGCCTGATCCCACAGCGTCGGCCCGGATCAGGGAAGATGCGCGTATGGTCGCCACAGCGCGTAAGCACCGCGATCAGCAGGCTTACTACCGCCAGGGCTTTGAATGGCCTGCAAAGGGCAGGATTAGCGGTGTTTATGGCAGCCAGCGGGTGCTCAACGGCGAACCGCGCAGGCCACACTTCGGACTTGACATCGCAGCACCTGAAGGTGCGGAGGTCTATGCCCCCGCCGACGGCCTGATCACTATGGCTCATCCGGATATGTATTTTTCCGGCGGTACGATTATTCTTGATCATGGCCAGGGACTGTCGTCCACCTTTTTACACCTGAGTAAAATACTGGTGGAAGCCGGCAGCTTTGTCAGGCAGGGCGACCTGATTGGCCTTATCGGTTCAACCGGTCGTGCCAGCGGACCCCATCTCGATTGGCGCATGAACTGGCTCAATCGCCGGGTTGACCCGCAACCGTTATTGCCGCCGGTCGATAATTCGCCTTCCAAATGATATCCAGATGAAGACCACAGTCACATTGGCCCTAAGCCAGCCTGACGTTGTGAGATGTGACAAGCCTTGAATAGTGTTTGAACGCTAGCTGACCGAGTGATCCAGACGCACGGGCGCACCTGCACCGGCGACATATCCACCCTTGATACCCTTGGTGACAACTGAAACCGCGTTATGCGGATGCAGGCTCTCGTAATGGGTACAACGTGCCCAGAAATCGAGAATTCGGTCATCTGAATTCAAAGCGGTCTGAATGCGTCTGCCTGCATCTTCACAAAACATCAGGTTTTGGCCATTGAGTAAGGCAAACGCCTGCTCATCTTC
>RCNE010002341.1_pt1 | contig 10180 bp, 9 predicted proteins | sample 2041361 | NCBI WGS metagenome assembly RCNE01 (sample SAMN09708229, study PRJNA481090) | Marine sediment metagenome, whole genome shotgun sequencing project. | reverse complement strand
CGGCCTGACCGCCGCAGCATGTGGCAGCGACACCGATACCGTCGCCGAGGAGACACCAGATACTGTCGCCGAGGTCGTCGGAGACGATGCAATGGAGGAAGAACTCGCAATGGCGGACCTTCCTGCAACCGTTGTCGACATCGCCGCATCAAGCGACGATTTCAGCACCCTTGTTGCCGCAGTGACCGAAGCGGACCTCGTCGAGACACTCTCGGGCGAAGGTCCCTTCACCGTCTTTGCACCAACCAACGCCGCGTTCGAGCAGGCGCTCGCAGACCTCGGCCTCACCGCTGAGGAACTGCTTGCAAGCCCAGACCTGAGCGGAATCCTCACCTACCACGTCGTCTCAGGCAAGATCCTCGCTGCCGATGCAATCGCAGCAGATGGCACTGACGTCGTAACAGTCAACGGCGACACCATCGCCGTGTCCGTAGTTGATGGCAATGTGATGATCGACGGGGCCACAGTTACCACTGCGAACCTCGAAGCTCAGAACGGCGTCGTCCACGTGATCGATTCAGTCATCCTCCCAGGCTGATCCCGAGCCATCAAGCGATGGCGTAGTTAGAACACGATGGTGCCGGTCTCGACGAGAGGCCGGCACTGTTCGTTTTCCGACGAGTCAGAGTCCTGGAAATGGTTGATCACCGACCTGCGCCTGGATGCGAGCGAGTTCGGCTTGCAACTCGACGGTGACCTCGGCAGCGTCAGCGGTCCCGAAGATGTTGTGCACCTCGAGCGGGTCTTTCACGAGGTCGAACAGCTCCCATTCGACTGGATTGGACGGGCCACGGGCGCCCGGCTGACCTAACGGATCGTTGTAGTAACAGATCAGCTTGTGCGTCTTTGTTCGCACGCCATAGTGCGCAGGACACGCATGGGCGTCGTCGTTGTGCATCCAGTAGCGGTAATACATCGACTCGGGCCAATCGTCGACGGGTTCACCGACGAGTTGTTTCGCGAACGACCGCCCTTGCACGTGATCGGCCGGTTCAAGCCCACAGAGCTCGAGCAACGTGGGTCCGAAGTCGACGTTGACGACGATGTCATCAGTCGTACTCCCAGATGAGATCCGATCCGGATATTGCACGAGCAACGGCATGGCAAGTGACTCCTCGTACATGAGTCGTTTGTCAAACCAGCCATGATCCCCAAGAAAGAATCCCTGGTCCGAGGTGTAGACGACGATCGTGTTGTCGCTCAGCCCGTTCTGCTCGAGCCAATCGAGCATCCGTCCAACATTGTCATCAATCGATGCAACCACGCGGAGATAGTCCTTGATGTAACGCTGATAACGCCAGTCGATCTCCTCGTCGAGCGTGAGGCCTGGCGGAACAACAGCTTTAAGGTCGATGATCGGATCGAGGTCGAGCATCCGCATCTTCACCGATTGCACGACCTCAGCTCGACCGACGAGGTCGTCACGAAACGTGTCGGGGAAGGGGATCTCGACGTCGTCGTACATCGTGAAGTGTTTCGCATCGGGTTCCCATGTCCGGTGTGGGGCCTTGTGGTGGCAAAAGAGGGCAAAAGGAGCGTCAGCGTCACGTTGCTCCAGCCAATTCAAGCAATCGTCGGTAATCAAATCCGTGACATACCCGCCAACTTCATCGATGCCGTGCTCGGAGTCGACGAACACGGGGTTGTGATAGTGACCTTGCCCTGGGAGCACACGCCATCGGTCAAAGCCAGTTGGTTCTGCCGCCGAGCCGTGCCCAAGGTGCCACTTGCCAAAGAGCGCTGTTTGCCATCCCGCCTCCTGCAGTTGTTTGGGAAAGGTCCACAACGTGTTATCGAGCGGCGTGTCCAACGTCGTGACGCCATTCACGTGGTTGTAGGTACCCGTGAGAATCGCCGCTCGGCTTGGGGCACAGATCGAGTTCGTGCAGAACGCCGCGTCGAGTCGCATTCCACCAGTCGCTATTCGATCGATGTTCGGAGTCTCGTTGATGCGACTGCCGTAGGCAGAAATCGCATGGGCAGCGTGATCGTCACTCATGATGAAGACGATGTTGGGACGGGAGGTCATCTGCTCGTTCTAGCTGGCTACGCCGCTGTTCCTCGCAACGGCTACGCCGCTCCCCCACGCAACGGCTACGCCGCTGTCGCCGCCACCTCGGGCTGCTCGACCGAGAGCCATAGGGCAGTACGCACGGTGTCTGCTCGCTCGCGGTCCAAACCGTTCGCCACGATGATGCCCTCGATCATGTCGGACAGCACGGCGGACCATGGCCGATTTCGAATCACTATCGAGACCGTGGCGCCCTTTGGGCGACGTCGAATCGTGCGACTGTAGCCATCGAGCCGCGGCGGCGACGTGAACGCTGGAGGGGTGAGGCCGCACAGGCGCGCCGCTCGCCCGAGATCTCGGGCTGCCCCAGCGAAACGTATCGACGTCGACTCCATTACTTGGAAGTCTCGCGCTGGGGTGTGACAGTCTCCGATTGCGGCTCGACACACAGACCTTCGCGCGCCATATGATCGAGCCAGGTCGAGGAGCGGAGGTCGATATGCGGGTTCGATCAGTAGTAGTCAGTGTTGCGATGGTTGCGTCGGTGGTGATCACCACAGCGACGCCAGTAGGCGCCATGGCGCCGACGTGCGATGGCGAGATCGCGACGATCGTCGGCACACCAGGCAACGATGTATTGCCGGGCACCCCAGGCGACGACGTGATCGTTGGCCTTGGAGGAAACGACCGGATTCTGGCGGGCGACGGAGATGACATCGTGTGCGGGGGTCCGGGGAATGACTTCGTGAAAGGACAACGGGGCAACGACATCCTCCTCGGCGGTGGCGGGAGTGATCGGATATTCGGAAATGCCGGCGCCGACGTGGTGATCGGTGGCGACGGCCCGGACGTGCTCTGGGGCGGGGTCGGACCCGACGACATCTTTGCCGGAACAGGCAATGACATCGTCAACGCCGGTCATGGCAACGACTTCGCGCTCGGCGGATTGGGCAATGACAAGGTCAACGGGAGCACCGGTGCCGACAATCTCTTTGGCGGCCAAGGTTCAGATGTGATCACTGGCGGGAAAGGCTTCGATGACTTGGATGGTGGAGCCGCGAACGACCTCATCACCGGTGGGCCCGGCGCGGACTTCATCAGCGGTGGCCTTGGCAGCGACCGGTGTCGTATCGACATCTTTGACGGGTTCTTCAATTGCCAGGGCGGGAACGTCTCCGGTGGTTCGGGCAATGGCGACGGCGAGATAGCGGTCGAATTCCTGTCCCCCGAATTCGTGCTGCCGTCTCCGGCGGGCCCAAGTTACGTCCTACATATCGATGCCTCCCCAGCTGAGGGAGAGATCATCACCCTCACGGTGAAGGATGCCAACGGGGGCCTGCTGTTCGAAGGCGGCGGGTTCGATCCGGTGTTCAGCAATGTCCTAGTCGCTGGTGGAGTGCCAGCGCTCGTCGAAATCAACGGAGCTGAATTCTGGACGGCGGCCTTCGTCAAGACGAACATTCTCTTCGACGATCTCGTCTCCAATCCCGACCAGGGAAGCCAAGTATTTGGCGTTGCGCCGTCGCTGGACGGCTTTCCCCAAGCACTCACGATCACGGCGACGAACAACGGCAACAACAACTCCGTCTTTCAGTTCGTTTCTGTCGGTGACGAAGGCATCACACTCGAACTCAATGACTCGCTCACACCAGGAGAGAACGCCAGGTTCACCGGGGACCTTCGTGCGTCTGCTCGCTGGGTCGCCATCCTGGCCGCGCCTGCGGTGGAGTGGGAGTTCATCCTCGATGATGGCTGACGTCTTGCTCGACAATTCGACCAGCACATGACCGATGAGCTGAGCCCTGCGCAGCAAGAGGTCGTCGATCAGATAGGCGCTCGCCGAGAGACGTGGCCTGAATTTCCAGCTGAGCTCCGCGGTGAGCTTCGCGGCGAACTCGAAAAAGGTGTGGCCAGCCATGCCGAGCTACTTGGCGACAACGTTTCGATCTGGGCGAACAAACACGCAATCGCGTCTGTGCACGGCTGCGAGAAAAAGTATCTTGCCGATCGCGAATTCCCTGGCTGGTCGGTTCCTCTCGCTCGCGGCACCGTGGTACACAAGGCCATCGAGTTGTCGATCAACTGGCAAGGAACCGCTATTCCCGCCGACCTCGTCGACGAGTCACTCAGCAGTCTCGAATTCGGCGAACAGAACATCAGTGGGTTCATCCAAAGCCTCTCGCCCGCAGATCGGGCCCAGTTACGTTCCGACAGTGTCGACCTCGTCACCAAGTTCGACGAGTGCTGGCCAGCGCTCAAGAAACAGTGGCGACCAGTCACCGAATCGAAGGTGCGTCTGGAACTATTCGAAGGCCGCATCGTGTTGCAGGGCAAGATCGACCTCACCCTGGGACGGGCCGAGGGTCTTCGTGCTGGCAAGGTGCTCGTCGACCTGAAGAGTGGAAAGTTCCAGCAGGGCCACATGCATGACCTGCGCTACTACGCCCTCATCGAGACCATCCGCATTGGTGTGCCACCTCGGCGTATTGCCAGCTACTACCTCGACCAAGGCCGATTCCATCCCGAAGATGTCACCGAGGACATGTTGTTCTCGTCGGCCCAACGTGCCATCGATGGCGTGAACCGCATGATCGAGCTCGAGCTCGACCCATCGAACCCCCGTGTCGCCCCGAGCCCGGCATGCCGCTGGTGTAAGGCACTCGACAACTGCCACGAAGGACAAGTCAGCCTCCGAGAATTCGACGACCCACTCGAAGACCTGCTGTAGCCAATTCTGTGCAGCAGCAAGATCTGTGCAGCTGTGAGTGTCGGACCGGCACCCCCTCCTGCACAGATCCGGAAGCTGCACAGAATTGGAAGCAGAGAGCTACTCGACTGTTCCGTCGAGGATCATCAGGGTCTTGAGGTCGCTGTGGAACTCGAGTGCGTGGTCGCCGCCCTCGCGCCCGATCCCGCTGATGCCGCATCCGCCAAATGGCGCTGTCAGATCTCTCACCAAGAACGTGTTCACCCACACCAACCCCGTGCGGAGTGCGCGGCCGACACGTTCCGCTCGCTCCTGCGAACCCGTCCACACCATTGCTGACAGCCCGTACTCCGTGCTGTTGGCAAGACGGATCGCGTCGGCCTCGTCGGCAAAAGTTTGGAATGTCAGCACCGGACCGAAGATCTCACGTTGCACGACCTCACTATCGTTCGATGCCGGCTCGATCAGCGTCGGCTCGTAGTGCAGGCTTCCGTCGACGGGAGCGCCACCCCGGACGATCGTGTCGCCGGCTGCTCGTGCTCGTTCGACGAAGCCATGGACGTTTGCCCGATGGTCGGGATGCACCAGCGGACCAAGGTCGGTTGCATCGTCGCGACTGTCGCCAAGGACGAGGCCGTCGGCATGTTCGTTGAACTTGGCCAAGAACTCGTCGCGGATCGATTCCTCGACGAGCAACCGCGTGCCAGCGAGGCACACCTGACCCGAGTCGTCATACTGCCAGGCCGCCCGATGTGCAGCGGCGTCGAGATTGCTGTCGGCGAAAACGATGAGGGGCCCCTTTCCGCCGAGCTCGGCAGTGAAGGGCACGAGGTTGTCTGCTGCAGCCCGACCGATGTGACGGCCCGTTTCGGGTGAGCCGGTAAACGTGATGCGGCGCACGCCTGGGTTGCTGACCAGCGCGGCACCAACTTCCTCGCCGATTCCCTGCACCAAGTTGTACGCACCGGGCGGAAAGCCCGCGTCGAGGGTCAGCTCTGCGAGCAGCGCTGCCGACAGTGGCGACCATTCCGCGGGTTTGTGAATGATGCTGTTGCCGGCTGCAAGGGCGGGCGCAAGTTTCCAGGTACTCAACATGAAGGGCGCATTCCAGGGCGTGATCACGACCGCTGGACCAGCGGGCATGCGCTGAACCACGTTGTGCATGTTCTTGGCGTCCCACGTTCGTTCCTCATGGGCAAGAATCAGGTCGGCATAAAGCCGAAAGTTTGTAGCTCCTCGGGCCACCAGTCGGTTCTTCATCGACTCGTACATGAACCCCATGTCGATCGACTCGACGAGGGCGATCTCGTCGTTGTGTTCTTCGATCAGGTCGGCCATCTTGTGCATGACCTCGGCTCTCTGGGCGACCGACCACGACCCCCAGACGGCAAACCCGGCCTTCGCTGCATCCACTGCGGCAATCGCCGTGGCCTCGTCACCACGCGCAACGTCGGCAATGGCACCAACGTCCCAATCGAGCGGAGAACGTGTCTCGAGCGTCGATGGAGACCCGACCCACTGACCGCCGATCAGGTGATCGACGGGCACAGAAACGCCACCCACGTCTGCACGGCGACCGGCCATTTCAGGCGTCCTTCTCAGCTTCGCCCGACGCATCGTCGAGCGTGCTCTCGTAGTGCTTGGCACCGGGACCCATGGGCGATCGGATTCCTCTGAACTCCCAGTCACCGCCTTGCGCAGTGGACATGACCTCTTCGGAGTTGCTCACCTGTGCACCGACATCAGTACGGATAGGCGTCGGGCCCGTGACAATCGTGTTGGTGAGAGCGCCGAGGCCCTCGACCTCGACGGTGACGACGTCGCCCGGATAGACCGTGCGTGAATTGGCCGGTGTGCCGGACAACAAGATGTCGCCGGGAACGAGCGTGATCGTTCGTGCGATGTCGGCGACGATGTAGTGCATATCCCATTCCATCTCGTCGGTGCTGGCGTCTTGTTTGACCTCACCGTTGACGATGGTGCGAATCTGTTTGTTGCGGAAGTCCCAGTCGCTGACGAGACCCGGACCAACCGGGCACAAGGTGTCGCTGCCCTTCACCCGAAGCATCGAACCGGCGTCGGTGTCACGGAAGTCGTGGAGGCCGTAGTCGTTCGAGACGCTGTACCCAGCGATGTACTCGCCCGCTTCTTCGGGTGAAATGTTGCGGCATGTCTTGCCGATGACGATTGCGATCTCACCCTCGAAGTTGAGCCACTCGCAGCCATGCGGACGCACGACGTCGGCGCCGTGGCCGGTCAGCGCGGTGATCGGCTTGTGGAAGTAGGTGGGGGCAGAAGGCAGCTTGGTCATGAACTCGTCGACCCGACTGCGGTAATTGAGATGAATGCAGATGATTTTCGTCGGCTCGACCGGTGCCAAGTGCACGGCATCGCCGATCGCAACGGTTCGACCATCGCCGGCCATCAGGGTCTCCCCCTCTCGACGCACCTCCGTCGCGTAGCCGTCGAGAAGAATCCGTCGAATCTCAGCCATGTCTCGTCCTTGTCGTCCATCGTGCGTGGTCGTTGATTGAGGAAGAATAGTTGCCGAGACGTTCGATGCTGCAACCTGCAGAGGCGGTGCTCTAGGTTGAACAGCCGATGACGAGCGAGGCGAATTCACCAGAACAAGACGATCACCTCGACGCTGAGCGCGATGTTCGCGAGCGACTCGGCGGCCGTCCGCTTGACTTCAACTCACACGATGCGATCTCGAACATCTACCGCGCCGCAGCCGGCGTCAGACGCCGCGCCGAGCGCGAAGTTCTCGCCGACTACGGAATCTCGTTCGGCGGATTCACCATTCTTTGGGTGTTGTGGGTTTGGGACGAGATGGAGACAGCCCAACTCGCAGATGAGTGTGGGCTGGCAAAAGGCACGCTCACCGGAATGCTCACGACTCTGGAGAAACAGGGGCTCGTCGAGCGGGCACGTATTGAAGAGGACAAACGCCGCGTGCTCGTCGCTCTTACTCCTGCGGGCACAAAGCTCATGGACGAGTTGTTCCCCAAATTTAATGCCCACGAGGGCGAGATGGCCAAGGGCCTGTCGGTCGACGAGAAACGCGAGCTCGCGAGATTGCTCCGAATTGTGATCAACAACGCCGCCACTTGAATCGTTTGGTACCAAACGATTAGGGTGCACGGATGGCAGAGCTCAAGGGACTGACGTATCCGCGCACACCAACCGGGGCGGGCACAATTCTCCCTTCGCCGCCCTGGCATTACAGCGGCGAGATGTTGACAGTCGAATTCCGAACCGACCCAAAGAACGTGGCCGAACTTCTCCCGGACGGACTCGAACTCGCCCCCGACGATCCCGGTGCTGTCGCCATCATCTGGGCTGATTGGCAGAGCTGCAGCGGCTCGTTCGACGAGCTACTCGACCCAGCTCGAGCGCAGTACAAAGAGGTCTTCGTCGTGATCCGCTGCATGTATCAGGGTCAGACCTACAGCCGCGCCGCCTACATCTGGGTCGACAAGGACTTCGCAATGGCTCGCGGCCACATCCAGGGTTACCCAAAGAAGATGTCCGAGATCTGGATGACTCGTCCCATCACCGTTGGCAAAGCAGGGCCCCGCCTTGAGGACGGTGGACGATTCGGCGCAACGCTCAGCACGTTCGGACGCCGTATCGCCGATGCTCGTTTCACCATCACCGGCACAGCGGAGAGTGCGGGGTTCGTCAACGGGCACCCCATGCTCCACTCAAGGCAAATGCCCGCGATTGAAATGGATGGCCGTGACAGCCTCGACGAGCTGGTCACCATGGGCGGGTTCGACGTAGAAGTGGGACCGGTTTACAGCGGTGAAGCCGAGCTTGACCTGCATGAGTGCCCAACCGAGGAACTCACACGATTTGGCGACATCGACGTCATCGGCGGGTTCTACAGACAGGTCGGGACATCGATGGCGGGCGGTACCACCGTGTGGGCCGCCGCAAACCCCATGGCTCCAACGCCAACGGCCAGCGAGTAGGAGACGACGATGGCGAATTACGTAGACAACTACCTGGCCGATCTCGGACCTGACGATGCCGACATCACCAGCCACGACACCTATATCGATGGCGTTCCGCACGCAACCTTTGCGCGTCTTCGCCGTGAAGATCCGGTGCACTGGACTGACGAGGCCGACGGTTCAGGCTTCTGGTCAATCCTTCGTTACGACGACGCCCTTGCAGTCAGCCGTGACGTCGAGACGTTCACGTCGTCGAAGGGCATCCGGCTCGAAGAGATGGACGAGGAAGAGTCCGCGGCTCGACGCACTCTGATGGAGCTCGACCCTCCCGATCACACTCGGTATCGCCGCCTGGTCAGCAAGGGATTCACCCGGCGCCGCGTCGAGTCGTACGAGGACACGATCCGTGAACTTGCTGCCGAGGTCATCGACGAAGCACTCAACGAAACCGAGTTCGACTTCGTCAAGGTGGTCGCCGAAGAGCTGCCCATGCGCATGCTCGGCCGCATGCTCGGCACCAGTGATGACGAGGGTCACCAACTCGTGGCGTGGGGTGATGCGCTGCTTGGAAACACTGACCCTGAGTTCACCGACTTTCCCGTCGACCTCACCGACACCGAACAGTTCCGCATGGTTCCCTTCCGCAGCCCTGCATCCATCCAGATCTTCCAGTGGGCTCAGGTGCAGGCGGAGAAACGCCGCGAGAACCCAACGGATGATCTGATTTCGCAGCTCCTCGAGCCCGACAAACAAGGTGTGCCACTCACCGATCACGAGTTCAACAACTTCGTGACGTTGCTCGTCGCCGCCGGCAACGACACGACGCGGTACACCATGACGCATGGGCTCTGGAGCTTCATGAATCACCCGGACCTGTGGGATGCCTGGCGAGCCAACCCCGAGCTGACGCCCACGGCGGTCGAGGAGATCCTGCGAACCAGCGCAGTCACCATGCACTTCCGTCGGACCGCTACCCGAGACGTAGAGATGCGCGGCAGCATGATCAAGGCGGGCGACAAGGTCGTGATCTGGTACAACTCCGCGAACCACGACCCAGACGGCTTCGAGAACCCGTTCCGCTTCGACCTCGCCCGGGAGAAGAACGACCACATGGCCTTCGGTCGCAACGGACCACACCTCTGTCTCGGGGCATGGCTGGCCCGCATGGAGGTCCGGTTGGTATTCGAAGAGCTCATGAAACGTGTGGATCGTTTCGAACCCAACGGCGAACTCGATCGCCTGCGCTCAAACTTCATCTCCGGCATCAAACACCTCCCCGTGAAGGTGGCCTGAGATGGGCGAAATCGTCGGAGCGGCGATCGTCTCGCATGTCCCCACACTCGTTCTACCCGAGGAGGACCGTCGGGCCATGAACGACGGCGAGGACACGACGCTGTTCGCTGGGCTCAATCAGCTTCGTGCCGAAAAGCTCGATCCGTTGGATGTCGACACCGTGATCGTCATCGACACGCACTGGTTCACGACGATCGAGCACATTGTCAC
>RCNE010006500.1_pt1 | contig 10181 bp, 5 predicted proteins | sample 2041361 | NCBI WGS metagenome assembly RCNE01 (sample SAMN09708229, study PRJNA481090) | Marine sediment metagenome, whole genome shotgun sequencing project. | reverse complement strand
GGTGATTATGAGCCAGGTTTAGATGTTGCGCGTTATGTAAATGCTTTCCCAGGTACACCAGGTAGCTATCGCGCATGGATTGGCGGTGTTAGGCCTTCAACCGATATTATTTCCTTACTTGAAAACTTAAACTACGCCTATCACCGCGCTAAAATTGTTGTTTTAGAAGAGCAATTGGCAGCAGCGGGCGAGCATTTTGAAAAAACTAAGATGGCGCCAGCTGAAGGACAACGTAAAGATGATCCAAATCGTGCTTATAAAGTACTGGTGGCAGATTTAATCGGCCTAAAATTCACTGGTCTCGGTGAGCCTGATCACAGTCAAGTTCAAGCACATATTGAGTCTAAAGGTGGTGTTTTCCATGATTCGGCTTTGACATCAGATCAAACGCTTGAAAAAGGTAAAATACACTTCTTCTACGAGCCTAACTTGAGTACCGAAGAAGAGTTGTTAACACACACTTCTGAAGGGCAATATGATTCCACGATTGTTGCGGCTACGTTCTTGCCTGAAACATCTAAATTTGACTTAGGTGGCGTGCGTATTGGCGCTGGCACAGGGAATATGGGTAGTGCGAGTTGGGGTGGAGGAAACGGCGACGGTGGTGATGCGCCATTGATGAATACGCCTAGTTTCAATTCACGTGCAACTGCACAAATGGCGATCAAAGCATTGCTAGACGTACTGCCAAACATACCTGTTTTAGAATTACATAAACGTGTTGTTGATGAAGATTTTGATACAGGAAAAAACCTACGCGAATACCCTACAGAAAAATTGGAAGGGAAGCGTATGGCTGTTATTGGATACGGCAATATCGGGCGTGAAGTTGCAAAACTTGCGCAGGCTTTTGGTATGCATGTGAGTATTTACGCACGACCTATTCACAAAGCATGGATAGAATCAGAAGGCTTCCGTTATGCCGCTTCACCAGAAGAGGCTGCACAAGGTTCTGATGTGATTAGTCCACACACAGGTTTAGGTTCACTCAATAACGATACAGGTGTTTTTGCGAATGCTAATTTAGTCGATGGTAAAGTTTTGAATGCACTAAATGATAATGCGATAGTGATCAACTACGATCGTGGCGAAGTGATTGATGCATCTGCACTAGATGCGGCATTAACAAGTGGTAAAGTTGCTTATGCCAATATTGATGCTGATTTATTTAAGAATGACGCTGGTGAGCTTTCAGGACCTATGGTTCCTTATCTTACTGTCGAGAAGAACCATCGTGGAAAAGTCACCTTATTGCCTCATGCCGCGGCGGACACAGAACATGTTTCTCGTGTAGAAGGGGCGAAACAAGCGGTTGATCAAATCTTTGATGTTATTCAATATCAACGCGTCACAAACTTAAAAGGTGATTTACCTGAAGGGTACCAATCAGCGGGTGCTAAAACAGTTAATGGTGTCGGCAAAGTAACAGGGCAAGATATAGCTAAAGTAGCCGCTGATACGAACACAATTGCTGAATTACGCGCATCGGCTGAAAAGCATTCTGGGGAGCGGTTGAAGCGACCGATAACCCTGAGTTACGTCAAAACTTGATTACTCGTTATGGCTCTGAATTACTGCAAACGATAAATAGTTATGATCAACTTATGATTACTAACGGTATTAAAGGTCCATACAGCGAGTAACATATAGGAAATGCATAATTTAATACCGTCATGCAGGCTTGTACAACGCGATTAATTTTTTATTTGCTTGTTTTACGCTCCTCAAATTGAGGATAGTTATCGTTTATTGAATACCATGATGCTTTTGATGCCGTGAAAATATGGTATTTATTCTCACAACTAAAAGAACTTTCTATTGTGCCTACTCGTAAACGTTTGATATCGGGTAGGTTTTTTAGGGCGCTGTATAAGGGACTGCCACAACTTTCGCAAAATGCTCTAACCTTATTGTTATCGGATTCAACAAATTCCTTTATGAAGTCCTGACCTGAAAATTGTAATTTCCTTGAGTCGACAGAACTGTTCGTTGCGAATGCACCACCTTGAGCTTGTCTGCATCGCGAACAATGGCACATGGCAATTTCCTTAATATCACCATCAAATTCGAAGCGGACTTTGCCGCACAAACAACCACCTTTAATCATTTACATTTCCTGTTTGATTTATAACGCCTAAAAGTAGATACCTTCCTCGACTCCCTTGTTTTCAATAAAAGGGAGTCAGGAAGGTAGTAGAGCACAACCGTAAGGAAATGCCGGGGAAGGTTGTCGTAATACTATGAATTTCACGAAACTCCCCAAACAATTATGAGGATCAATCCTCCCAGCCACCAATCGCTTTGATTTCAAGGAAGTCTTCCAATCCCCAGACGCCGCCTTCACGTCCATTGCCAGATTGTTTGTAACCGCCAAACGGTGAACCTGCACTGCGGAATTGGCCATTAATTTCAACCATGCCTGAACGCAATTGACGTGCTACACGGTGAGCTCGTTCTTTGTCACTGGTTTGTAAGTAATTCGTTAAACCAAACGGTGTGTCATTAGCGATTGCTATGGCTTCTTCTTCGGTATCAAACGGAATAATAGTTAGTACTGGGCCAAACACTTCTTCGCGCGCAATACGCATATCGTTGTTTACATCGGCGAATACGGTTGGCTTAACAAAATATCCTTTTTCAAAGCCTTCTGGTTTTCCAGTACCACCTGCTATCAGTTTTGCGCCTTCATCAATTCCAACCTGAATCAGTTCCTGAATCTTGTCATATTGCATTTGACTTACGGCTGGGCCGATATGTCGACCTTCTTCGCTTGCTTGACCCACTTCTGTTTTTTGTGCGGTATCAATCGCGGTTTGCACTGCTTGATCATAAATACTGCGTTCTACTAGCATGCGAGTAGGGGCGTTACAGGATTGACCTGTGTTTTGAAAACAATGGCGAACTCCACGCGTTACGGCCTTTTCATCAGCATCAGCAAAGATAATATTCGCGCCCTTACCACCGAGTTCTAGACTAACGCGCTTTACGGTGTCAGCCGCTGCTTTGCTAATAAGAACACCTGCTCGAGTCGAACCCGTAAACGACACCATATCAATATCTGGATGTGAAGATAAGGTACTACCAACCCCTGGACCATCGCCATTTACAAGATTGAACACTCCCGCTGGGAAACCAGCTGCATCAATCATTTCAGCCAATAATAGGGATGAAAGTGGTGAAATCTCAGAAGGTTTTAGAATACAAGTACACCCAGCCGCCAATGCATTGGCAACTTTTAGAATGACCTGGTTCATCGGCCAGTTCCATGGTGTGATTAATCCACATACGCCGATTGCTTCATAGTGAATGCGATCATTAGGTGCGCGGTCATTTAAGCCTCGCTCAAATTCGAAATTCTTTAGTTCACGAATCGTGGTTTTAAGATGACCTAAACCCGCGCCAGTCTGTGAGGTTTGTGATAAAGAGATGGGTGCGCCCATTTCAGTAGACATGGCTTGTGCCATTTCCTCACTGCGGTTCTGATACTGTTCCACCAAGGCATTTAGGTATCCTAAACGTTCTTCTTTGCTGGTAGTGCTCCAACTATTAAATGCCGCTTTGGCAGCCGCAATCGCTGCATTAGTATCTGCTTCACTACCTAAAGTAATCGTTGCTTCAACTTCTTCGGTGGAAGGGTTGATGACTTCAAAAGGATTTCCGCCTTGAGAGTCTGTCCATTGACCGTTTATGTAAAATTGAGATGTTTTCATTATTTTTCCTCTATTTTTGTTAAGGATTATGCCAAGGGTTGATACTCACCTGACATATAGCCCTCAAGTAAATTGTATTTTTAGATTCTACCCGAACCCATATAGGGAACGCGTCAATCTGCACCCAAAGAGTGGGTGTTTTCTATGACGACATTAACATACAACAATGCTGATGTAAGGTGTTTGTCTAATATCTGCTTATCCCTTAAACACTGTGACGACGATCCGAATAAAATGATTAAAAAGTAGGGGGGTGTCATTTTTTATGTTTAAGTAGTAATAATTTGAAATAAATATTTTCTACAGACTTTTTATGTATAAATTATTAGAAATAGTACTAATAATTTATAATAGAGTATTAATTATTTCGTTTGATCTACTTTATCTTTTATAACTTTAAGAGGTAATGAATTCCACATATTTCTATTTTTAGATCAGTGACTATTTCCAGCAAAATTGATTGAACATTCCATTACTAAATTAATTAATAAAACTACTTACAGGATTTTTTTACTGGGAAATAGATTAAACTTATGAAATTTACATGACTGTATTTTTATTATTTTTTCTTTCATGCTTACCAAAAGAAAAGATCACTTGTATTTACTGCTTATGTTGATTAAATAAGTCTAAAGGGCTATTAACTAAAATCAGGTGCAATTTGGGTATTTTGGGTAATTTTGTTTAAGTATTTTGTGTATACCAGACGATAATAGAAAGGTTAAACATGGCAACAGAAAAAAATGAAAATCCTATGAATAATACGTTCACAGGGATATCACGTAAAACTCTTGTTTTAATCCTTGCAGGCGGTGAAGGTTCTCGTTTAATGGGCCTAACTGAATGGCGTGCAAAGCCAGCTGTGCCTATATGTGGAAAATATCGAATTATAGATTTTGCACTTTCAAATTGTGTAAATTCTGGACTCAGAAAAATTACCGTTTTAACTCAATATAAATCTCATTCCTTACTGAGACATTTACAGCGAGGCTGGAGTTTTCTACGCGCTGAAATAGGTGAGTTTGTAGAGTTGTTACCAGCACAACAACGTACTGCAGAAAAAACTTGGTATAAAGGCACAGCCGATGCCATCTATCAAAATATTGACATCATGCGCAGTCATGGTGCTGAGTACGTGATTGTGCTTGGAGGAGATCATGTGTATTCCATGGATTACTCTAAGATGCTAATTCAACACGTACAATCGGACGCTGACTTTACCGTAGGTTGTATTGAAGTTCCCAGAGAGGAAGCAACTGGTTTTGGGGTTATGGCGGTTACCGAGGATATGAAAATTTCTGATTTTGTAGAAAAGCCTGAAAATCCTCCGTCCATGCCTGGGAAATCAGGTTCTGCTTTGGCTTCTATGGGTATTTATGTATTTTCTACTTGTTTTCTCTATGAAACCTTAAAAGAAGATGCAGAAAATTCTTTATCCTCGCATGACTTTGGTAAAGATATTATTCCTTCAAAAATCAAAGATTCCAATGCAATGGCTTATGCGTTTACTGATGAAAATACGGGAAAGCCAGCATACTGGAGAGATGTGGGTACGCTCGAATCCTATTGGAAAACCAATATGGAATTGTGTGATATTCATCCTGAATTAAATCTATACGACCATCATTGGCCTATTTGGACCTATCAACCGCAATACCCCCCAGCTAAATTTATTTTTGATGATGAAGGTCGAAGAGGTGAAGCGATAGATTCTCTGGTTTCAGGGGGATGTATCATTTCCGGTGCTAGAATAAAACGTTGCGTTGTTTCATCAGGTACCTTTATCGATTGCCAATCTCACATTAAAGATTCTGTCATTCTTCCTCAAGTTCGTATCGGAAGGGAGTGCCGCATAAGCAAAGCTATAATTGATAAGTCTTGTGTGATTCCTGATGGAACCATTATTGGGGAAAATATTGAAGAAGATCGGAAAAGATTCCATGTTTCTCCTGAAGGGATAGTATTAGTAACTCCAACAATGCTCGGCCAGGATTTGTTTTCATTAGAAGGTAATGACTTATGACGTCAAAATTAAAAGTCGTCTTATGCTGGCATATGCATCAGCCATTTTATCGCGAGGGAAAAGATGGCATTTTTCATCTACCTTGGGTTTATCTACACGGTATAAAAGATTATACCGACATGGCAAAACATCTTGAGAACAATCCTGAGATGTCAGCGGTAGTTAATTTTTCTCCGGTATTGCTAGAGCAGCTTGAACAATATGTCGAAGAACTTAAGTCATTTGAAGCTAAGGCTAAGCACAAAGTTAATCCATTATCTGATCCTTTGCTTTCGATTCTTGCTGGAACTGAAGGGATCCCCACTAACCTTGAAGGAAAGAAGCGTTTATTTGAGGATTGTAAAAGGTGTTATGCATTGCACATGATTGAACCTTATCCTGCATTTCATCAATTAATCAATAATTTAGATAGTACTTTTAATCATAGTGTTGAAGAGAAAGAGTTTTCACTTGAGAGTATAGAAGATCAAAAGTTTTATGATTTAGTAGTTTGGTATCACTTGGCCTGGTTGGGACATTCATTAAAAGATTTAAAACAAGTAAAGCAGTTGTTTGCCAAACAACAAGACTATTCTTTAGCAGATAGACAACAACTAGTTTCAATCATTTATGAGGCCTTAGCTGGAATTATTCCTCGTTATAAATCGTTGTCGGATAGTGGGCAAATAGAATTGTCACTGACACCCTACGCACATCCAATTGTACCGTTACTGAATAACTTTGAAAACATGAGTTGCTCAATGCCAGACGCACCTAAGCCAAATTGTGAGAATTACCCAAGTGGTGAAAGTCGCTCTGAATGGCATATGGAAAAAGGTATTGAATCGTTCAAACACTTTTTTGGTAAAAAGCCTGATGGTGTTTGGCTATCTGAAGGTGGTGTCAGTGAAGATGCGATTCAGATGTTGGATAAATACGATATCAGTTGGACCGCATCTGGCGAGCAAGTATGGCGCAACACATGTAATATAAATCAGTTAGCCTCAGAAGAAATTGACAATAAGAAAGCCTTGTTTAGACCTTATCAGTATCAAGATCATAAAACAAAACTGTATTTTCGTGATGATGGTCTTTCTGATTTTATAGGCTTTGAGTATAGCCATTGGAATGCAGATGATGCAGCCAATAATTTTGTAGAAAACTTAGATAATATTGCTAATTTTATAGGAGAGGATGCTGACCAGCATGTTGTTTCTGTCATTTTAGATGGAGAGAATGCTTGGGAGTACTATCATGATAATGGTTATCACTTTCTAGATGCGCTATACAAAAAAATGAGTCAATGTGAAAGTATTGAAATCACGACATTCGCGAAAGCATCAGCTTCGGTGGCTGCTACTAAAGTTGATAAAATTTGCGCTGGTAGCTGGGTTTATGGAAGTTTTTCTACGTGGATAGGTCAGGAAGATAAAAACCGAGCATGGGAATATTTAGTCGTCGCTAAAAAAGCTTGTGATCAAGCTGTAGCTACCGGAAGCTTAACTAAAGAGGTTTTAGCTGAGCTCGATGATCAACTGGCTATGTGTGAAGGTTCTGACTGGTTTTGGTGGTTTGGCGATTATAACTCTTCTGGAAGTGTGCATGATTTTGATGAGTTATTTAGAATCCAGTTGAAAAAGCTTTATAACATTATTGATAAAACTCCTCCTGAGTATTTGAATCATGCTATTTCCGTTGGAGGGGTGGCAATGCTGAAAACGCTGGAACCATGAGGCGTAATGCGTAGATGGAAAGCTATTCTCAGCTGGTAAAGCAAAATGCTCGATTGAGTGGCGTTTTGCTTCATCCGACTTCATTTCCTTCGGGTGTCTTAGATAAAGATGCCAATCGTTGGATTGATTTTATGGCTGAAGCTGGTTTAAGTGTGTGGCAAATTTTACCTTTAGGAGCGCCTCAAGAAAATTTATCGCCATATCAATGTTATTCAGCCTTTGCGATGAATTCAGCATTGCTTGAAAGCAGTGCATACGAAACGAGTAATTTTGAAGATCCTGAATATAAAAACTGGTTAAAAGAACAAGAATATTGGATACATGACTATGCATTATTCATGTCGCTTAAAGTAAACTTCGATTTTATTCCTTGGTATGAATGGTCTGATGAATACCGGCTTCGCCATCAAGACACGTTAGATTCATACAAAAGCAATAACAGTGATCGTATCTCAGCTATCTATTGGCAACAGTTTTGTCTTTATCGCCGCTGGGGTGAAATTCAGCAGTACGCGCATCAACGAAACATAATGATCTTTGGTGATATGCCTATTTTTGTTGCTCACGACAGTGCAGATACTTGGATGAGTCCAGAATTATTTTTGTTGAATGAAGACAGTCAGCCTTCAGTAGTTGCGGGTGTTCCACCTGATTATTTTTCAGAAACAGGACAGCGCTGGGGTAACCCACATTATAATTGGGATCAAATGCGCCAAAATGATTTTGAGTGGTGGATGCAGCGCTTAAAAAACCATTTTGACCTTTTTGATTTAGTACGCATAGATCATTTCCGAGGTTTAGAAGCTGTTTGGGTTATTCCAGAGAGTTGTGAAACTGCAATTGATGGTGAGTGGCAAAAAGTACCCGGTGAAGAGTTGCTTCAACATTTAAAGCAAGATATGGGTGACTTAGCTATCGTTGCAGAAGACTTGGGAATTATAACGCCAGAAGTTAACGAGCTTCGTAAAAAATATAAGCTACCAGGAATGTCAGTTTTACAATTCTCATTTGATAGCTTTTCAGATAATCCGCATAAGCCTGAAAACATTACTTATGATCGCATTGTTTATACAGGTACGCATGATAATGATACTTCACTAGGGTGGTTTAACAATGAAAATGAAGATACAAAAAACCACATAATGAACACTTTGGGAATTACTAATCCTGAGCTCATCGCTGAAAAGATGATTGAAGTTGCAGTGAATAGCGCAGGCCAGTTAGCTGTTTTTCCACTTCAAGACCTGCTTAATTTAGGCTCTGAAGCACGCATGAATATTCCTGGAGTTTCGGATAATAACTGGAGTTGGAAATTCCAGTGGGAACAATTAACACAAGCGCTGGCGAATGAAACCAGATCACGACTTGATGCTGCGGGTCGATTATTAACAATGGAAGTGAACTAATGGCTCAAGCAAAGAAAGATGCTGGGAAGACCAAAACGATTAAGAAAACGGTTACTACTGAAACAGTGATGGATAGTTCCATGAAAAGCATACAACAGGCTAAGCATCATGATCCTTTTGCAGTGCTTGGTAGACACAACCTGAAAATAGCTAAAAATAAAGAACAATCTTTAGTTCGCAGCTTCTTACCTCATGCTGAAACAGTTGAATTAAAGGGCTTTGGTGAAATGCAACGCATTACCAATAGTGATCTGTTTGAATATAAATTGTCAGCTAAAGAAGCCAAATCACTCGATCAGCATTACACGCTAAAATGGCAACAAAAAAATAGTGAACAGTGGCATGAAACTATCTCAGCTTATAGTTTTGATCCACAAATAGGGGAGATGGATATACACCTTTTTGCTGAAGGTAATCATCATCATGCGTATCAATTTCTTGGCGCTCACATTCAAACCATTGACGGCATAATAGGCTGTCAATTTGCCATTTGGTGTCCTAATGTTAAAAGAATTAGTGTCGTTGGTGATTTCAATGGTTGGGATGGACGTAGAAACCCTATGCGCAGTCGCGGATCTTCTGGCCTTTGGGAATTGTTTATCCCGAGCTTAGTCGCTAATGATAATTACAAATTTGAAATTCTTACGCAAAATGATGAGATTTTAAAGAAAACCGACCCTTATGCACAGTCTATGGCGTTGCGACCTGACACTACTTCATATATCTCATCCACTGAAAAATTTAAGTGGCAAGATAACGAATGGCTGGAGCACCGTAGTAACTTTGATTGGCAACATAAGCCAATTAGTATTTATGAATTGCATGCTGGATCATGGCGTCGTGATGAACAAGGAAACTTTCTAAATTGGCGAGAAATTGCCAAGCATCTGATTCCTTATATCAAGGAATTAGCTTACACGCATATTGAACTCTTGCCTATTGCAGAACATCCCCTAGATCAATCATGGGGTTATCAAGTGACTGGTTTCTTTGCACCGACAGCCCGTTTTGGTACTCCTGATGATTTTCGTTATTTCATCGATGAATGCCATAAAGCGCATATTGGGGTTATTTTAGATTGGGTTCCAGCTCATTTCCCTAAAGATGCATTTGCACTAGCGAAATTTAATGGAGAGGCTCTTTATGAACATGCTGATCCTCGTCAAGGAGAACATCAAGACTGGGGTACTTTAATTTTTAATTATGGTCGCAACGAAGTCCGTAATTTTCTGATTACCAATGCAGTGTATTGGATTGAAGAATTCCACTTAGATGGTTTACGCGTTGATGCAGTAGCCTCGATGCTTTACCTCGATTATTCAAGAGAAGA
>RCNE010002339.1_pt1 | contig 10184 bp, 12 predicted proteins | sample 2041361 | NCBI WGS metagenome assembly RCNE01 (sample SAMN09708229, study PRJNA481090) | Marine sediment metagenome, whole genome shotgun sequencing project. | reverse complement strand
GACGCGACCGAGCCAACGAATCCGCAGACGCGCCCCGCCTTCGATCATCGAAGCTCCTGGTCCCAATCCCAGGTCTCGAGGTTCGTTCGAATTCGGTTGAGGAACTGCGTCGCGACGGAGCCATCGAAGGCCCGATGGTCCCAGGTGAGTCCGAGATATCCGATATGGCGTACTGCGATGGTGTCGGTGCCGTCGGGCAAGGTCACCACGGTCGGGCGCTTCTTGACGGTGTCGGTTGACAGGATCGCGACATTGGGCAGGTTGATGATCGGCGCGCTCAGGTAGGAGCCGAAGGGCCCAGGGTTCGTGATCGTGAACGTGCTCCCTGAAATGTCATCCGGCTCCAGGTTGCCATCGCGGGCCTTCTCTGCCATCGCCCGGATGCTGCGGGCGAGGCCTTTCAGGGTCAGTCCGTCGGCCCCTCGAACGGTCGCGACGAGGAGGCCTTTCATGTCGAGATCGACCGCAACACCGAGATTGACACCATGGTGATGGGTGACGGTTCCCGCCTCGAGATCCAACGAGCTGTTCACGATGGGGAAGGCCGAGAGTGCGTCCATCATCGCTCTGGCGATGAACGGAAGGTACGTCAACGAGAACCCCTCGTCGGCCTTGAATCGGGCGCGATGTGCCGCACGGACGTGCTCAACTTGCTCGTAGTCGACCTCGCTCGACGTCCAGACGTGAGCGGCCGTGCGCTTGGCATGGACCATGTGATCAGCGATCGTGCGTCGCAGTCGTGGGATCTCGACAACCTCGTCACTACCGCCCGTGGTGATCGTCACCTTCGTCGGAGGAGCGGGTACCCGATCCATCGTGGCGGCAACTGCGGTGGGAACCGTGACGACTGCAGGCGGCACCACTTCGGCGATCGACTCCGGAGCGGGAACCGGGACCGTCATTTCGGCTTCCGGCTCGGGGGCCGGGGGTGCAGCAGGAACGTCAGGGGGATCAGCCGGCGTTGGGACTACAGGAGCCCCTGAGCCTGCTGCGATGTACTGCTCGACGTCTCTTCTGGTGATGCGCCCTCCATCCCCGCTCCCAGGGACAAGGTCGAGATCGACAGCCTGGTCTGCAGCCAGACGACGCACGACGGGTGACAGGATCCCCCGCCGCGACGAGTCGCCGGAGACAACCGGCGGTGGACTTGGCTCCGGTGCGACCGCAACCGGCGGTGGACTTGGCTCCGGTGCGACCGCAACCGGCGGCGGACTTGGCTCCGGTGCAACCGCAACCGGCGCCGCTGGGCTCGGAGTGCCGGTCGGACCCATCGCCGGAGTGCCGGTCGGACCCATCGCCGGAATGCCCGGCGGTTCCTCGGGAGCCACAGCCTCGGCAGCCTCACCGATGATCGCGATCGCGGTTCCCACTGCGACGGTCTCACCGGCCGCAACGAGGATCTCACTGATCAGGCCTGATGCCGGGGATGGCATCTCCGTATCGACCTTGTCGGTCGAGATCTCAACAAGCACCTCATCTTCCACGATCGAGTCGCCGGCCTGTTTGGCCCAACTAAGGATCGTCCCCTCGGTCACCGTCTCTCCGAGTTGTGGCATCGTCACCGTCACGGACATTCTCTTGTGCTCCTTCGTGTCCGGGGTTCAGTTCTCAACATCAATGCAGTGGTCTGCCGGCGGCCGCGAGCAGGGTCTCGCCGATGCCTTCGGAGATCGTCGGATGGGCGTGGATGAATGCTGCGGCCTCCGAAGGCAGCGCTTCCCAACCCACCGAGTACATCAATTCGTGGACGAGCTCGCCGGCGATCGGATCGACGACTGTCGCCCCGAGCATCGGACCATCCTTCTGGGCAACGATCTTCACGACTCCGCCGGTGTCTCCGTGGATGATCGCGCGACCGACGCCACGCATGCCGTGATTCGTCACCTCGACGTCGAAACCTTGCTCGATCGCCTGGGCTTCTGTGAGGCCGACCGACGCCGCCTCCGGGTGTGTGTAGACGACCATCGGGACCGCCCGATAGTTGACGGGTGCCGCTTCGCCCGTCGCGATATGCGTGATCGCTGCGATCGCCTCAGCGAAACCGACATGGGCCAATTGTGCGGTTCCAGCGACAACATCACCGACGGCATAGACATGCGGAACCACGGTCTGCATCGTCTCGGGATCAACGGGGATGAAGCCCCGGTCGGTCTCGATGCCGGCCGTCTCGAGACCGATGCCGTCGGTAACCGGTGCGCGGCCAACCGCAACGAGTACGACGTCGACCTCGACGGAATCGTCGCCGACCGGCACAGTCACGCCGGTTGCCGAGAACCCGGGTGCGCCGACTTGCGTGCCCGTCTTGACTTTGATGCGCTTCTTCCTGAATGAGCGTCCGACCGCTTTGGCCGCTTCGGGTTCCATGCCGGGGAGAATCTGGTCGAGCGCTTCGAAGAGGTGCACCTCGGTTCCGACATCCGCCAGCATGGACGCGAATTCAGCACCGATCGCTCCGGCTCCGATCACGGCAACGCGTTCCGGCTGACGATCCCAGTCGAGGGCATGGTCGCTCGTGACGATCCGTACACCGTCGATCTCGTATCCGGGGATCGTACGAGGGACGGACCCGGTGGCGAGAACGATGGTCGCTGCCGGCAAGACGCTTGCCGTACCGTCGAGGGCCACTACCTCGACTCCTCCGTCGACGATCCGACCGAACCCATTGTGAACTTCGACTCCCCGGGTCTTCAGGAGTCCTGAGAGGCCCTTCACCAGGCCGTCCACGATCTGATTCTTCCTGGCCAGCGCGGCCGGCCAGTCGAGAACCGGTTCGGATGAGACGACCCCGAACTCAGACGAGCGAGCGACGGTCTGATAGACGGATGCCGATTCGAGCCACGACTTAGCCGGAATGCACCCTCGCACGAGACACGTTCCGCCGAGTCGGTCCTTCTCGACGAGGGCTACGGAGAGGCCGAAATTGTGGGCGTAGAGAGCGGCCGCATAGCCGCCCGGACCTCCACCGATGATGACAACGTCGTGCACTGCTTCCTCCGAACTCGAGCACCGTCAGACTAGTGCTTCGTCCATCGCTGATCTGACATGCCGGGCGTTCTGGTGGCGTCGCTGTCCAACTTCGAGGACCGAGACGATTGAGCCGGGAGCCGATCAGCTCCGGACCAGTCCCAGGAGGCGTTCGGCGTTTGCGTGAAGCACTCGACGCCGGACACCCTCATCCACAGACCCTGGACCCCACTCGGCGAGCGCGTCATCGAGCGACGCAAGACACCAATCGCTGCCGAAGAGGTAACGATCAAAGTCGGGGCCCGCAAGAGCATCAAGATCACGCATGCACTCGCCGGGCGTCGAACCGACCAGATTCAGCCAGACATTCGACTTGTGGGCCGCAACCGCGACGGCCTCGTCCCGCCAGAGACGACCAAGGTGGGCGATAACGATCTGCAGGTCCGGGAAATTGGCAGCGACCTCATCGACTGCTGCGGGAGCGCCATGGGAAAGTCGTAGCCCGGTTCCGCCCGGCATGCCCGATCCAAGCCGGGAGTAGCCGGTGTGGAACAAACAGATCAGATCATGTTCTGCCGCTGCTTCATAGACGCTGAACGCGTGGTGCGATGACGGGTCAAATCCCTGTCCAATCGGATGGAAAGCGAGACCGATGAGACCGAGTCGCGCAGTGGAGTGAACCCCCGCAACGGCACCAGCGCCTCTGGCAGGGTCTATCGAACCGAATCCGTAGAACACATCGGGATGGGCTGCCACCATCGCCGCCACATCGCCACTAGAGAAGGGCCGTTGCTGCGTGGCGGTCTCGGTATCCCACCCGAGGAGAACTGCCTTCCCACTCCGATCCCGGTAGTAGGAGGCCACGTCATCGACCGTGAGGATCTCGAGGTCAGCCTCGATTCGGTCCTCCAAGGATTTGAGATACGGCGCAATCGGACCGCTCAGGAGCTCCGCGACCGGAGGATGCACGTGGAAATCGATGAAGTCCGTCAACGGGGGCGGAATCCTCGATTCTGAGCCTCGGCGAGGGTGTCGGGTCCGAATGCTTGGAGGAGCTTCTCGCCCAGGAGATCCCGACGCTCTGCTCGCTCTTCAAGGACGGTGAAGTCGTCTGAAGTGTCACAGTCGTAGACGACCATGTCGTCACGGGTTCCGACGAATCGGTTGTGCTCGAATCGACGAAGTCGGGTCATACTCCGACGATAGTCACGTTAGGAGTTGGTGAGTCGAACTGTTGCCGCCGAGAGACCGCTGCCACCAGCCTTGATACCAATTTCCCCATCGATACCTTCGCCGGAGAATTCGATGAACCACGCGGTGTCGGTTCCGTCGGAGCTTGTGATCTCATACCCGCCCAAGGGCAGATTCTCTTCGTAGTACGTCACTACGGCTTTGACCGACGCCGGGAGCGTGATGATCATCTCCGTGAGGCCACGATTCGTGTCCACCAGCGTTGCGCCGATGACGGCTTGATCAGGGATAGGGAACGAGTCCGGAACTGCCTCCGGGACTGAACCCCTGCCGAAGACCACACCCGACGCGTTGGCGTCCGCGGTCGTCGTGGTGTCCTCCGAGGAATCCGCACATCCAACGGCGATCAGAGCGACCACGACGAGTGCCATCAATGCGCCGAAAAGTCTGTTCATCTGCATGGCCGTGATGATATGGAGAGACGCGGAATAGCAGACAGGAGACAGGAGACAGGAGACAGGAGACAGCGAAGATGGTCTCCCTGCGGGTGGTTCGCTGTTCACAAATCCTCTCCCCAGAGATCTGGCCACTGGTAGGTTGCCGCACAATGGATTTCCACTCGATGCGTCTCTTCTTCGCGCTCCTGGCGCTCGCTGCGAACGTTGCCACGATCGGCATCGTGGCCATCGGTGTCGCCGGCAGGACCGGGCCGTCGGGTCATGCACTGCGTGAGCGGGTCTTCGGTGCGCTCAATGGTCTCGAGCTGTGGCTCGGTTTCGCCGTCGCTACGACGGCAACACTCGGCAGCCTCTACCTCTCCGAAATCGTCCACCTGATCCCGTGCACGTACTGCTGGTACCAGCGCATCGCGATGTATCCGCTGGTCGTCATCCTCGGAATCGCTGCAATCCGGAAGGATCACGGCGTGCGCATCTATGCGGGGGCCCTGGCCGTGGTCGGTAGCGTCATCGCTTTGTACCACCGCACCGTCCAGGCGTTCCCGGAACTCAACGGCTCCACTTGCTCGTCCGGCGTGCCGTGCACCGCCGCCTACTTCACCCTGTTCGGATTCGTCACGATCCCGTACATGGCGCTGAGCGGGTTTCTCCTGATCCTGGCCCTGTTGTACGTCGATCGCTCCAATAGCGCCGCCTAGCGGCCATCATTGCCCGTCCCCCGAGAGGAGCCCCATGGCCGGAACAACCAAGAACCAGCCGCAGTCGTCCGGCAAGTCCCGTTCGATTCCCATCGTCGGCATCGTGTTCGCTGTGGTCGCGGTTCTCGCCGTCATCGCCGTCGTGTTCGCCGGGAATACAGCAGTCGGCGCAGAATTCGGTGAACCCCAGGTTCAGGGACAGCTCTCCCTCATGCCGCCGGATGCCGCAGTCGACACCTCCGCGATTGGAGAAACGGCCCCGATCGTGATCGGGGCAGACTTCGCTGGAAACGAGGTCCGGATCGAGAATGACGGCAGGGCCAAGGCCATCGTGTTCCTCGCCCACTGGTGCCCTCACTGCCAGAACGAGGTCCCTGAGGTACAGGCGTGGCTCGACTCGGGTGGCGGGGTCGAAGGCGTCGACATGTACTCAGTCGCGACATCGATGAACTCCACGCGCGACAACTTCCCGGCGTCCGAATGGCTTGATCGGGAGGGCTGGACGGTACCTGTGATCGTGGACGACCAGGAGAACAGCGTCTACATCTCACACGGTGCCGGTGGGTTCCCATTCTGGGTCTTCGTGAACAGTGACGGAACCGTTGCTGCACGGGCTGCCGGAAGAATCGGGATCGATCAACTCGAACAGTTCATGAACGGACTTTCCTAGGAGCAGACATGGAACTCGGATTGATGGTCGAGCCCCAGGTAGGGGGCAGCTACGCCCGGTTGCGAGAGCTCGTCCTCTGGGCAGAAACCGAGGGACTCGACGCCTTCGCCCGTTCCGATCACTTCCTGGACCAGGAACGTTCTGCTCCAGCCACGGACGCTCTCACGACGCTCGGCGGCCTCGCCGAGGTCACGGAAACGATCCAACTCGTTGTTCTCGTGACACCGATCACGTTCCGTCACCCGGCGGTGATCGCGAAAACCGCGACAACGCTCGACGAGATGTCCGGTGGTCGTTTCGCTCTGGGTATCGGCACCGGCTGGATGCAGGGCGAGCATGACATGCTCGGCATCGACCTCCCCGAACTTGGCGAGCGCTTCGACCGACTCTACGAGACACTGTCGTACCTCGAGGCGGCATTCGGTTCGAGCGAAGGTTTCGTCGGCGCTCACTACAACCTCGCCCCAATCGATGTCCTCCCCCATCCTGTCAACGTCCCAATCGTGATCGGTGGAAGCGGGATGAAGAAGACGCCCGCATATGCCGGTCGCTTCGCGAGCGAGTACAACATGTTCGTGACCGACAGGGAAACGGTCGAACGACGCGTGGATGTCATGCGGGCCGCCGAGACGGATGCCGGTCGAGACCCCGGCAGCGTGAAGGTGAGCTTCGTCGGTCCCGCCGTCGTCGCCGCCACCGATGACGAGTACGTCGCGCTTCTTACGGACCGTGGTTCGAAGCGAGACATGAGCGCGGTCGAGTACGAAGCCTTCCTCGAAGAACGGAACGTTCCGCGAGGAGTGCCGGATCAGGCAGCGGCCGTCATCGCGGATCTCGAAGCGATGGGCGTCGGACGCTTCTACGTCCAGCAGTTCTCGCATCTCGATGACGTTGACACGGATGAACTCGCCCCCGTGTTCAGAGCACTACGAGGATAGGAGAAACCCCATTGTCTATGGGTTCGCACGGGCCTAACCTCGCGCCCATGACACCTCTGCTCGTTGTCGAAGATCTGCACGCCTCGGTCGAAGGGACCGACATCCTCAAGGGTGTCGACCTCAGCGTCAATCAGGGTGAGATCCACGCGATCATGGGCCCGAACGGTTCCGGCAAGTCGACGCTTGCCAACGTGCTGCTTGGCCATCCGTCGTATGTGGTGACGCAGGGCACGATCACCTACAAGGGCGAGGACATCACCGAGGCCACGCCCGACGAACGGGGACGCACCGGCATGTTCCTCGGCTTCCAGTACCCGGAGGAGATCCCGGGCGTCTCTGTCATCAACTTCCTCCGTACAGCGCTCTCCAATCGAACCGGTATCGACTACACGGTGCTCGAACTGCGCCTCAAGGTCGTCGAAGCCATGAGGGACCTTGAGATGGATCCGGCGTTCGCCGACCGATACCTGAACGAGGGCTTCTCGGGCGGCGAGCGGAAGCGCAACGAGGTGCTACAGATGGCTGTCCTCGAACCGGATCTGGCCGTCCTCGACGAGACCGACTCCGGGTTGGACATCGACGCTTTGAAAATCGTTGCTGAAGGCGTGACCCGGCTCAGCAACGAGAACCGCGGGTTCGTCGTGATCACGCACTATCAACGGATGCTCGACTACATCACCCCCGACACGGTCCATGTGTTCATGGACGGCCGAATCGTCGAATCGGGCGGGCCCGGTCTCGCCGACCAGATCGAGGAGTCGGGCTATGACAACTACCGAACCGGAGCTGCTGCGACTTGACCGACCTCAGTCACCTTCGCGAGGACTTCCCGATCCTCACTCGGGAGATCAATGGACGGCCTCTCGTCTACCTGGACTCGGCGGCAACGACCCAGAAGCCGGTTCAGGTCCTGGACGCTGTCGACGAGTTCTACCGGTCGAAGAACGCCAATGTGCACCGCGGGGCGTACTCACTCTCCGCCGAAGCGACCGACGCGTACGAAGGGGCCAGAGCGAAGGTCGCGTCGTTCATCAACGCTTCGTCACCGAACGAACTCGTGTTCTCCAGAGGAGCCACCACCTCGCTCAACCACATCGCCTACGGGTGGGGATTGAATCGCCTCTCAGAAGGCGACCGCGTTGTTCTCACGGTCATGGAACACCACTCCAACATCGTTCCTTGGCAACTCGTCGCCCGGCATACAGGGATCGAACTCGTCTATCTCACCATGGATGATCGATACGAGGTCGACCTGACCGGCCTCGAAGACCTCATCGACGAACGATTGAAGATCGTCGCCGTCTCCGGCATGTCGAACGTAACGGGCACACTCGGCCCCGTTCGCACCCTGGTCGATGCGGCGCGTTCCGTCGGGGCCCTCGTCGTCGTCGATGGCGCCCAACTCGTTCCGCATTCGCCCACCGACGTCCAGGAACTAGATGCCGATTTCCTCGTGTTCTCCGGTCACAAGATGCTGGGGCCGACCGGGATCGGTGCCATGTGGGGCAGACCGGAGCGTCTCGAGGAGATGGAACCGACCGAGGGCGGTGGCGATATGATCGCCGACGTGGGCCTCTACGAGTCCCGCTGGGCCCCCGTCCCCCACAAGTTCGAAGCCGGCACGCCCCCCATCGCACAAGCGGTCGGACTCGGAGCGGCCGTCGACTACCTCACAGCCATCGGAATGGAAACGGTGAGGGATCACGAACAGGAAATCACCGGCTACGCCATGAAGAGGCTTGCCGAAATCCCCGACCTCATCGTGTACGGCCCGAGCGATCCAGAGAACCGTGGCGGCGCCGTGAGCTTCTCGCTCGGCGATATCCACGCCCATGACATCGCCACCATCCTCGATCAGCACGGCGTCGAAGTCCGCGCCGGTCACCACTGTGCGAAGCCATTAATGCGACATCTCCAGGTTCCTGCAACAGCCCGGGCGTCGTTCTACCTCTACAACACGACCGAGGAAGTGGATCAGCTCGTCGAGGGACTTCTCCAAGCTCGCTTGCTGTTCGGCCTCGACGCCTAAGACAGGTATCGTTCGTATCCCATGTCTTCCCTCGATGAGCTCTACCGCCAGGTCATCCTCGACCACTATCGGAACCCACGACGCCGCGGAACGCTCTCCGGACCGCACGTCCACGCAGAGGGGCTGAATCCGTCCTGCGGGGATGAATTCTCCCTCGACATCCAGATCGAAGGCGGCGTGATCACCGACGCGGCCATCCAGGGCCAGGGTTGCTCGATCTCTCAGGCATCCGGATCCATGATGACCGACGTGATCGTCGGCAAGACGGTTGACGAGGCTAGGGAAGTCACAGCGACGTTCAAACTGATGATGGGTATCGAGGAAGGCGACGACCCCCTCGATCCAGAGCGCCCCGGAGCCGTCCTCGGCGAACTCGAGGCGCTTCAAGGTGTGAAGAAGTTCCCGGTACGTATCAAGTGCGCAGACCTCCCCTGGACGACCCTGGCCGAGGCCCTCGATAACTCCGAGGGTTGAATCACGCTCCGGTACGATGAATGTATGGAGTATTCGCCGGCCTCTGCGCTGATCATCGTCGACGTCCAGAACGATTTCGCCGATTCCGACGGATCCCTCTACGTCGCGGGCGGCGAGGACACGGTTCCGTTTATCAACGAGCAGATCGAGATCGCCTCTGACACCGGAGCGACCATCGTCTACACAAGGGACTGGCATCCCGAGTCGACCCCCCACTTCGCCAAGGACGGCGGCATCTGGCCGGTCCACTGCGTCGGTGAGACCTGGGGATCCGAGTTCCATCCCAACCTCGTTGTGGGCAACAGGGAGATCAAGAAGGGCTCCGGTGGAGAGGACGGATATTCGGGGTTCACGGTTCGCGATCCGGAAACCGGAGAAGAGTCGGCGACCGGTCTCGAAATGATCCTTAGAGACGAAGGAGTCACCAGCGTGGTCGTGCTCGGTCTCGCTACCGACTACTGCGTGAAAGAGACCGCACTCGATGCAGTCCGACTGGGATTCTCGACGACCCTTCTCGCCGACGGCGTTCGCGCCGTCAACCTCTCGCCGGGAGATGGAGTGCGGGCGATCGCCGAGATGGTCACGGCCGGCGTGGCTGTCGAGTAGGGCTCCGTGGTCCGCATTCGGTAACCGGGCTTCGCCCGGCGTACTTGCTACTGCGAAGATCAGCGGATGGGGCTCTTCCTCCCCCTCAGGGGGAGGTGCCGCCGAAGGCGGCGGAGGGAGTCAAACGTCTCAGCTGAAGGGAACCGTCTGACCCCT
>RCNE010002338.1_pt1 | contig 10185 bp, 8 predicted proteins | sample 2041361 | NCBI WGS metagenome assembly RCNE01 (sample SAMN09708229, study PRJNA481090) | Marine sediment metagenome, whole genome shotgun sequencing project. | reverse complement strand
AACTCAAATACTAGTTCCTATTCTTTTGCGACCAACGGGAGCAAAAGCAAGATTTGTCATGACAATGACACATCTTGAAATAACTACTATTAAGAAATATCCGTCCACATGTTACAATCATCTTTTTCTCCCTGCCCACATCTCATACTTATCTTTAAATTCATTATACAGAAGACATATCGATACTGTTTTATTATTTTGAAAGAGGCTTGGGTTTCCGACCGGAACGGACTTGGAAACCAAGCTTCTTTCTCCGTTTCCCTACTGAGAAAGTACCCTGCCTTTGCCATCGTTTTTACGATGCAAATAGCATGGGCTTTTTCACTGCTTATTGATACACTTTTCATCTGTGCTTATTTTTAAATGTGTAGTTCAGAGCTTCCGTTTCGATTTCCGCCTTTGATTTTCTTCCATTCTTTAAAAGCCATGTATTGAGTTTGGCCTTTTCAAAGAATATCATTTTGCCATTGGGCTTGGAGTGGGGGATTTCCCTCGCTGCGGTCAACTTGTATAAGTAACTCCTTGAAATGCCTGTGTACTCACAAGCCTCTTCAAATGTGAGCACCTCTTTATTCGCGACCAATAAGCGCTCGATACGGTCGAGCCGTTCTTCTAGTTCCAGATAGTCCATTTGCTTCTAATTTTGGATTATACAACGGACAAAAGCTTTTGTTCTTAGTAATAGAATTCTGGTGCTAATCTAGTATAGGAAGTAAAAGGAAATGTATGCTATTAGTACAATGCGGGCATACAAAGGGCAAAAGCAAACAAACGATTACTAAAGGTTAGAAAAAATGGTTTTTAGCTTGTCGCTTTTTTTTGAAATTGGAGTTCTGGATTTGGCATCCTTGATAGTGGAGTAGGTGAAGGGTTTTCCATCTTCCCTTCGAATGGTGTTCGACCTTTTGAAAAAGTCGATTACGCTCAATGAATTTTCAGGAAAGTAGACCTTGAACAATTCGTAGAACTCTCGACAGCTTGGTGCATCCAATTTAAAATGGATTTTAGAATCATGTGTATTCCAATTCTCTTTCAATACTTTAATAAAATCCTCTACTTTGGTCAGTTCCATAATTATCATGTCGTGGCGAACGAGTCCATTGTAAAGATTTTTTAGTTGTCCATCAGTTGCGGAAATGTTGAAGTTATTCTTCCGCTTTAGTTTCTCCTTGATTTTGGGTATAAAAACCCCCTTGAATTTTTTCGACCAAGTTAATTGGGTGAGAATGATGCCACTAACAAAAACGAACCAATTCAGCACATTGAAAAATGTAGGCAATATAGCGATAGGTTCGAAAAATGTAGAATAGCTTCCGTGCATCAATACCAATCCTAACCCATAAAAAACTAATCTTGGCTTTTCTACATACTTGTCCCATCTTACAGGTTCGTTGAACATAAACCGAGCAAAGAAACCGATGTATGGAATCAGCAGTCGCACGTACGCGTATGCAAAACATAATAGGAGCAGATATTTAATGAAATTATCTTGCATTCCCCTAAGTTAATATTTTACAGGGCGAGGGCTATGATTCATGGATGTAAGGAAGCTATATCCGTTCTAGTGAAAATTTAGGTATCTAAATTTTACTACCTGCTCTATTCTGATTTTATGAACTACAACAACAGTCCCAAAGAACGTTCCCTTTTCGGGACTGTACTCACTAACAATTCGCTTCTACCTAAAATTAAACGCTTTCCTCATTTTCATTTCCGATAGTCAGTTTAAAATATCCGATAAAATATTTTATATTTAGAAAAAATTGAAAATGAAAACACGACTACTAGTTATTTTCCTTTCTATTAGTTTCTTAGGCTTTTCCCAAAGGCAAAAGAGTGTAACTATTGGAATTTTAGCCGATGAAACATCCATAGAAAATGCTCAACTGCTGGAAAAGCTTCAAAACGAAATTACAGCAGTAGTCGGGCATGATGCAAAAATTGTTTTTAAGGCCCCAATCGATAACGGATTCAACCTAGACAAAGCAAAGTCTAATTATCTCGACTTGGAGTCGAGTGAGGTCGATATTATCCTTGCTTTTGGTGTTGTTAATAATATTGCCCTATATCAACAAAAAGTATACGCCAAACCAGTCATCGTCTTCGGCTCAGTCAATAGTGACTTTATAGATTTACCTGAGGGTCAAAAAACTACAGGAATTAAAAATATTACCTATATCATCGCTCCACTTTCTTATTCCAAAGATCTTGATGCTTTTAAGTCTATTTACGAGTATAAAAAGGTTGGGGTTTTGGTGGATGAGTATCTTCCTGAAGCCCTTCCCATAAAAGAGTTGTTTGATATTTATTTTGCAGATAAAGATGCTACCTACACTTTGATTAATCTTCCAGAAGATGGTAATGTATCTAATCTTCTTGGTGACGTTGATGCCGTTTATTTGGCTGGAGGTTTTGCTTTGTCCGAAGCTGCATTAAGAACTTTAATTTCCACTATAAATGAAAGGCAATTGCCCTCTTTTTCCGCTAATAGTAAACAGGATGTAGAGAAGGGTATGTTGGCTACCAATCAGCCCGCTACAAATATAGACCAGTTTTTTAGACGCATCGCTTTAGATGTGGAGTCCATAATAAATGGCACTAACCCCTCGGAGCTTCCCATGTTATTGGAGTACAAAAATAGGCTTTCGCTCAATTTCAATACGGCAAAGGAAATCCAATTCCCTTTGCGCTATAGCATGTTGGGCACTGTTGATATAGTTGGTGGCGAAAATAACTACATTGCTGAAAATGCCTATTCCTTATTGGACATAATGAATGGTGTAGTAGGTAAAAATCTGGGGCTTGAAGTGGAGCGTAAAAATGTCGATTTAAGTTCACAGGATGTAAAAACCGCAAAAAGCAATTTCTTGCCCGACGTTTCAGCTTCGGCTACTGGAGTATACCTCGACCCACGGGTCGCGGAAATATCAGGTGGCACCAACCCTGAATTTTCAACTTCAGGAACTGTAGGGCTAAATCAGCTCATCTATTCTGAAGGTGCAGCCGCTGGCATTACCATTCAAGAAAATTTACAGAAAGCGCAACAAGAGACTTATAATGCAGCCGAATTGGATGCCCTTCTAAATGGTTCAGTAGCTTACTTTAACGCTTTGATTCTAAAGACCAACGCTCAAATTCAGTCACAGAACCTTGAAGTAACCAAAAAAAACCTTCAAATTTCCGAACAAAATTTTCAGGCGGGTGCCTCAGGAAAATCCGACGTGCTTCGTTTTCGTAGTCAAATGGCGCAGAACATGCAAACCTTAATTGAAGCAGGAAGTCAATTGAACCAAGCATATTTCAACATCAATCAATTGATGAACAACCCGATAGCTACTGAAATTGATATTGAGGATGCTGTCATCTCTACAGGGCTATTCTCCAATTATGGTTATGAAGATTTTTTAAAGATTTTGGATAATCCGAAACTGAGACCCAACCTTATTGGTTTTTTAATTGAGGAAGCAAAAAATAATGCACCAGAATTAAAGAATATCGATTACAATTTAGTAGCTACCCAACGCAATTATAGATTGAATTCCTCTGGAAGGTTTGTGCCTACTGTAGCGCTGCAAGGACAATACAATTTAGCAATATCTCAATCGGGAGCAGGCTCAGTTCCAATGGCAGGTACTCCTATTGCCCCTGATGGCGTATATAATCTGGGCTTAAATTTATCTCTTCCCATCTTCCAACAAAACCAACAAAACATTAAAAAACAAACAGCTAAAATTCAAGAAGACCAGTTAAACATTCAAAAGAGTAATGTCGATTTGAATATTGAAGCCAATATCAATACACTTGTCTTAGACTTGACCAATGAAATCGCTAATATTCAAATTTCAAAGATTGCTGAGGAGGCGGCCAAGGAAAGTCTAGATTTGACCCAAATTTCCTATAGTGAAGGAGCTGTTCCTTTAATCCAATTGATTGATGCTCAAACCAATTATTTACAATCACAATTGGCAAGCGCAACAGCAAACTACAATTACCTATTGGCTTCCATGCAATTGGAACGGGCTATTGGTTATTTTTTTCTGATGAATTCAGAAGACAATAATCAGGGTTTCATGCAAAGAGCAAGTGAATTTATTTTAAGTAGAAACTAATAAACAATATACCAATCATGCAATATTTTCGTCACAATCTGCTAATAGTTTTAACCGTATTGGCATTCAGTTCTTGTAAAGAGGAAGAGAAAAAGAAAGAAGAAGTGCTACGTCCCGTTAACTATCAAGTTGTGGGGACTTCGAATGCGCAAAAAATACGCTCCTTCAGTGGTGTTGCCAAAGCCGGTGATGAAATTGAGTTGAGTTTTAGAAGTAATGGCATTATTACTGAGCTTAATGTCACTGTCGGACAAAAAGTTAGGAAAGGAGACTTGATTGCCAAACTGGACAATGTGCAAGCCAATTTGGCCTATGAACAATCTATTTCAGCATTGAATAGTGCTAATTCAGCAATGAAAACCTCAAAATCTGCCCTTGATCGAATTAAGTCACTCTACGAAAGCGGAAGTCAATCCCTAAGTGATTATGAAGCTGCTAAAAACAACTATCAAGGAGCGTTGGACCAATACGAGTCTGCAAGACGGAACAAAAGTATTCAGCAATCGCAAATCAGTTATGGCTATATAAAAGCACCAAAAGATGGCACTATTGCGAGTAGACCTGCCAATCTTAATGCAAATGTAAGTGCTGGACAGATTGTGGCGGTGCTTAACGCGGGAGAACAAATTAATATTATGGTCGGCCTACCGGAAAATGTTATAAATAAAGTACAAACTGGAATGGAAGTGGATATTTCCCTTTCAGCATTGGAGGATACATTTAAAGGAAGTGTGTTAGAAGTATCTCCTGTTGTAGATGGCAACTCATCTACCTATCCTATAAAAATAGATATCGTCACACCTACAACAGCAGTCAAACCTGGCATGGCGGCCAACGTAACCTTTAATTTTGGTGCGAGCGAAGCAACCAATGACGATACATTGGTAGTTCCGGTAAAAGCGGTAGGCGAAGATGGCAATGGAAACTATGTGTTCATCATCGAAACAAATGATGACAAAACGGGCTCAGTCAAGAAACAAACTATTGAATTAGGAGAACTTACAAGCGATGGATTCAAAATAAAGAGTGGACTTAGTGGTGGAGAAAAAATTGCTACCGCTGGTTTACAAACCCTACTTGACGGACAAAAAGTAAGATTACAATAGCCAAACTAAATTAAAGAAACATGAATCTTACACAGTTTTCAATAAAAAATAATCGTGTTGTACTAAGCATTCTTGGGGTCGTGATGCTTATGGGCTTATTAGGGTATCAGACCTTATCGCGAGATAGTATGCCGCCTTATACCATACGCGTTGCTTCTATAGTCTCCTCGTTTCCTGGCGCTAGCCCTGAGCGTGTTGAAGAATTGGTTACCGATAAAATTGAAAAGGTCGCTCAAGAACTTCCTGAATTAAAAAAAGTAACGAGTACTTCTAGAACAGGACTTTCAGTGGTTAATGTTGAATTGGTGATGCAAGTGCAACCTGAAGATTTACAAGCCGTTTGGGATAGATTACGAAGGAAGTTAAGTAGTATCGAAGGATTACCTAACAGTGTGCAACCGCAATTAAAAGATGATGGAATTGGAGAAGTTTTTGGTATAGCAGTGGGTCTTACCAGTGATGGATATTCATTCTCCGATATGAAAGACTATGCTGATGATATGCGAGATGATTTTATAAAGCTTTCTGATGCGGCGAAGGTTGAAATCAACGGAGACCAAGCAGAACGAGTTTTTGTGGAATTTGATAATACGAAATTGAAGAGTTATGGGTTGACCTCAAATGGTTTGAAGGGTTTGATTAGCAACACGAATATTTTGAGTTCTGGAGGGCAAATCAATGTAGAAGATGAACGGATTATTTTAGAGCCTACCGGAAACTTTGATGACGTTTCCGACATACAAGAAATGTTGATTCCCGTTGGTGATGGTGGTCAAGTTGTTCCTTTGAAGGATATTACAAATGTTCACAAGGGATACATAAATCCTCCTACTCAAATTGTTCGAATCAATGGTAAAGATGCGCTATCACTTCACGTTTCTTTGAAAAAGGGAGCCAATATAATCAAGTTAGGGGAAGAACTTGATATGGTACTTGATGAATGGAAAGGAAAATTGCCTGTTGGTCTAGAAGTCAATAGACTTGCTTCCATTGATAACTACATTGATGTAAAAATTAGTGATTTTATAATTAGTCTTTTACAATCAATAGCTATTGTACTGGTGGTAATGCTATTTTTCTTAGGATTGAGAACAGGTTTGGTCATTGCCAGTTTGATACCCATAGTGGTGATTACTACACTTTTTGTCATGGGTTTGATTGACATAGGTCTGAACCAAATCACATTGGCCGCATTGATTATGGCCCTAGGAATGATGGTAGACAACGGAATTGTAGTAGCTGAATCGGTCATGGTAAAGATGGAAAATGGTGTAGATGTCAAAAAAGCAGCCATTGATTCGTGTTCAGAACTCTTCACACCACTATTGATTTCCACATTAACTACTTCGGCTGCATTCCTTTCTTTTTATATGGCAGAATCGGTAATGGGTGACATCATGGGGCCTATATTTGTGGTGATTACGATTGCGCTTATTGCATCATGGATTATCTCATTAAGTATTATCACGTTATTCTGCGTCTTTTTCTTAAAAGTTAAAAAGCAAGAAGAAGGAAAAGTAAGTTTTCTAGACCGTTTGATTAATGGCTTAAAATCGAAATACAAAGATTTAATTCTGATTGCATTGAATTGGAAACGAAGCGTACTTTTTGGTATTGTTGGATTGTTTGTTTTGTCCATTTTAGGCTTTGGAATATTGGCCTTTGTATTCTTCCCTGATAGCGACCGGAATATGATAACGGCCAATATCAACTTACCTGAGGGTACAAAAATAGAGCGTACCCAAGAATTGGTTACGGCGATAGAAACCTTCATAAAAAATGAACTGCAAGTCTCTGAAAACGAATCAGACGGGATTGTAGATTGGTCGGCTTATATTGGTGAAGGGCCATCTACTTATGATTTGGGGTATAGCCCAGGTGAAGGAAATTCTAATTATGCACATATTCTCATTAATACATCAAGCTTTTTGATAAATAATGAGATGGTAAGAAAGCTAGACTCTTTTAGCTTTTCTTCGTTCCCCAATGCCGACATAAAAGTAGGTCTTCTAGGTTCAGGAGGTGGAGGGACACCGATTGAAATTAAAGTATCAGGAGATGACCCTGATAAACTGGCAGAAATATCGCAGGTAATAAAAACGAAGCTTTTCAGAATTTCTGGAACCAAAAATATTAAAGACAACTGGGGCCCGAAAGGAAAGAAGTTTATTATTGACATTGACCAGAATAAAGCCCAATTGGCTGGTGTTACCAATCAAGATATTGCAACTTCTTTACAAACTGTGCTTGATGGATTTAGAACAGGTGAATACCGCGAGAATGACAAGTCTATCCCCATTGTAATGCTCAGTGACCAGAACAAACAACAATCCTTAGCTTCTTTAGAGACTTTGAATATTTATGCTCAAAATTCAGGTAAAAGCGTGCCTTTACTTCAAGTAGCATCTATCATACCACAATGGCAATACACTAGTATCAAGCGATTAAATTTGACCCGAACCATCAATGTTTCAAGTGAATTGTCTGAAGGTGGAAATGCTTCTGCAATTACGGCAGAAATAACTCCATGGTTAGAAGAGCAATCTGCCTCGTGGGGGTCAGGTTATGCCTATAAACTTGGAGGAGATGCTGAAAGTACTGCGGAAAACATGGGCGCCGTAGCAAGTTATTTACCCCTATCGGCTTTTATTATTGTGATGTTATTAATAATCCAATTTAACTCGTTTAGAAAAATGGTGATGGTGGTTTGTACTATTCCTTTAGGAGTTATTGGTATGGTTTTAGGATTATTGATTTTCAATGTTCCTTTCGGATTCATGGCCTTTTTAGGAGTTATTTCTTTAGCTGGTATTGTTATTAATAATGCAATTGTACTTGTAGATAAAATAGAAACAGAGGAGAACGAAGTTAAACGAAAACCACAGGATGCGATTATCTCGGCCTGTTTGCAGCGTTTTCGACCAATTCTGTTAGCCACGTTTACAACGGTATTAGGTTTGATTCCTTTGTATTTAGGTGGAGGAGAAATGTGGGAGCCTATGGCAGTAACTATTATGGTTGGACTCTTATTCGGAACGGTGATTACTTTACTTTTTATTCCAGCTTTTTATAGTGTATTGTATAAAGTGAGCTATAGGAACTATACCTTTAATGAAAAGCTATTAGAAAATTAGCCACATGTATCGGGTTGAAAGAATGACCATAAACCAACTAACCTTGCCTATAAGAAACATGGCATTGGCATTGGCTTTCCTATTTCTCACGGGTATCATAAATGCTCAGAAGAAAAACCACCTAAGCGTAGACCCCTTTTTGCCCATTTTTGGAACCATCCAGCTGCAATATGAGAGAGCTGTAAATAATAAAATGAGTATGGGTCTGTCCGTAGGTGCTAAAACATCTTCAGGGGTATTCGCTGTCTCTGGAATTGAGGGAGACAAAATTTCTACAAACGAATTTAATTTTAAAGGAATAAAAATCCTTCCAGAATTTAGGTGGTATATTGAGAGGTCTAAGGACGGGCTATCGGGGTTTTACACTGGCATTTACCTTAAATACCAGAATTTTGAAGATGCGATCACCGGCGTTTATATTGATAGTAATCAAATAGCCAATGATATAGAAATTGACGCCAATATACAAACCTTCGCCGGAGGGTTGGAAATAGGATATAAATTAATGGTTAGAGAGCGGTTCTTCATAGATTTTGTGATAGCAGGACCGGGTATCAGTACTAACAAAATTAAGCTTTTGGAAAAACAAGCTATTCCCAAAGAGTTCTATGAAGACCTGTCCAATGAACTTTCGCAATACGGTTTTTTTGATTGGTTGGATCCTGATTTTAGAATAAATGGGAATCAGGATACGGACATCGTGCTTCCGGCGTTTCGGTATGGAGTCAAAATAGGATATACTTTTTAATTGGTGGAAGTAATGGAAAAACTATACAATCACCGATTCGAAATTTTCTTTTTTAGTCAAATAGCTATTTTGTTTGGATCTTTGATTGTGCCTACTAACTTGTTTGAAAGCATATTGGCCCCTTTGCTCTTTTTGGCAAATTTGTTGGCTGGAATTCTCTTGATTTCGAGAAAGAAAAACTTGATGTGGTTCTTTGTGGTCCTCCTTGCCATAATAAGTATAGTCTTTGGATTTTCTTTGGTGGAAAATAATGATGAAAGACTTTTCAATTTCATCAGAATGGGAACTTATTTCTTATTTTATTTTTTGGTTACTTTCGAAATTATAAATCAAGTCTGGAATTCTGAAGTAGTCAATAAGAACGTGATTTTCGGATTGGTTAGTGGCTATGTTTCATTAGGACTCATAGGTTTTTTTATCTGTTTAAGTATTGAAATGACATACCCCAATTCGTTTCAAGGGCTACTAGAAAATATTTCGTTAACAGAAAATTTAATGTACTATAGCTATATAACACTTTTGACCATCGGTTATGGTGATATTCTACCGGTATCAACTTTATCCCAAAAGGCCACAATATTGATAGGTTTGGTAGGGCAAGTTTATTTAGTGGTGATTACTGCTATCGTGGTGGGTAAATATGTTGGGCAATCGCTAAGCAAGTAGTTCTTTTGATTAAGAGGCATCTAGGGTTGTTCAGGTATTTTTTTAAGTTGATGGGATTCATCAATGATTTGTTTCCTATAAGTGGGACTTCCTGAAAGTTTCAGCCATACCAGGACGATATGATGAATACCTGCTTCAGGTGGTTTTTTGCCAAACTGGATTCGTACACAGGAGGAAGTGGTCAGGAAAGCAGCAGCTAATAGAACGTAAACAAAGGCTTTCATGGGAGTTGAGACAATCGTGGAATAGATTACAGTGCAGAGGTCGTGAGTGAGGATAATATCAGAGAAGAGGGGCAAGAATCAACCCGAGAAAAACTCTGGCGGATTATTTTTCTTTCCGATACACCAGCAGGCAAGACTTTTGATGTGTGGTTGTTGTGGATGATTGGTGGCAGCGTTCTTGTAGTGATGCTGGAGACG
>RCNE010002337.1_pt1 | contig 10186 bp, 6 predicted proteins | sample 2041361 | NCBI WGS metagenome assembly RCNE01 (sample SAMN09708229, study PRJNA481090) | Marine sediment metagenome, whole genome shotgun sequencing project. | reverse complement strand
CCGCGAAACGGCGAAATCCGAAGCGTCGACCATCATGTCGTTGATTTCGTCCTCGGTGAGACCGCTGGTCGCCGTCACGGTGATCGACTGCTCCTTGCCGGTCTCGACGTCCTTGGCGTGGACGCTGACGATGCCGTCCGCGTTGATTTCGAACGTCACCTCGACCTCCACCTGGCCGGCAGATGCGCGGCGAAGCCCGGTCAAAATGAACTCACCGAGAAGCTCGTTGTCCTCTGCGCGTCGCGACTCGCCCTGTAGAACGAGAATCTTCACGGCCGTCTGGTTGTCGCGCACGGTGGTGAACGGCTTGCTCCGGGACGTCGGAACCGTGGTGTTCTGCGGGATGAGCTCCTCGAAGTAGCCGCCAACGACCATGATGCCGAGCGTGTGCGGCGTGACGTCGAGCAGAACCATGTCGAGCTCCGGAGAGTCGTCTACGAGCGCGGCGCCCTGAATGGACGCGCCAAGCCCAACCACCTCGTCGGGATGTACTCCTTTGCAAGGGTCGCGTTGGAAGAATTTGCTGACCCGCTCCTGTACCTTCGGCATGCGGGTCATACCGCCGACGAGAATGATGTCTTCTATCTCGTCCTTGTTGAGACCTGCTTCACCGAGCGTGAGCTCACAGATTTGAACCGTTCGGTCGATCAAGTCTGCCGTCAGCTCTTCGAGCGTGGCGCGCGTGAGTAGCCGCTGAAGGTGGAGCGCCTCGTTGCGAGCGCTCGAAATGATGAACGGAAGGTTCACCTCCGTCTCGGTGACCGCAGAGAGCTCGCACTTGGCCTTCTCGGCGGCGTCTTTGAGGCGCTGCAGCGCCATTCGGTCTTGGCGAAGATCGATGTCGTGTTCGTGTTGAAAGCCTTCGACGAGCCAGTCGATCACGCGCTGGTCGAAATCTTCTCCACCGAGGAACGTGTCACCGGCGGTGCTGATGACTTTGAACACACCGGTGCTCGCGATCTCGAGAATCGAGATGTCGAAGGTGCCGCCCCCGAGGTCGAAGACCGCGACCGTGCGATCGATGTTCTTTCCAAAACCGTAGGCGAGCGCCGCCGACGTCGGCTCATTGATGATGCGAATCACGTCGAGCCCGGCGATCGCGCCCGCATCTTTGGTGGCCTGGCGTTGATTGTCGTTAAAGTACGCAGGTACCGTCACGACCACCTTGTTGACCTCTTCACCGAGGTAGTCCTCCGCGACCATCTTCATTTCTTGAAGGACCATCGCGCTGATCTCGGGGATGCTGTAGACCTTGTCGCGCATCTTGATGCGGCAGTCGCCGTGCGGACCTTCCACGATGTGGAATGGCGTGGTCTGGATCGTGTTCTTGACCTGAGGGGTCTCCCACTTCCGCCCGATGAGACGCTTGCAGGCGAACACCGTGTTCTCGGCATTGGTCACGGCCTGCCGCTTTGCGATGTGGCCCACCAAACGCTTCCCGCCCTCGGTCACGGCCACCATCGACGGGGTGACCTTGTATCCCCCACGATTTGCGATGACCACGGGCGTGCCGCTTTCCACGACGGCGACGCACGAGTTGAACGTACCTAGGTCAATCCCGATGACTCTTTCCATGCCCCACTTTCACGCGCTCCGATGCGTTCGTCACATCACCCCACGAGCTGCTGTCTAAGATTTTTCACCATCTCGTGGCCCGGGTCCAGCTTTGCTGCCTCATCGAGCTCTTTCGCCGCGCTGTTGTCCATGCCGGCCTGGATGTAGATGCGGGCCAAAATCAGCCGAGCTTCAAGCGAATCCGGGGCCAAGTCGAGGCTCCTTTGGGCAAAATCCCTGGCTTTTCGGAGATCGCCACCGGCGGTCAAAAGCGCCCTGGCCGCCCGGCGGGGAGCGATGGGGTCGTCGGGAGCGGCCTCGGACACCTTGGCCCAGGAAATGCTGGCGGCCGACCAGAGATTGTTGTCTTCCTCGTAGGACGCCTGCTCTCGGTGGATGTCGAGGAGCTGCACGCGAAGGTGCGAGTTGACCCGGCGGTACTGCTCTTGAACGTCGGCGCGACTCGAATCGAGGGTGATCGCGATTCGCAAGGCGGTCGCCGCTGCCGCCAGGTCGCCCTTGGCCTCGGCCATGCGGGCGGCCTCGATGTGATGCTCGGCGCGATCCACGCCTCCGGTGAGCCCGGCTGTCAACTTGAGCGAGCGGGTCAGATCCCGGAGCGCCGTCTTCGCGCCGACCTGTGCGACAGGTGCGGGCATCGATCGGACCGACCCGCTCTTCTTTGGCGGCCCCATGGATCGGCCCCGAAGCTTTCTTTCGAGCAGCTCGCGCTTGCGTTGCATGCGGTCGTGCTCCGGCGTCCCGGGCTTCATGGAAGCGGACTTCTTCGCGGGCGCCTGGCTCGGCTGCCAATCCCGGGACGTCGCCGCGGCATCGACCGGTTTCGCTTGGCGTTCGGCGATGGGCGCACGTGTGAGCGCCTTCGACATCGCCTGCGCGCGTTCCTCGACGCGGTGGATCTTCTCTTCAGCCGCGGACACCACCATGCTTCTCTTCAGGTAGCGATCGTACGCCTCCCGCTTCTGTTGACGGCCGATGACTTCGTACGCATCGGTCACCTTCCGGAAGATCACTTCCATCTGCGCTTTGAAGGAGCCCAGGCGCTTGCCGTAATACGAGTCCGGATGAAAGGTCTTCGAGAGCGCGAAATACGCCTTACGAATTTCGGCGCGGTCGGCGTCTATCGCGACCCCGAGGAGCTCGTAGTGGTTGAGCCGGTCGGCCCGTTTGAAGGCCTGCGTGACCTTCTCCTGCAGCGCATCGTCGATTTCGACGTCTTCGGTAAGCTGCGCCGCCGGTGGCGCGCTCGAGACCTTGGTGCCAATCCATTCGACGAGTCCGACCGAGATCAGCCCTTCGATCGATTCAGAAACGAGCGCAGGCTCGAGCACAGTCAGGTCGGCGATGTCTTCGACGTTGAGGACCCCATCGATGCACGAATGCACGAACGCCTCCTGCGCGCTCATGCTGTGCCCGCCCACGTCTGCCTCTTCGACCAGTCGCGGAATTCGCTCCTCCGACATCGACTCTTTCGCGCCCCCTTGTCTACGTAGTCTAGCGTGGTGCTTTGCTGGGCAGCCACTTCGCCGAGGCTAATCGATGAGCCACTCCATTAGAGCCTTCTGGGTGTGTAGGCGGTTCTCGGCCTCGTCCCAAACTCGGGACTGCGCGCCATCGATGACCTCAGCGCTCACCTCTTCGCCGCGATGCGCCGGCAGGCAGTGAAGGAAAATCGCATCCGAAGCGGCCCGGCCCATGGCCGCCTCGTCGACGATGAAGCCGGCGAACGCGCCCTGTCGCTCCCGGGCCTCGTCCTCCTGCCCCATGCTCGCCCAGACGTCGGTGCTGACCACCGTGGCGCCCTCCAAGGCCTCCTCGGGCCGATCGACGACTCGAACCTCGGCGCCGCGCGCACGCGCATCGGCGAGGACCTGGTCATCTGGCTGGTATCCCGACGGGCAAGCGAGCACGAGCTCGAAGCCGGCCACGCCCGCAGAGACGATCCAGGAGTGCGCCATGTTGTTGCCGTCGCCGATCCAGGCCACGCGCGCGTCGTCGAGCGCAGGTCCGACACCCTGGCGGATCGTCATCATGTCCGCGAGCAGCTGCACAGGGTGAAATTTGTCCGAGAGCCCGTTGACGACGGGGACAGTCGAATAGCGCGCTAGCGCCTCGAGGCGATCGTGACCGAAGGTCCGGTAGACCACGCCGTGAACGTATCGGCTCAACATGCGCGCGGTGTCTTCGATTGGCTCGCCGCGCCCGAGCTGCGTGTCTCTCGAGTTGAGGGTGACCGGCTGGGCGCCGAGCTCGTGGATGCCCACTTCGAACGAGAGGCGGGTCCGCGTCGATGCCTTTTCAAACACGACCGCAATCGACTTCCCCTCGAGCGGCTGTGGGTGCGCAGGTGTGCCGCGAAGGGCTTTGAGCTTTTCCGCCCGGTCGAGGAGGCCGAAAAGCTCTTCTCGGCTCAGGTCGGAAATCGTCAGAAAGTGGCGAGTCATGGCTTCCTTGGTGCCTCGGCGAGAACCTTTGCCAAAATCGAGAGGCCTTCGTCGAGCTCGTCGCGGGTCACGTTGAGCGAGGGTGAAATCCGGATGACGTTCCCGCCGGCGAGCGTGAGCAGCAGCCCGGCCGCATGCATCGCCGCGATCGTCGCGCTGGGGTCGACGTCGTCCGCCAGGACGATGCCCTGCAGCAAGCCGAGGCCGCGCGTACCGGCCGTGCTCTCGAGCTGTGCATCGAGCTCGGCAAGCCGTTCGGCGAGATACCCACCGAGTTGCCGCGAATTTTCGATGAGCCCTTCTTGGTCGATGATGTGCAAGACGGCAAGACCGGCAGCGCAGGCGAGCGGGTTGCCGCCAAATGTGCTCGCGTGGCTCCCGGGTGGAAGGCCTCCCGCAACTCGGTCGGTCACCGCGATGGCGCCAAGCGGGAAACCTCCGCCGATGCCTTTTGCAAGCGAGCAGGCGTCTGGGGTGGTGTCGAACCATTCCTGGGCGAGAAATCGACCGGTGCGGCCGTATCCGGACTGGATTTCATCGAAGAAGAGCAAGGCCCCTCGCTCGTCGCAAATGCGGCGCGCGCCTCGTACGAACTGGTCGGTGCCGAGGATGATCCCGCCCTCTGCTTGAATTGGCTCGAAGATCACGGCCGCGGTTTGCTTGGTCACCGCCGCGTCGAGGGCAGTGAGGTCATTGTAGTCGACGAAGCGCACGCCTTGCACCAGAGGCTCCATGCCTTTGTGGTACTTGGCTTGACCGGTCACCGACAGCGAGCCCATCGTCCGACCGTGGAAGCTGTTGTGGGTCGACACGAACTCCGTCCGCTGCTCGTCACCTCGGTCGTAGTGGTAGCGGCGCGCGAGCTTGAGCAACGCCTCGTTGGCTTCGGATCCGCTGTTGCAAAAGTAGACCTTGTCGAACGGTGTCCGCGCGCAGATGGCCTCAGCTAGCTCGATGGCGCGGTCGTTGTAAAAGATGTTCGACACGTGCATCAGTCGAGCGGCTTGCTCCGCGATTGCGGCAGCGAGCGTCGGGTGACTGTGCCCCACGGAAAGCACGGCAATGCCGCCGGAAAGGTCGAGATACTCGCGGCCGGAGGCGTCGGTTACACGTCGGCCGCGCCCATGCGTCAGAACGAAGGGGGCCGGTGCGTAGTTGCCGAGCTGAACCTCTTTGGCGGTTCGGAGCATGTCTTCCTGCCTGGTCATGCGATGCCTTTTGGCAAGCTCGCGACATACCACCATTGCCCTGAGTCGTCGACCCCGAGCCAGCAGGCTCAGCGCGTGATTTCGGTGCCGATGCCTTCGTCGGTGAAGATTTCGAGGAGCACCGCGTGACGCACGCGTCCATCGATGATGTGCACCTTCCGAACGCCACCGGCCAAGGCGCTCAACGCGCAGTCGACTTTCGGGATCATCCCGCCTTCGATGACGCCTTCATGCTTGAGCGTGTCGATCTCCGCGGCACTCAGCGAGCTCGCTACCTCGCCGTCCATACCGCGCACGCCTTCGATGTCGGTGAGCAGCATGAACTTGCGGGCAGAAATCGCCTCGGCGACCTTGCCAGCGACCGTGTCGGCGTTGACGTTGAGCGACTTGCCCTGCGCATCGACGGCGACGGGCGCAATCACCGGAATGAAGCCGTCATCGACGAGTCGGCGGACGATGTCCGGGTTGACCTGCGTGACCGCTCCGACGCGGCCCGGGTCGACCCACTTGCCGCTCTTGGTTTGCATTTGGTCGACCTTCTTGGCGCGAAGGAACGCGTCGTCCTTGCCGGTGAGCCCGATCGGCCGACCGCCATGGCTTGCGATGAGCGAAACAATTTCCGAATTGAGCTTGCCACCGAGGACCATCTCGACGATTTCCATGGTGTGCTCGTCGGTAACTCGGAGTCCTTCGAGGCGCTCGGAGACCACGCCCAGTGACTTGAGCATCTGGTCGATCTGCGGGCCTCCGCCGTGCACCACGACCGGGTGAAGGCCGACGTACTTCATCAACACTACGTCGCGCGCAAAGCTATCTCGCAGTGCGGGGTCAACCATCGCGTGGCCGCCGTACTTGATGACGAAGATCTCCCCATGGAAGCTCCGAATGTAGGGGAGCGCCTCTTGGAGGGTCGCGGCTTTCTGGATCAGGTCGTCCACGGGGGGGCGTATAGCATACCGGAGGACGCTTCGAGTCTCCTTGCGCTGGCTTGGGCAAGACCGGCGCCCACTGATGCGCTAGAGAGCGCGCATGGATACGAGCAAGCCGCGAGTCGTGATCGTTGGGGGCGGGTTCGCAGGGGTTGCCGCCGCGAAGGCGCTGCGGCGCGCGGAGGCCAACGTCGTGGTGCTCGACAAGCACAACCACCACTTGTTTCAGCCGCTGCTCTATCAGGTGGCAACAGCGGCGCTGCACCCGGGGGCCATCGCATCGCCGATTCGAAACGTTCTGAGTAATCAGGCGAATTGCCGTGTGCTGATGAAAGAAGTCGACGGCGTGAATGTGGCTGCCCAGACGATCATGCTCGGCCGCGAACCGTACACCTACGACTACCTCGTGCTCGCGACCGGCCTCGAGACCAACTACTTCGGCAACGACCAGTGGAAGAAATATGCGCCCGGGCTCAAGACCATCGATGAAGCCATCGACGTAAGGGCCCGATTTCTGCTCGCGTTCGAGCAGGCGGAGTTCGAGCAGGACCAGGCTGCCAAACGGGCGGCGCTCACCTTCGCCATCGTCGGCGCGGGCCCGACGGGCGTCGAGATGGCCGGATCGCTCGCCGAAATCGCCGATACGGTGAGGAAGGACTTTCGCTCCATCGATACGAGGACGACTCGAATCATCGTGCTCGACTTCGCAGACCGCGTCCTCACCCCGTATCACCCCGAGCTGTCTGCACGCGCGAAGCGGGACCTCGAAGGCCTTGGGGTCGAGGTCCTGCTCCAGACACGGGTCACCGACGTCGACGAAAAAGGGCTCACCGCGCAGACGCCGGATGGAGAAATCCGGATCGACGCAAACAACGTGATCTGGGCCGCCGGCGTAAAAGGAGGCCCTCTCGGAGCGGCGCTCGGAGCCGAGCTCGATCGTTCAGGGCGCGTGATCGTCGGCGATGACCTCACCATCCCCGGCCATCCCAACGTGTTCATCACCGGCGATCTCGCACTTCGAGTCGATTCGGCCACTGGCAAACCCGTCCCCGCGGTTGCCCAGGGCGCGATTCAAGGTGGCAAGTACGCCGGCAAAACGATCGCCGCAGAGATCAGGGCTCTCGGCAAAGGCGAGCCGGCTCCGAAACGCAAACCGTTCCACTACCAAGATCGAGGGTCGATGGCGATCATCGGACGCAACCGCGCCGTCGTGGAGACGGGGAAGCTACGCTTCGCTGGATACCTCGCGTTCTTGATGTGGGCGCTAATTCACATCTTGTTCCTGATCGATTTCCGGACGAAGCTGGTCGTCTTCGTCGAGTGGGTCTGGCTCTACTTCACCAGAGGACGCGGCGCGCGTCTGATCACGGGCGACGACCGGATGCCCAAGATCATCAAGCCGCCACCGGACTTTCGCATCGCGGCCCGCGAATCGAACCCGCCCGCAGAGGTCGCCGACTAGGCGGCGGCGCTTTGCAGCCGGCTCAGCGTGTCGAGATCGCCGACGATTTGCCGGAGATTCTCGGCGAATGCTTTTCGCCTTTGGTGAACCTCCCGCCCGGTGCCCGATAGCAGGCCTCGGTGGCCGGCCAGCGTCAAGGCGTTGCGGAAGAGCTCGAGCGTCACCGACTCCGGGCTGTGGAGCTTCGCCTGCAAGACCTGCTGTTGCCCAAAGCCGAGGCTGCGCTCGAGGAGCAAGCTTTCGTCGACTTCGCGATCGTGAGGCCAACGTGCGAGCTGGTCGGCGACCACGCGGTAGGCGTCGAAGAACGGGCGGAGGATCAGATGCGCGAGATGCGGCCGAGACCGCTCGAACCAACGCTCGAGCTGCTCCCGGGTCACGACCGGCTCTCGCACCTGCTGTCCCTCCCAATCCGGATCAAAAAGCGCCACTTCGGCCCGCAGCTCCTCGTTGAACTCGGCGCGTGACGCAAAGAAGAACTCGAACTTCAGAAGCTGCCTCAGGCTCATCGCGTAGTTCCAGATCGATTCACGCAAGTCGCCCACGCAGTGCTCGCGCGCCATGAAGGTCGCGAGCTCGGCAATGGCGCGATTGACCAAGAGGTGGATGAGGGTGTTGCGATAAAACGCGGCCACCAGATGCTGCTCCGGCGCGATGTACCAGACGGTTTGGTCGCCGCCGGTGAATCGGTTGAGCACGCCCGATTCGGTGAGCTTATCGAGCGTGCTCGTGATCCAGCCAACGTCTTGGAGCTGCGCGCCCACTGTCGTTGGCGTTGTCGGGTGGTCTCTGAGGTAGCTGAGGATCGGCGCCATGGCTTCGAGCGTTTCGTCGAGCGTCAGCGCGCGCTCGGCCCCCAAGAGCGCGAAGGTGACGATTGCCGTCGGGATGGCCGGGGTTGCGCGGTTGATCCGGTGGCATACCTCGACGGCGAATCGCTCGACTTCCTTGCCTTCCGCCCGGGGGTCGCGCTCGATATCCGCGAGGCGCGCCCGCATGCCGATGGGTTCGCCGAAATCGATGCGCACTCCGCTCATGCGGCCCGGCTGCGTCCGCGCAAACCTCAGCAGCCAGGCGAGGCCTTCGGGCTTTTTGCTTCCACCGAGGGACTCCGCGGTCATCGAGGCCACTTCCGCAAGCTGCTCGTACACGACCGACACGGGAACCACCATGGCGTCCGGGCCTTCGCTGGCACGCACCGCGTCGACCACATAGCGCAACGCGCCGTAGCGGGGTGGACGAAGCTTCCCGGTTCGGCTCCGGCCGCCTTCGATCGACCAGCTCAGGTTTTGCCCCGTTTCGACGAGGTGCCCGAGATAGGAGCGAAGCGCGAAGCGGTAGACCGGGTTGTCGTGCGTGTCTCGGCGAATGTAGAGAACGCCCGCGCGTCGCAGAATCGGCCCGATCGGCCAAAAGTCGAGGTTGTCGCCGCCGAGGACGTACGCCGGCCTGATGCCGGCCTCTTGGGCGACCTGCTCCAGATAAAACATGTCGAGGTAGGAGCGGTGGGACGGGAGCCAGATGATGGCGTGCTCCTTGTCGAGCTCCTGCAGCCTGGCCAAGGACTCGCGGTCGACGTCGGTCCTGTAGCGGCGCGAAAGAATCGCACCCATGCCTCGGTAGGCAGCCGTCGCTGCGGCGTCGTGCCGAGCAATCATCTCGCCGAACGCGCGCACCGCGAGCCTCTCGAGCTTCGGCAGCGGCTCTTGGAGCTCCTCGCTGAGCTTGACGAGCCCACTGTGAAAGCGCTCGCCCTGCATGATGGTTGCGATGGTCGCCTCCACGATCAGGTTCCTTTCGAAGACTCGTCGAGGATCGAGATGTAGCTGTTTCGGACTTTGCGGACTTCATCCTCGAGCGTCTCGTGCGTCCATGACGAAGTATCGACGGGCGGGAGGATCACGGCCTCGACGACCGCCGGGCGAACGATGAGAGCGCCTTTGGGGAGCGCGTCGAGGACGTTGCGAAACACGACGGGAACGATCGGCACGCCTGCATCCATGGCCAAGTGGAACGCGCCCTTCTTGAACGGGCCAACGGCCGTCGTGGTCGAACGGGTGCCTTCGGGGGCGATGATCAGGGAGCGCCCCTGGCGAAGCGCTTCCACGGCCGGGCCGAGGGCTTCGATTGCTTTCGCGGTGTTCGAGCGATCGACGAACACCGCGCCGGCGGCCCTGAATAGGGGGCCAAAAATCGGGTTGTGACGAATCTCTTCCTTGGCGATGCCGGTGAAGTCTCGGCGCAGAAGCTTGAGCATCAAGACCAGCTCGAGCCCGCTCTGGTGATTGAAGATGAACACCGCAGGACGATGCGACCAAAGATGCTCCTGGCCCTCGGCCCGCAGGTCGATCCCTGCAGCCGACGCGGCCAGATCTCCCCAGACCGACCCCATGACGTTAATCGCTTCGCGCTTCGAGCGGTTGAGGAGCCCGGCAGCGACGCCGAACCCCACCGAAGGCGCGAGGCTCCCATAGAGCAGCCCGGTGCGAACGATGTCACCCATCGTCGGCCTGCCGCGGCTGGTGAAGCGACGCACAGGCCACTGCCGCTCCTTGGAGATTTGAGCGA
>RCNE010002333.1_pt1 | contig 10196 bp, 7 predicted proteins | sample 2041361 | NCBI WGS metagenome assembly RCNE01 (sample SAMN09708229, study PRJNA481090) | Marine sediment metagenome, whole genome shotgun sequencing project. | reverse complement strand
CAGGAGGCTTGGTAGTAGTGGAACGTGAATTAGGTAATCTATATCGTTTAAGCCATTTTGGCCTTGTTTCTTTTTGTAGTAAATGAAAGCGCCTTTTTTATTTTGGTATTGCTACGCTTGTACAAACGTGCAACTTCGGTAGTCGATTTGAAAGCAACTTCTTCAAAAGAAGTTTCGGTAACGATAGTCATTTCAACAGTGGCAGCTTTAACTTCTTCAGTTGCAGTCTGCGCTTGTGTAGCTACTCCGATAAAAAGAACAAAAATTAAAGTTGCGATGGTTTTCATGACTTGCGTTTTATATATAATTAAAACGCCTCAGACCACATTATACAGGGTTCGGGTTCGTTCAACGAGACCAAATACTCGTTAAGCGACACAACTCCGGTTTAAGTGTAAAAAAGCTTCGGTGAACGTAACTAGGTCTAAAAACACTTTGCCGAAATAAGAAGGTCTTTTATCGGAGAAAGGCAGATTTAATTCCTTCAATTAAACCTAAAGGGCCCTCATTTGTTCGGAATATACGCCATTTTGACCTTTACTGTCCTGTATATAATGGTGACCGGCCAGACAAACCGGTACTTTATCTCGAAAGCTCGGGAGATTTTGGCAAGCGCTATATAGTAACCATCGCCGAAAAATCAGCTGTTTGTAGATTGATGACTGGCCTATTACTTTATGTACAACTAACGTATTCTGAACAAATAGGCAACGACGTTTTTTGGGCACCGTTCACATATATATAAAACCGTATTGTTTAGTTTAAATCTTGGCGTATCAATTCAAAGGTGACCTTGACCTCTCCCATATTGTTGAAATCACTATCTGCCCGAATGTAAACATCGCGTTTGGGGCCTAAAGACGTCTCGTTAATGTTGTTCACCACGGGTTCTCTGGAAAGAGAAACCGACGAAACCAAGTCGTTGGCTACGCCGGAAACCGTTCCTATAGATACAACGGTTATGCTCCCATCAAGCGCTTCAACTATTATGGCACTCACCTTTTTGATGGCAAAACCCTTAGGAACGTTCATAGCGAGTTGTTGCTCCGTTCCTTTTCCGAGAACGACCGTCTCGGTCCTAATCCATGTCGCCTCTGCGATTTCGTTGTTTTGTTCAACTACATAGTTGTTTCTTGTATCAAACACTTTAGCGTAGTTTTTGTTAGGGTTGCCCTCCTTTATAAAGAGCATTCTACTTCTTAGGCCAAGCGGGTCTACATCCATATTTCTCCAACCGTTTACGGTAATTTCGTAATGGTTGTTGGCCCCACCGTTCATGGCGTAATCATTATGAAAGATAACCCCTCGATATGGCGTGGTCGAAGTATGGCGTTCAATGTTTAGGCTTGAATTTCTAATCGTATTGTTGTTTCCCGAAATTCCAAAACAGCCGTGTAGGTTTGTGCTAAGCTCTTTTATGCACAAATTAAGGTTGTCCCAAATAACATTATTTCCCCTTCGGGCGTTCATAGGGTAGATTTCAGCTATTTCCGAGTTGTCCTTAATAATTATGTTTTCAAAAGAAACCTTGTTCAAGGTGCCGAGAAATCTAATAGCACTGAATTTGTAACTAGGGTCAAAAATGTCAGAACTACTTTCTGAATACATATTTCTAAAATCACCATCGGTGATATTCTGTAAATCCATTAATCCGTCCCTGCGGTACGATGTATAATTTTTGACAAGCACATGATCAACGTACCCGGTCAACTTTAAGGAATTACAATAACCGCTAAGCGTAGGCCTAACAATTGCCGTGCCGACATAATTACCAAAATCTATAGTATTGGTTATCTCTAGGTTCTGGGTCTTATAGCCTTTTAGGGAAGAGTCGGAGTTTAAGTATAAAAGGTGCGGCGGTGGAAATTTGTATGTACTGCCGTCATTGTTAATATCCCAACCTATATTCGTTCCATCGAAATCTTGAAAATCGGAATAACGATATGACTTTAAACCATCGGATTTAAAACCATCTACGATACCCTGAATACCCATAATCGTGCCATCTAAGGTCACATTTTTTAATGTGATATTGGTAGGGATGACAGTAGGATCTTTTGACGCGTCAGTCACCGTTTGATTCGCTCTATGCTGTTCTTTAAGTTTAATTACCTGAGGAATAAAAGAGTTCGCGTTATTGCCCACTGCTTTAAACTTCACATTGTCCAACAAAACATTTGAGGCGCCATCAAGCGATAGCACAGCAAAATAAGCTGTGTATCCCCTATGTATGGGGTCGCCGTTGTTATAAACAAGACCTTTCGTGGCGGTGAGATAATTTTTCAACTGTGTTATGTTCGGCGCGGGGTTTTCATAGGTAGTTTCAGCATCGTAAGAATTATCCCAAAGAATCGTGATATTTTTTAAAGTAATATCCTTTGTTAATGCTGCATAAAAAGCAGGGGAACGTAGGTTGTTGATGATGATATTAGCGTCATTTTCGCCTTCAATCCAAGCATTGTCCTCTAAAAAAATCGATTTCGTGCCTTCGGCTTCAACATCCAAAAGAATGTCTTTGGTGATTAAAAGCCTTTGGTTTAAAGTATCGGCATAGGCTAATGTTTCGACAAACGGTACTCTGTCGTCGGTAGTTCCATCCATGGCCGCCCCGAACCATTTAGGTTGAAGATATAGGCCGTCATACTGCCGCACCCACCCATTTATAATTGTTCCCCCATTGTTCGCTATACGTAATCTGTCGTCATATATGAAAGTGCCCGATATCCCTTTATCCATTACTATTGCCACATCGCCCGTGTCGGGAACACTTATTGCCGAAAGCGCCACGTAGTCATGTACCTTTATAAAATCGCCACCTTGCGATTTGCTAGCCGTTAAAGCTACTTCATATGGAATAGTATTACGCTCCTTTAACCGATTTTCAGCAATTAATAACATCTTCATGTGGTTCTCGCTAATATCCGATTGGTCGACTATCTTGCCGCTTTGCAGGGTGAGAACTTGGTTATAAGGGCGGTCTACGTTTCTGATTTCGAATATGGCATTGGATTTTTCTACCGATATCTTGATCCATTGGCAGCAGCCCGCGACGAGTAGCAACAGCGCCGCTGCAACTAGGCATATTTCTTTCATGCTTACAATTTTACTTTTTTGGTGTGCTCCTACTACCGACATTTTTGCCTATAAACTGGGGTTTATACAACAAAGCTAAAGCTAAGAAAAAAGTGAGCAACGCCCAACTCAAAAGGCCAAAGGCGTAAAAACCAAGTCCGGCCATATAGACCACTGCTTTCAAAATAGCAATTCTGTAGTGTTTTCCAATTCAGGCTATTTCATATCAAAATCACATTGTTTTGAAAGCTTTCGTACCAGTACAGAAAAGGGATATTTTTTGGTTTAAGAATCTTGGTCGGGATCACCCTATTGGGCATAGGAGGTCATATATACACGGCAATACTCTTTTACCAACGCATCGGGCACCACAAAAAAATGTTGATGGTCTATGGTATCTTGGGCGCCATCTTCTTTTTCGAAGAAGTCTGCCTCATCCGAAATACGAAAAGCGGAGTTTAAGGAACTTCTTGCTAATAAACGGCACCTAAGCCCAGTAAAAGCTCCGGACCAAATAGAAGGAATTGACCCAAGGGTCGAGGTATTAAACCGAGACCCCGCTGAAAAGGCGGGGTTAGTTCAACCATCCATTTTAGTCGCTCCCGCCAAAAAGCGGGATTATTAAAATGGGGTTCCTCTAATAAATAACTTCGCGAAGTTCGCTGCTGAGATAGGTTTCGATTTCTTGAAGTTCCGATACCGTTAATTGAACTTCGGCCGCCTTGGCATTCGCAATGGCCTGTCTCGCATTCTTGGCGCCGACCAAGGCAGCAGTAATTCCCTTTTGTTGTACCGACCATGCAATCGCTACTTGAGCAACGGTGCAGCTGTGTTTTTCGGCAACCGTATCCAAAACGGTCAACAGCCCTTGTAGTTGGGGCCAAATATCTTTACGATAGTAATTGTAAAACCGGCTACGGGCATCGGCTTCCGCAAAGTTCGGAAGCTCACGGTACTTTCCCGTCAGCAGTCCACCTGCCAAAGTACCATATGTAATAAGGGCAAGTTCATTTTCGACACAATAGGGAACAATCTGTTCCTCAATTTTTCGGTTCAACATCGAATAATTGGGCTGTAAACAGACAATATCGGTCATGTCTTGAATCTGCTCCATCAATTCGATGGTAAAATTAGAAACGGCCAAATACCGGAATTTACCTTGCTGATATAACTTAATCAATGTATTTACTGAATCTTCAAGTGGTGTATTGACATCGGGCCAATGAATGTAATATAAATCGATATGGTCAGTATTCAACCGCGTCAACGATTCTTCCATGTCTTTTAAGATTGTCTCCGGTTTTAAATCCCTCAAAAAAGCATCCGAGGTACGAACTACGCCTGTTTTGGTAGCAATGATGACCTTATCCCTTTTTCCCTGAATAGCTTTGGCCACAATCGTTTCCGCATGGCCTGCACCGTATGCCGGCGCCGTATCAATAAAATTCATTCCCGAATCCAGCGACGCTTCGATGGCAGCAATGGATTCTTTGTCATCCACATCGCCCCAAAAATCATTGCCCATGGCCCAGGTCCCAATTCCTATTTTAGAGATGTTCAGGTCTGTATTTGGTATTTTTCTAAATTCCATATGACGAATTCGTTTAAAATCTGTTTAAAAAAAAGGGAACCCATACAACCAATATACCGATTTCCTGTTTTTTATGAAGCTTCTTTCCGCAGTACTTCCAAGGGCGGACTTCTTAAAACACTTCTGTTGTTCGAAAGACCGATAAGCAATACCAAGGACGTGATGCCGGGCAATACGACAAGAAACGGCACCCATGAAGGTATAAAGGCGGTCTTAAAAACGAATAAGGCCAACAACTGGCTACTGATTAATGAAAGTAGTATTCCGATACCACTGCCAAGAAGGCCCAAATAAAGATACTCCAAAGCTGCAATCTTTGAAATTTGACTGCTTTTTGCACCTAATGTACGTAACAATACACTTTCCTTTATGCGTTGGTATTTGCTCGTTCGTACTGACCCGATTAACACGATGATACCCGTTAGGATACTAAAAAAGGCCATAAAATTGATAACCCATGAAATCTTATCGAGAATATTTTCGACAATACCCAAGACTTGCCGTAAATCGATTATTGATACCGTTGGGAATTTACGTACCAGCGCTATTTGTACTTCCGCGGACTTTTTTTCGTTCGGAGCGTTCGTTGTCAGCACATGAAACTGGGGGGCATTTTCTAAAATTACCGTCGGAAATAAAATAGAAAAATTCAGTTGCATACGGCCCCAATCTACCGCACGGATACTGGCCACTTCGGTTTCCATCAAAACACCCTGTACATTGAACGTTAGCCTATCCCCTAGTTTAACCTGTGCATCGCGTGCCACATTATCGGAAAGGGATATCGGAACCAAGTTGGCTTCTGAGGGTTCGGCAGGCCAGCTCCCGGCTTCCGAAGTTTCTGAAGGGATCAGCGAATCGCGATAGGTGACGCGGAACTCGTGGTTCAATATCCACTGATTGATCGTAGAAGAAGTATCCAGCCGAATATCGTTTACCGAGCGGTCTTTAATTTTTTGCATCCTCATGGTCACGATAGGAATGTTGTTTAGCAAGGGTAATCCCATTTCAACAATACTTTGCGCAGCAGCATCCTTTTGTTCGGTCTGTACATCAATTAAAATCAAGTTAGGGGTGTTCTCGGTCTTTTCCAAAGAAGTTTTGGCTAGCAGAATATCCTTGGAAAAATATAACGTACTGATCAAGAACGTACCCACACCAATAGCCAAGACCAAGACCATTGTCTGATTGTTCGGGCGAAAAAGGTTCAAAAGACTCTGTCGTGCCGTAAAGCCCCAAGATGCCGGAAAGTATTTTTTGATAGCCTTCATAAACACGGTGGCGATACCGGCCAAAATGGCAAAAACGACCAAAATTCCTATAACAAAGGACATGGCATATTTCCAATTTTGCAGAAGCCAAAACGAAAAGAGAAAGATAAAGACCATGATAGCCAATAGCACCAAAAGGTTGGCTTTCCTTGATTTTTTTGAGCCATTTTCCTGTATTCGTAAAACCTGTAATGGAGAAACGTACCAAGTGCCCAACAAAGGTGTTAGCGCAAATAACACTGACATAAAAAGACCGAGCAAAAGTCCCAATATGATAGGTTGAAACGAGAACGAGACGGCCACTTCAAAAGGCAGGAAATCTTGCAAAAACAAGGGGAAAGACTGTTGCAAAAGCAGCCCAACGAACGACCCGATGAGGCCACCGACCAACCCCATGCCTGCAATCTGTATGAGATAGATCAAAAACGTTTGCTTACGTGTCGCCCCGATACATTTAAGCACGGCCACGGATTGTAATTTCTCTTTGATGTAGATATGCACCGAACTGGCAATGCCCACGCAGCCCAATAAAAGGGCGATAAAAGCAACGAGGTTCAAAAATTTTCCGAAATTTTCATAGCGACGGCCCAAGCGTTGCCCCGTCGAGGTATGTGTATCGAGATCTGCGTTCTCGGCATCGAGCAGCGGGTCGATTTTTATGTCCAACTCCTTTAAATCTTGGTTCGGTTTGGCCACAAAATAAAAATCGTAGCCGACACGGCTTCCGACCTGCACAAGACCAGTCGCTTCGATAAATCGATAGGGAATCAGAACCGGCGGCGCCACGGAGGTCGAAATCCCCGTGCTCCCGGGTGCGGAAATCAGCGTACCGATAATGGGTAAACCAATGTTACCGATTTTCACCGAATCGCCATGCTGAAGACCGTATTGCAACATTAAAGTGGCATCGACCAGAGCGCCTCCGGATTTTTGATATTCCGTGGCGGCGGAAACTGGGCTCGTATCCAGCTCCCCATAAAACGGATAAGCACCCTCCAGCCCTTTTATATTAACCAGTTTCGTTGCTCCCTGTTTCGGAAAGACCGCCATGGAAGGAAAACTGACCCCTTTTGCATTGGCACCACCAAGGGAGTCGATAATTTCTTGTACCCTTTCGTTCGGGGGTTGGTTACTATCGATAATAAAATCGGCACCCATCAAAGCTTTTGATTGCAGGGCAATATTCTCTTTCAGGCTATCACCAAACGATTGAATGGAAACTACGGCCGCTATTCCCAGAATTATCGAGGCCATAAATAAGAGTAACCTTTTGCCACTGGCCTTACCATCGCGCCACGCCATTTTGAGCAACCAATCAAAACCGGCCTTTTTAACAATCCTATGATCCATACTCACGATAGCGTCGTAGTTTCGTTCGTCAAAATCTTTCCGCCTTTTAATCGAAGAATACGTTGACATCTCTGCGCAAGTTCAAGGTCGTGTGATACGATGACCAAGGTCGTACCCGCTTCTTTGTTCAGGTCGAACAATAATTGCACAACTTTTTCGCCGGTCTCTTCGTCAAGATTTCCGGTAGGTTCGTCGGCGAACAAAATAGAGGGTCTGCTCGAAAATGCCCTTGCCAGAGCCACACGTTGCTGCTCCCCACCTGATAACTGCGTTGGATAGTGGTGGAAGCGATCGGCCAAACCTACTTTGTCCAAAAGGTCCATTCCGACCTTACCGGGATTGGAAGCGCCTTGAAGCTCCAACGGCACGATTACATTTTCGAGAGCCGTCAAGGTCGGTAGCAATTGAAAATTTTGAAAAATAAAGCCCACCTCTCTGTTTCGCAATAATGCGCGTTCGTCTTCGCTCAATGTGACAAGCTCGGTACCACAGAGTTCTACCGTACCGGTATCGGGTCGATCTAGACCTGCGCACAACCCCAACAAGGTCGTTTTTCCACTTCCCGATGGGCCAACGATAGCGAAGGTCTCACCTTCCTCTATGTGGAAAGAGATATCGTCCAATACGGTCAAATTTTTAGAGCCGCTCGTATAACTCTTCCCTAGATGGCTTACGTTTAATATCTTTGCCATGTAATTTTTCTATTTTCTTTTTCATATCTGATCCGTACAACGGACAAGAATGGAAAAATAAGCAAATGATTCCGATTTTCAGACCGTCAACGTATGCAGAACCTCTTAAAATTTCGTTATTTTTTACTAGTGCTCTTGGTGATTTCTTGTGGCGAAAACCCCAAAAAGGAAATAGATACCAAAGTTAACGAAGCGACTGACACCGATTCCGAAACAGCGGTAACGTCGGAAGAAAAAGTCATTTTGTTTTTTGGAAACAGTCTCACTGCCGGTTATGGTCTCGATACCGAAGAAGCTTTTCCTGCCCTCATCCAAAGCCGCTTGGATTCCCTAGAATTGAACTATACGGCCATCAATTCGGGGTTGAGCGGAGAAACGACTTCCGGCGGACTTAATCGTTTGGGTTGGGTGCTCAATCAAAAGGTCGATGTGTTTGTTTTAGAACTAGGCGCTAATGATGGTCTTCGAGGTGTTCCTTTAAAAGAGACCCGCGCAAACCTTCAGGCCATCATCGACTTGGTACGAAAGAAAAACGAGAATACAGAAATTGTTCTCGCTGGAATGCAGATTCCTCCAAATATGGGTGAGGCCTACACTTCTGAATTTCGGAAAATGTTTCCTGAACTCGCCGAGAAAAATAATGTAGGGTTGATTCCCTTTTTGTTGGAAGGTGTGGCCGGAAATCGTGAATTAAACCTTGAAGACGGCATACATCCGACCGCTGAAGGTCAGAAAATCGTAATGGAAAACATATGGAAGGTTTTAGGTGATAAGGTAACGGAGAAGTCTTTAACATATTGACGTAGACCATTTGGCCATGTTCCTTTTCGTCCTATTTGAAAGGATGGTTATTATTGGCACTTCAATTTCTAAAGAATTTATCAGTGCATATGAAGCAGAAGGTTGGGATCCGGACAGTTCTTAACATAGAATTTCAACTTTCCGAAAATGCGTAATAGATTTCCAAAGGTAAAAGGAGCGGATAGGGCAATGGCACATGGGCAGGCAATGATCAATACTGCGGTAAACACATTCAAGGCTTTAGATGCGTCAAACACTAACCAAAAGACTGTCGAAATAATTGCTATAATAAGCACGGCAATGGTAAAACGCTTACTAATATTATTTGTAAGAGTGGTAAAACTGTCTCCTTTGTTTTTATTAAAGACGTCGTTACTCCACAATTGGGTGAGATAACTTTGTTCAACAGATTTTATCGCTTCCATTTCAATGACTCCAGAGGTCTGTTTCCCACCAGCAAATAATTTGTCCCCAGATTGCTTGCTCACGGTTTCAGATTCTCCAGTCACAAAACTGTAATCGATACGTGCTTTACCATTAATGAGGATTCCATCTGCGGGAATCAGTTCTTCATTTCTAATTAAAAGCCTGTCGCCTTTATTAATGTCGTAAACCTGAATTGGTGTTTCCTGGCCTTCATGAATTTTGGTTATGGCGATAGGAAAGTAGGATTTGTAATCGCGTTCAAAAGATAGAAACGAATAGGTTTTTTGCTGAAAGAACTTACCGATTAGCAAGAAAAATACTAGACCAGTTAGACTATCAAAAAAACCAGAACCAAGATCAAAAATGATTTCTGCAGTACTCCTTATAAATAGTACAGCGACACCAAGTGCTATAGGGACGTCGATATTTAGCACTTTGGACCGCAAGCCCTTATATGCTGAAATAAAATAATCCTGTCCTGCATAAAAAACGACGGGAAGAGAAAAAGCAAACATAAGCCACCTGAACAATGGCTTGTATTTCTCGATCCAAAAGCCATCAACTTGAAAATATTCAGGAAAAGACAAGAACATGACATTTCCAAAAGCAAATCCAGCCACTCCTAGTTTATATATGAGCGTTCGGTTAATATGTTCTTTTCCCGAGCTAAAATCGTCGAGTGAGATGTAAGGTTCGTAACCAATAGAACTTAAAAGTAATACCACATCCTTGAGCGAAGAATTTTTTGAATTATAGGTTACTCGAACCGTTTTCTTTCCGAAATTCACTTGCGATGAAGAGATTTCGGGATTGAGTTTGTTTAGGTTTTCTAGTATCCAAATACAGGAACTACAATGAATGTGTGGAATATATAACGATGCGACCTGTGTCTTGCCATCATCAAACTTTACGAGTTTTTCAATGATTCGATCTTGAGATAGGAAATCATATTTCCCTTCAATTTCTTTTGGAATAGCACCAGGAGATGCTTGC
>RCNE010005002.1_pt1 | contig 10217 bp, 9 predicted proteins | sample 2041361 | NCBI WGS metagenome assembly RCNE01 (sample SAMN09708229, study PRJNA481090) | Marine sediment metagenome, whole genome shotgun sequencing project. | reverse complement strand
CTCGGCATCGCTTTTCATCCGGACTTCGCCACTAACGGTGAAGTATTCATCTCCTACACCGCGGGCGGGCCACTCACCTCGAGAATTTCGCGCTTTTACAGTTCCGACGGCAATCTGACACTGGACCCAAACTCTGAGGAAATCCTCCTCACAGTGACCCAGCTACAGGGCAATCATAATGGCGGTGATATCCACTTCGGCCCGGACGGCTATCTGTACGCCGGCTTCGGTGACGGCGGTGGCGGTGGCGACCCGGGCAATAACGGCCAGAACACGATGTCATTGCTCGGCGCGATGCTGCGCATCGACATCGACGTTGCGTCGGGCTACGCCATACCGGCCACGAATCCTTTTTCTGGCAACGCCCAGTGCGTACAGGGTTTCGGTGCGGCCAGCTGTCCGGAAATTTTCGCCTGGGGGTTTCGCAATCCCTGGCGTTTCAGCTTTGATCAGGCCAGCGGCGACCTATGGGTTGCCGATGTCGGTCAGGGCGCCTGGGAAGAAGTCGATCGCGTCAGCCTTGGCGAGAACCATGGCTGGAATACGCGCGAGGGTGCGCATTGTTACCCACCGGGCAGCAGCTGCAGTGCTGCAGGACTGACGGACCCGATTACCGAGTACGGTCGATCTGTTGGCCAGTCCATCACCGGCGGCTACGTCTATCGAGGGACGGCAATGACGGATTTGATGGGCTACTACATCTTTGGTGACTTCGTCAGCGGCCGCATCTGGGCCGTCGCTGCTGACAGCCCGATCGGCACAACACCGATCGAGCTCGCAGATACCAGGCTTTCGATTGCCGCCTTCGCACAAGGCATCGACGGCGAGCTATACGTGGTCGATTACGGTGGGACTATCCACCAACTGGTGCCGTAGTCGGTCCTTAGGTTTTATCCAAGATACCAGAGCGCCAGCAGACCGGTGATAGACATCGTGACCGTGTATGGCAGTGCCATGACCACCATGCGACCGTAAGACAGTCGAATCAACGGAGCCAATGCAGAGGTGAGCAGGAACAGGAACGCCGCCTGACCATTCGGTGTCGCGACACTCGGAATGTTGGTGCCCGTGTTGATGGCTACCGCCAAGGCATCGAACTGCGGACGCGTGATTTCACCCGCCTGGTAGATCTCGTTAACCTCGGTGATATACACCGTGGCGACAAATACGTTGTCACTAATCATTGAGAGCAGGCCATTGGCCGCGAAAAACAGCGCCTCCTGCGTCTTGCCTTCATAGGTGCGCACCCAGTCGATAACCGGAGTGAACAAGCCCTGATGATCGATAACCGCGACGATGGCGAAGAACACCACCAGTAAGGACGTAAATGGCAGCGCTTCTTCAAACGCATGGCCCAGTCGAGCCATTAAAAGCCGTCGCCAGCACGATAACCAACAAGCCAACAATGCCAGGCTCGGCCAAATGCATGCCTAGCGAAACGACCAATACCAAAGCCACAACCGCTTGCACAGCGATAACACTCTTCTCACGCTTGGTACGTTTCTCAGACATGTCGTCGTCGAAGGCCTGCAGAACTTCTCGTACTCTGGGCGATAATTGTGCGCCGTAGCCAAACGACTTTGTCACTTCCAGCAACGCGCAGGTAATCAGTCCAACCACGAGCACCGGCATGGAAATGTGTGCCATTCGCATAAAGAATTCTAAGAAATTCCATTCCATTATTTTGGCGATCAGGAGGTTTTGTGGTTCTCCGACCAGCGTCGTGACGCCACCTAAGGCTGTGCCGACAGCGCCGTGCATCATCAGACTGCGCAGGAATGCCCGAAACTGCTCCAGATCGTCGCGATGCAACTCGACCACCTCATCATCGGTCGAATGATCATGATCCAGGTTGAATGCCTTGCCCGATGCAACCTTGTGGTAAACGCCGAAGAAACCGACCGCCACAGTAATAATGACGGCCGTAACCGTCAGCGCATCCAAAAATGCGGACAGAACTGCCGCCGTAAGAGAGAACATCAGTGACAACAGGACTTTCGACCGAACACCGAGCAGAATTTTAGTAAAAGCGAACAACAACATTTCGCGCAGGAAGTAGATGCCCGCAACCATGAACATCAGCAGCATGATGACGGGAAAGTTTTGCTCGGCGTGATGGAACACCGATGCCGGCGATGCAAGACCGAGAATGATCCCTTCCACCGCCAGGAGACCGCCCGGCTGCAACGGGTAACACTTTAGTGCCATCGCCAGCGTAAAAATAAATTCGATGACCAACGCCCAGCCAGCGATAAACGGGCTGAAAGCAAACAGGATCGGATTAAGGATCAGGAATGCGATGATGGTTTGCTTGTACCAGATCGGCGAGTTGCCAAGGAAGTTTTGGCTGAGTGCTTGTGCGGTCGTCTGGGCCATGAATGGTCCTTATTGTTAGTTATTACGGATACCGGGTCAGGCTAGCGGCTCATATTAGCAATTTTTTCCATCATCGCGTCATGCGCGGCCGCTTCTTCTTTGCTCGCCTTGATGACAACCAGCTTGAGATCGACCCCAGACTGGCCAGCAGCGGCATTCTCGCCGGTCGGATCGGCAATGCGCCCGCTGCGATCCCCGCCAGCTGCCTCATCGGCGTCGAGCGACAGCGCGGTTTGCCCGCCGGTCATAGCGAGATACACGCGTGCCAGCAAGTCGGAGTCAATGAGCGCGCCATGCACATCACGTTTCGACGCATCGACTTCGTATCGTTTGCAGAGCGCGTCCAGGCTGTTGCGTTGCCCCGGATGCATCTTGCGCGCCAGAGCCAATGTGTCGAGCACTGCTGCGTGGGTGCGAATTTCAGGCTGCGGATGCGACATGAGTTTCAGTTCATGTTCGAGAAAGCCAACGTCGAAGGTTGCGTTGTGAATGATGAGTTCAGCGTCGGTAATGAAGTCGATGAATTCTGCGGCAATCTCAGGAAATCTCGGCGACGTTTGCAGAGACGCCAGACTAATGCCATGCACGCGTTGCGCGCCTTCGTCGATTTCGCGATCGGGATGGATAAAGCAGTGAAATTCTCGTCCCGTCAGGCGACGATCGATCAGTTCCAGGCAGCCGATCTCGATAATGCGGTGGCCCTGCGCGGGTGACAGGCCGGTCGTTTCTGTATCAAGAACAATTTGTCTCATAGTCCATCTATACCACGATTTGCGAGCTCATCGGCTTCTTCGTTACCCGGATTGCCGGCGTGACCTTTGACCCACTTCCAGTCGATGTCGTGACGTTCGACCGCTGCGTCCAAGGCTTGCCAAAGGTCCTGATTCTTGACGGGTTTTCTCGCCGCCGTCTTCCAGCCACGTTTCTTCCAGTTGGGCATCCACTCGCGGATGCCGTCCATGATCTGTGTACAGGATTACCTGGGTTCGGCCTTTCAACGCGTTTAGCGCTTCGATCGCGGCGGTCAGCTCCATGCGATTGTTGGTCGTCTCAGGCTCGCCGCCGTGCATAGTCTTGCGGCGCTCGCCCGCAATCAGCAACACACCCCAGCCGCCCGGACCGGGATTACCACGGCAAGCACCGTCAGTATAAATCTCAACTATCGTGGTCAAAGCGGATTCGCGACACTCTATTGGAAGATCCTGCCAGCTCGGCGACAACTTTCGGGTTACGCCGCCAACGCGGTCGGACCGGCGTTAACGTGCTGACTCGTTTCTGCGCGGTGAGCATATAGCAAGCAGCCAACTCCGGCCACAGCCGCTGCCCACGTCGTTCCCAATGCGGCGAACTGCTGCCGCGGTTTCCCGGCAAGGGCCAGCGGAAGAAGTATCGCTGTACACCGTGAATTCTAAGATCGAGCAATTTCAGCCAGTCACGCAGACGTCGATCGGAGATCATGTGCTCGGCGCCCGGTGGAATTCCGGCGCCCGGAATCAAGCGGCGCAATCCCCACAGCCCGCCGGTCTTGAAGCCCAGCACGACCAGATTACCGTCGGAGCGCAGCACTCGATGCACTTCACGCAGGATCGCGTGCGGCCGATCGCTGAAATCCAGCGTATGTGGCAACAAGACGCAATCGATTGAATCGTTTGCGATGGGCAGGCGATGCAGGTCGCCTATCGCGGACGGTCCGCCAGGAACCGCTGCCGCGTCGATTATCGCCGTGCGTTGGGTGCGGGCGTAGCGCAGGAAGGTCTTATCGTCGCCCCATAGCCCGAGCTGCAGACACTGTTCACCGAACATGCCGTCGAGCGCCTCCTCCACTACGCGGCTCTCCTGAGCCAGGAGTGCTTCGCCCAGCGGCGAGCTAAGCCATTGCGTGGCTGATTCCGGAAAGTGCGGCAATATATCCATTAAGTCTGACCTCAGTTCGCAGTTTACGGCTGCGGTACTTGCACCGACGCGCGTGGCCGGTAGGATGGCCCGATGCCTAAAACCAAGACCCTATTATTGCAGAGATTTCACCGTGTTGGCGCGACAGCCTGCACCTTTTTCTTGATTTTGACGGGTTGCAGCATGCTGCAACCTGCAGACGACGAGCCAATCGCCGAGATCAATGTCGAACCCAGAGAATCGGTGTTCATGTCACCGCTAGCGATGGCCTGGGAGCCACGTACTCCGGTCACGTTCGCACCGCCGGACGTATTGCAGCGACTCAGAGACGGCTTTGAACTTGAAGAAATCGACAATCGTCGCATCGACGCCGAGCGCAACTGGTTTGTCAGTCACCCGGACTATCTCGATCGCGTCTTCACCCGCGCACAGCGCTACCTGCCGTATATCACGGCCGAGCTTGATCGTCGCGGCCTGCCCTACGAACTCGCTTTGCTGCCGATTGTGGAAAGCGCCTACGACCCATTCGCTTACTCGCACGGCCGCGCCGCCGGTTTGTGGCAAATGATTCCGGGCACGGCGACACGCTTTGGTATCAAACAGAATTGGTGGTACGACGGCCGTCGCGACATTGTTGATTCAACGCGTGCAGCACTCGACTACCTCGATCACCTGCATGGCTACAATGAAGATGACTGGCTGAATGCGATCGCGTCCTACAACACAGGCGAGGGCAACGTACGCAAAGCCGTGCGTCGTAATCGCGCCGCTGACAAGCCGGATGATTTCTTCAGCCTGAAGTTGTCGAAAGAAACCACCGCTTACGTGCCGCGACTTCTGGCACTGGTCGACATCGTCAAAGACCCGGCCAAGTACGGCGTAACTTTGCCGTACGTCGCCGACACACCGCAGTTTGTCGTCACCGATATTGGTACACAACTTGATCTTGCGCTGGCTGCTGAGTTGGCCGGGGTGGACGTTGATACCGTGTATGCCTACAACCCGGGCTACAACCGTTGGTCCACCGATCCGCAAGGTCCACACAGTCTGGTCATGCCTTACGCCGCTGCAGATTCGTTTGCTGCCGCGCTCGCTGACGTTCCGGAAAAGGAACGCGTGCGCTGGAAACGTCACAAAGTTGGCAACGGCGAGACCATTTCAGAAATCGCACTCGACTATCACACCACCATTCCTTCGATTCGCGCCGCCAATAATATGCGTGGTAATACGATTCGCGCCGGGCACCACCTGATGATTCCGGTCGCCAGCAAACCGTTGAACGAATACAGCAAGAGTGCTGATGCACGTTTGGCCAAAACGCAGAACCGACAGCGCGCCGAGAACAAGGTTGACCACGTCGTCGCCAGCGGTGAGAGCTTCTGGACGATCAGCCAGCGCTATGGAATTACCACGCGCCAGTTATCGGCCTGGAATGGCATGGCACCCGGCGACACATTGCCGGTCGGGCGTAAACTGGTGGTCTGGACCAACGCTGACGTTGCGCCGAGCACCTCACCCACCAGCGCTCTGGGTAACACCACACGCAAACTTAACTACACTGTGCGCAATGGCGATTCGCTGTATCTCATCGCGAGCCGCTTTCGGGTCACCATTGGCGAGCTGTCACAGTGGAACAAGATCGATAAAAACAAGATACTACGGCCGGGGCAACGTTTGACGATGTACGTCGACGTCACCCGCCAATCCAGTTAAGGGGAACAATATGGGCTTCATGGCCGGTAAACGCGCGCTGATCGTCGGCGTCGCAAGTGATCGCTCTATCGCTACAGGTATTGCCGAGGCATTCGCACGTGAAGGTGCGGAAATCGCTTTTACGTATCAAAACGAAAAATTACTCAGCCGGGTTAAGAAACTCTCAACCCGGCTCGGCCAGAACACGGACTTACTGTTTCCGTGCGACGTTTCCAGCGACGAAGAAATCGACGCCGTATTCGCCGCTCTTGGCAAGCACTGGGATAAATTCGATGTTCTGGTCCACTCCGTCGGCTTTGCACCGCGCGAGCAGCTCGAGGGTAGCTTCACAGAATCGATTACGCGCGAAGGCTACCGCATGTCGCACGACATCTCTGCGTACAGCCTGGCCGCACTCGCGAAGGCGGCGGTACCGATGCTGTCGGACAAATCAGCCATTCTCGCGATGACCTACAACGCGGCCGTGCAGGTCGTACCGAATTACAACGTGATGGGACTGGCGAAAGCGAGTCTCGAATCCTGCGTACGTTTTCTTGCGTCGGATCTTGGACCGAAGGGTGTTCGCGTCAACGCAATCTCAGCAGGCGCGATCAAGACTTTGGCGGCTGCCGGTATTAGTGGCTTTCGCAAGATGCTCAACTACGCAGAGAAGGCATCCCCGCTGCGGCGCACCGTATCCATCGAAGAAGTCGGCAACACGGCGGCATTTTTGTGTTCGGATCTGGCCAGCGGCATCACCGGCGAGACAACCTTCGTCGACGCCGGCGTCAACATCATGGGCATGGTCTTCGACGAAGACTAGTTCTCGAGGCCTACTTTGGTTTTCTCGCCTTCCAGGCGCGCAACGATGGTGGCGCAGCTGATGTCGCCCCAAATATTGATGCTGGTGCGTGCCATGTCGAGAATACGGTCGAATACCATCAGCACGCCCAGTGCTTCGAGCGGCAATCCAATCGCTCCAAGGATAATCGCGATAGCGACCAGCGATGCGGACGGTACGCCGGCAACACCGATCGATGTCATTAGCGCGATAGCCACGATTGAAAATTGCACACCAAACGTCAGTTCAAGTCCGTAGGCCTGCGCGATAAACATTGCGGCGGCGCATTCATACAGCGCCGTGCCGTTCATGTTTACAGTAGCGCCCAGCGGCAGGACGAAACTCGATATTTTATTCGACACGCCGACTTCATCTTCAACGGCATCCATGGTTACCGGCAAGGTCGCTGACGACGATGCCGTCGAAAAAGCTGTCAACATGGGTTGTGCCGAGGCGCGCATGGTCTTGAATGGATGAACACGACCTACAAAACGTAGTAAGAGCGGCAGTGTTACCAGCGCATGCACCGCGAGTGCCGCGATAACGGACAGAGAAAATACCGCGAGCGGACCGGTCGCCTTGTATCCCGCTTTCGCGATGACCCCTGCGACAAGTCCAAAAACACCAATCGGTGCAAACTTCATGATCCATTCGGTCATGCGCATCATCACGTGAAACACGCCGTTCCAAAATTTGTACAAGGGCTCGGCAAATTCATTGTCGAGATGCGTCATGAAATAGCCGAACAGAATGGCGAAGAAAATGACGCCGAGCATCTGGCCGTCGGCTGCTGCCTTCAGGATATTGGGCGGCACCATGCGCAGAAAAATATTCGCGACGTCACCAGCACCCTTGCCAGCGACCTTCGCTTCAATGTCCTCGATAGGCGCATCCAGGGCAAGTAAGTCCTTGGCCGGCTCGCCGTCGACATAGCCGGGACCGACAACGTTGATGATAATCAGGCCAACCAGAATGGCCGCCAGCGTCGTGGTCGCATAGAACAGCAGGGTCTTACCGCCGAGCGCGCCAAGATTGCTACCCGAGCCAATGCCCGCGACACCAATGATTATCGAAGAGGTGATCAACGGCACGATGATCATCTTCAGGGCATTCAGGAAAAGCGTACCGATATAGCCAAATATCGACATCCAGGTCACGCTGCTCTGGAAAAACGTGGCGTCGACGCCGCTCTTGTCCTGAGCGTTAAACACGATTCCACCGACGATTCCGGCGGCAATGATGGATATTAGAATCTGCCAGTGCAGCTCTAGCTTACGCATACATTCCCCCAGGGCCTGTAGGGCCGCCTACAGCTTACTGCAACAGATCTGAAGCAGCTACTACGTCCTGATTGACCACGATGTCAGCGTCCAGGTACAAGGATTCTACGAACGCGATGAAGTCGGCACCGCCTGCTTGTAATGCCAACTGCTCTTTGCCCTCATCGCGGTCAGCCAGCGGGATCGATTCCGGCCTGCCGGGCAAAACTGCCTCCAGACTGAAAACGGTTTGTCCGCCGCTTTGATCAGCAACCTGAGCACGCACCGGCGCGTCCTGAGTTGGCTTTGGTGAGGTGAAAATCTGTGCCATTACCGTCGGGTCGATCTGATTGTTCTGCCGCCCTACGAGCGCCGTCGGCGACACCATCGCACCGGCCGATTCAGCAGCAATGCCAAAGTCTTCGCCGTTTTCCAGTGCCTGCATCAGCAGCGCAGCCCGATCAAATACGATCGTCTGTGCCGCGATACTACGCACCGTCAGCGAAACGTCTTCACGAACGGCGTCCAGCGGCTGACGCGCTGCAGGCGTGTGCGCTGTGACTTTGAAAATCGCGGAACGATTCGCATCGATTTCGATGACTTCCGATACCTCGCCGTCGATCAGTACGCTTGCATCAAAAATAGCGTCGATGGCCGCCTGGTTGTTGCCGAACGGGCCAGCATTGCTGCGTTGGACGCCGTCTGCCGTGCGCACGTAAAGCTCTACCGCGTCCGCAATAGTCTGCATGTCGGATGTTTCAAATAACGCATCCGATGCGGCGCGCGCCAGATCACGATAAAGACCTTCTGTTTCGCGATCACGCAATTCACTCATCAACTCGCCACGGACCTGATCCAACGGCAGCGGGCCTGGCTCTAGAATTTCTTCCAGACGAACAATATGAAACCCGAAATCACTCTTGATCGGACCACTCAACTCACCCGCAGCCATCGTAAATACAGCGCTACCCAGTTCGTCGGAAAGCTGCGGACGCGTACGCACGCCCAGGTCACCGCCCTGCGATGCTGTGGTGCCGTCTCCGGAATTCGCAATAGCCAACTCTTCAAATGATTCGCCTGCTTCGATGCGAGCCATCAGGTCCTGCGCAGTCGCTTCGGCCGCAACTTCGTCATCGCCCGACAGAATCAGGATATGGCGCGCCTGGCGCTGTTCGTCCTGCATGTAGCGATTTTGCGAATCGAGATAGTACTCATTCAATACTTCTTCAGAAATTTCGATGCTGTCAGCAACGTCGGCGCGACTGATCTCTATGTATTCAATGCTCGCGGTTTCCTGCTGCAGATACAGAGTGTCGTTCTCTTCGTAAAAAGCCAGAATCTGTTCTTCGCTGACTTCAACTTCCGCTGCGGCATTCGCGACATCGAAAGTTGCGATCGATACCAGGCGCTGTTCCGCGACCAGGTTCAGGTAACGGCGATACTCAGACGGCGTTATCAGGGCGGTGCCACCGACGGCACGTCGTAGTTGTTCCAGGCGCAACTGGCTGCGCTGTGCATTTCTAAAACTAGCCGTGGTCAATCCATTTTGTGCCAATAATATTTCAGCGGCTTCTAGATTGAATTTGCCATCGACCTGGAAGTCCGGCACTCGCTGGATAGCCGCGGTTAGCTGCATTTCAGAAATCTGATAACCCTCTTCCGTCAGATACAACTCAACCAGTCGCTCGCGAATCAAGGACTCCAAAATATTCTGTCGAAACTGAGCGCGAAACTCAGGTGGCAATGATGCCAGCTGCGGATTGGCATCGAGCTGCTGTCGGTAGCTGTTCTCAAACTGAGTGATACCGATTTCGCTACCGTCGACCTTCGCCGCGAAAATGTTGCCTGCGAAGTTGAGGGTAGCGCCAAAGAAAACAAATGAAAGCGCAATTGCGCCGAGGATCACCAGCCCAAGAGGACCGACGATTTTTTCACGAATTTTAGTAAGCATATTAAACAGGAGCCTTGTGTAAGCCGGGCGATTCTACTTGAGCCCGGGCTCAGGGCCAATAGGCAAAAGGAGTCTGGTGTCTTTTAATTAAACCAAAAAAAACCCGGGCCCCCTGATGGGAGCCCGAGAATTTTCGTTGGCGGAGTGGACGGGACTCGAACCCGCGACCCCCGGCGTGACAGGCCGGTATTCTAACCAGCTGAAC
>RCNE010002330.1_pt1 | contig 10221 bp, 5 predicted proteins | sample 2041361 | NCBI WGS metagenome assembly RCNE01 (sample SAMN09708229, study PRJNA481090) | Marine sediment metagenome, whole genome shotgun sequencing project. | reverse complement strand
AACCCTAAAGATAAAGCTCAAGATGCTTTTGTGAAATTATGGGATAATTGTAAAAAAGTTTCACTAGCAAAAGCAAAATCCTTTTTATTCACGGTTGCAAATAATATGATGCTTAACGAAATTAAGCATCAGAAAGTAGTTTTAAGACATCAAAAGTCTAATATTAAGGGTTATGATAATGAAACACCAGAATTTATTTTAGAGCAAGAAGAGTACCTAGAGAAGTATAATAAAGTGCTCTCTAGTTTAAAAGAAGAACAGCGCGTTGCGTTTTTATTGAGTAAAGTCGAAGGAAAAAAACACAGTGAAATTGCTGAATTTTTAGGAGTCACCCAAAAAGTTGTTGAGTACAGAATTTACAGTGCTTTTAATATTCTTAAAAATGAATTAGAAGGATTTAGAATAAAATAATCAGGAGAAATAAAATGTAAGTTGTTATATTACTAAGGCGATAGTATATGATTGAGGACGATTTATTAAAAAAATGGTTGAATGATGAACTTACAAATGCAGAAATGGATGTATTTAGTAAGCGAGAAGACTATGCAATAAATCTAGAGATTATAGATAAGGCTAAGCATTTTAAAGCATCACAGTTTTCTAATGTAGATGATTTTAAAACCTTTAAACGTAACTACGAAAACAAATCGTCTGTAAAACGGTTAAATTGGATACAACCGCTGCTTCGTATCGCAAGTATTTTTGTAATAGCATTAGGTGTGTATTTTACGTTTTTCAATTCATATCGTGTTGAAGTAAAGACACAATTGGCGGAAAAATCTACCGTTAGTTTGCCAGATTTATCTGAAGTCACCTTAAATGCAGATTCTAAAATAACCTATAACGAAGAGTCTTGGATAAAAAGCCGAAGTTTAAATTTAGAAGGTGAAGCTTATTTTAAAGTCGCAAAAGGAAAAACGTTCGATGTGATTACAAACAACGGAATAGTAACTGTTGTCGGGACAGAATTTAATGTAAAAGCGCGTAAGTCTTATTTTGAAGTTACGTGTTTTGAAGGTATTGTAAAGGTAACTTCAAATACAATTACGAAACAATTGCTAGCGGGTGAAACTTTTCGTATTTTGAACAAAAAGTTTACTCAAGATAAAATAATAGATACAAAGCCGAAGTGGACGAGTAACAAAAGCAGTTTTAAAACTATTCCTCTTAAAGAAGTCTTTGCAGAATTAGAGCGTCAGTATAATATTAAAGTAGTATTTAATAGTACGGATACATCTCGAATTTTTACAGGTGTATTTGTTAACGATAATATTGAAAATGCACTTACGTCTATTACAAAACCTATGAATTTAACTTTTGAAATTAGTTCATCCAACCAAGTTCTAATTCATGGCAATAAAAACTAAGCGGTATCTTTTAATAATACTTCTAAGCTTCATTTTTTCTCTTAAAACCAATGCGCAAGAGACTATTAAGAAATTGCCGCTACTCGAAATTTTAAACTCCATAGAAGCACAGTATAATATTCAATTTAATTATGCTGAAGATGCGATTTCTAAAATAGCAATAACAGAACCTTCAAAAGATTTATCTCTAAGTGATGTTTTAATTTATTTGAGTGATAAAACAGGTTTAGAGTTCACCTTAACCAATGACAATATGGTCTTGGTGATTTCTAATGCTAGTGATTTAGAGCTTCAGAACCTATCTGAAGTTACCGTGACTGGCTTTCTTGTAAAAGGTATTAATAAGCTAAGTGATGGTTCTTTTGAGATTGATATTTCTGATTTTGATATACTACCAGGTTTAATCGATACAGATGTATTACGAGCTGTTCAGGCATTTCCAGGTATTCAGAGTGTTAATGAAACGGTTTCTAATATTAATATAAGAGGTGGCACACATGATCAAAATTTAATTTTATGGGACGATATTAAAATGTATCAATCAGGCCATTTTTTTGGCCTTATTTCTATGTTTAACCCTCAAATCACACAGCGTGTTGCATTAACAAAAAACGGTTCTAATACCGAGTTCACAGATGGAGTTTCTGGCACCATTTCTATGGAAACTGATAAAAACATAAATAAAAAATTTAGCGGAAGTTTAGGTGTTAATTTTATAGATGCCAATGGTTTTGCAGATGTTCCAATTAGTAAAAAATCGTCCTTACAAGTTGCTGCACGTAAGTCTATAAGTGATTTTACTCAAACGCCGACTTATAATAACTTTTTTGAACGTATTTCTCAGAATACAGAGGTAGAGAACAATACGATGAGCATTATAAATTCAGATAAAGAATTCGACTTTTATGATGCGTCATTACGTTGGATATATAAAATAAATGATGAGGAAGAACTAAGAGTGAATTTTATAAATGTTGCTAATGAATTGGTGTTTAATGAAAATACCATGGTTAATACTGATGAAGAGTCTAGAGAAAGTAGTTTAACACAAAATAGTATTGCAGGTTCCATTCAGTATTCGAAGTTGTGGAATAACAAATGGCAAACCACTATTGAAGCCTATGAAACGGATTATAAGTTAAAATCAGTAAATGCAAATATTTTAGATTCGCAACGATTTCTGCAAGAGAACAAGGTATCAGAAACAAGTATAAAACTCAAGGTAAATTATAAAGTTAATGACAGATTACAATTTCTAAATGGTTATCATTTTGTAGAAACTGAGGTTACTAATTTAGATGATGTCGATAATCCGCTTTTTAGATCATTGGTGTCTGAAGTGTTAAGAACTCATGGAGTGTTTTCGCAATTATCTTATAAGTCAAAAGACAGGAATACAAATCTATTTACAGGGATAAGATATAATTATATAGGTAAATTTAATAAGTATATTATAGAGCCTAGATTAAGTTTTTCTCACAAGTTTTTTAATCATTTTTCTTTTGAAGTTTTAGGTGAGTTTAAACATCAAAATGCCTCACAGGTCGTTAACTTTCAAAATGATTTTTTAGGCATTGAAAAACGAAGATGGCAGTTGTCTAATGATAATGATATTCCAGTTATAAAAAGTAGACAAGGCTCTGTTGGTTTGTCGTTTAATAAAGGAGGCTGGTTGGTGAGTGCAGAAGGTTATTACAAGAAGGTAAAAGGGATTACGACGCAAAGTCAAGGGTTTCAAAATCAATACGAGTTTGTTAAAACTAGTGGGGCTTATGACGTCAAAGGTTTGGATTTTATTATAAGAAAGCAATTGCATAATTTCAATTCTTGGTTGAGTTATTCTTACATGAATAATAATTACACTTTTAAAACTTTAGCTGAAAATAGATTTCCCAGCAATTTGGATATAACACATGCCTTAACTTTAGGCACTAATTATACTTCAGAGCACTTCAAAATTTCAGCAGGATTAAATTGGAATTCAGGAGTGCCAAAAACGTCTCCTTTACCCGGAAACGAAATTAGTAATGGCGAAATTAATTATGCAGCTACAAATTCTGACCAATTACAAGATTATCTAAGAGTGGACATATCCGTTTTGTATGATTTTAAATTAAGTACAACTGCAACAGCTAATATTGGATTATCTGTATGGAATCTTTTAGATAGAAAGAACATTATCAATAATTTTTATAGACTTAATGATGGTGTCGTTGATGAAATTGAACAACGTTCTTTAGGGATAACTCCCAACGTTGTCTTTAGAGTTAATTTTTAAGTTAAAAGAAAATTTCCTGAGCCAATCTAAACGTATTGGCATGTGCATCTACAATTGTTTTTATATCCGGAGAATAGCCACCTCCCATGCTACACATTACAGGAATGTTGTAGGCTTTACATTGCTCCAAAACAAATTGATCTCTAGCTTTACAGCCCGCAACAGACACCCCTAATTTACCGAGTTTATCTGATGCGATGACATCTACCCCACACAAGTAGTAGATGAAGTCAGGTTCTTGTTCTTCTATGAGTTTTGGTAATGTGTTTTTAAGCAGTTTAAGATAGGTTGAATCATTGGCGTCGTTGTCTAATGCAATATCTAAATCGCTTTGCTCTTTTTTAAAGGGGTAGTTGTTTTTTCCGTGCATAGAAAAGGTAAATACAGAAGCGTCATTACGAAATATTTCAGCAGTACCATTGCCTTGATGCACATCTAAATCTACAATCAAAATTTTTTTTGCGAGATTTTTTTTCTGAAGATATCGAGCACCAATGGCTTGATCATTAAGTAAACAAAATGCTTCACCACGATTGGTGTAAGCATGGTGTGTACCACCAGCGATATTCATTGCAATGCCATGCTGTAAAGCAAATTCACTGGCTTTTATGGTGCCATCTGTAATAATCACTTCACGCTCTACTAAAATTTCGCTGAGCGGAAACCCTATTTTTCGCGCAGCACGTTGGTCTAAGGTAATATTCACCAAATCATAATAATACTCTGCCTCATGGACATCTAAAATATACTTGTCATTTGGTTGAGTAGGCTCAAAAAAATTGTTGCCACTACAAGTGCCTTCATAAAGCAACTGTTGTGGCAACAACTCATATTTTTCCATGGGGAAACGATGACCTTCTGGCAGTGGATGTTTATAAATAGGATGACATGCTATTTTTAGCATACACAATTAGAGGATTTAAAACATCTAATTTAAGGATATTGTTTTTTCCTCAAAAATAAACGAACCGTCATTTGCAATACCTTCTATAAATAAGGTAATAGGGATTTCTGGTTGTGCAATCTTAATGCTAATATTACCATTGCTATCCGTTACTAACTTAGGTTTCCAATCTATGGTTCCATAACCTTTATAGAAACCGTCATTATAATATTTATACTTTGGAACATAAAATTTTTTCTTAGCGCTAAACGTTAATGGCAACGTATATTTTTGAGCTGTTTCTCTATTTACAGATTTATAGGCACTACCCATTAAAGTATAAATCTTTATAATACCTTGATTACCTCTAATACCTGCTCCAAAACCTGAAGGATCAAGTTCTACATAATCAATAGTACTTAATGGCATTCTATAAAACATTGAGGTATCCATAATTTGCATTCCATCTAAAAATATAATAGCACCTGAATTTATTCGGTCAGGCGTATTAGTGCTTGCACCTTGTCTAGTTCCTCCATTTCTTAGAAAAGTAGCAGTAAAGGATTGTGGTGTTTCAGAAACTCTAACATTTGAGGTGAGTAAATAATCTGAAAGTGTGAAAAAATTAAGCCTATCTAATTGTGTCGGAATTTTTATTCTTCCATATTTGTGCTTACTAAGCTCTTTCGTTCGCATTCTTATTCTATCGAGCTCTGTTGTTACAACGACTTCCTTTAATTGCTGAACATTATTTAAATTTTCGAATAGCACCTTATTATTTAAACCCGCGAAAGTCGCATATTTTGCTTTTGGTTTTAAAATACGTTTGTTGGTATAGAGCACCGGAATCTCATTTGGATAAGATTGTAAGTATAGTTTAGCAGGTGAAAGCAAATCTTTTGCTTTAACCTCTGATAAGAACATACTATCTTTTTCGGTAAAAAAAACATTTTCTAATGTGTAGATTTTATTGTTTTTATCTGTCTCAAACAATTTAGGTTCTTGGTCAGTTATCGCATGTAACATATATTTACTGTCTGATGTTCCTTGAACATCTTTATTGATATTAGCTCTTAGCGTAAAACCTTGTTCAAAAGGATAATTGAGTCCAGAGTTGGGTTTAAAAATCTCATTCCAATCGTAACTACTCCAACCTTGTGTAATTAGTAAATTGTCGAGTTCTAGTTTTTTTTCTAAACTGATATCGGTAAAATAGTACTTTGCATTTTCAATAGAACCATTTACATAAGGTTGTAAATATGCATATGATAAAATATTATGATGCCTTTTGTAAGATTTTGTTTCTTGAGGTAAAACAGACACACTTATAGTATTAAATGCATTGGCGTTTATATGCTTAAAATTGAGTTTCATAGTAATAGAATCATTTGCTTTTACAGCAGATAAATCATTAGAAGCTAATATGTCTATGCCATGGTAGTTAAATAATAAACGCTCAATAATGGGCTTATTATTTTCATTAAATAACGTAAACATATTAATACCAGAAGGCATATCACTAAGGTCAAAAGCTTTTATAATTGTTAGTTCTTTCTTAAAAACAATATCTAAAGTCGTAATGTTTTCACCATTGTGCAAGGCTAGCTGATACGGTTTATTTTTAAGACGTCTTAAGCTCTCTTTATTTGTGATTAGAGATACAATGGCTTTATTTCTATGGCTTACAAGGGATAGCGTAACACCAATTGGCTCTATTTTTTCATTTAAAGTGAAGCTATAATCTTTGTTTAGGTAGCTCATGTTTATTTTATAGCTCTTACCTAATTCGGCTAATAGAGGAAACTTTCCTATACCAAATTGATTGACTTCAAATTCTGTGATGAGATAGTCTTCATGGTCTCTTACTTCTCCTTTTACAGACGCAATACCATACCCTTTAGAATCTTTTAAAACGACGCCAACATTATTAACGACACCATTAAGTAAGTGACCACCTTCCGGTAAAAATTGGGCATCAATAGAATTTTCAACAGATGTAGTTTCTATATATTCTTCAATTTTAGGATCAATAATTCTTACAGATTCTATAAAGTAATTCTGTTCATTGAAATTTCGCATCCAATTGGTATAGGCTTTAAAGGTATAATGACCAGATGTAAAACTAGAGTCTAATTCAATGATGTTAGACGCAACGCCGTTTTCTACTTTGAGTAGTTTCTTCTTTATTACGTTTTTGTTTTCGTCTTCTATGCTTATGTACAGATTTGTAGTAACCTTAGATGATTTTTTGTCTTTTTTGTCGAGTACGTAAGCTGTAAACCCAATACTTTCACCTTTAATATAAGTAGATTTGTTGAGGTGAACATACACAACCTCTCTTGCATCAGAGGCATAGTCTTCATAACTCTCAACGATATCGACAATTTCGTCTTGAGCATTGAGACTGAAGAATGTTAAAAAAGTAAAAAGAACAAATAATGTTAAAACACGAAAAGATGTAGAGGTTTTCATAATAGATGGTTTTTGAGATTAAAACTAATAGCTTGTAAGAATAATCATCAACTATAATGCCAAACTTTTAATTTTTTAGCTAATCAACACTAATTCAATGCTATAGATTTCTCTTCAAAAATAAATGAGCCATCATTGGCAATACCTTCAATGTATAAGGTAATTGGTATTCTAGGTCTAGAAATCTTTACACTAAGATTGCCGTTTTCATCTATATTTAAATGTGGCTTCCAATCGACTACACCATAAGCTTTGTAAAATGAATCTCCAGTATTTCGGTATTTAGGTATGTAATATTTCTTCTCTTTACTAAAAGCTAAAGGAATTTTAAACTCTTGTACAGTATCTGCATTATTATAACTATTTGATATTGCTTTATTTGAATAAATACGGATTGTTCCATTATTTCCTCTTAGCCCTTCACCTAGACCTTGTCTATTAATTTCAATATAATCGATATTGGTTAATGAATATTGACTTAATATAGCTGTATCTAATAACTGCATATCATCAAGAAAAATAACTGGGCTATTTACTGTGGCATCACTTTCTTCAAAACCTGGTCTTGCTCCAGACGAACTGTAACGATCTGTAATCACAAATTGCCCACCACCATCAACTACATTAAATCCTTTAGAGACTAAATAGTTAGCTAAGGTATTGAAAAGCAGCCTGTCATCTTCATCTACAACAGCAACCCTGCCATAACGACCTTGTCCAAGTTTTTCTATTTTTAGTCTTTTCCTATCTAGTCTAGACTTAACGACCACCTCTTCGAGCCTCTGTACTTCATCCAATTTATTATATACAATAGTATTGCTTTTGGTAACCGTTTCAGAGATTCTATAGTCTAACCGTGGGTTTAAGGAACTTGCTTTTATATTTAATAGTGGTATAGTGCTTGGGAAATATTGAAAATATAGTTTAGCAGGAATTAAACCGTTTATTTTTGTCATTTTAGAGAAGCTGATTTTATCAGTACCTACAGGGAAAAGGTTTTCTACGATAAAACTCTTTTCACCTTTCTCTATTTCGAAGATTCGTGGTTCTTCGTCGCTAATCGCATACATTAAATACGAATTATTAGAATTATCGTTAATGTCTTTTGTGGTTAAATTAGCTTTGATTCTAAAACCTTGTTCAAAATTATACGTTTGGTTATAAGCATTATTAAAAATAGTGCTCCAGTTATAACTACTCCAACCTTGTGTTATTAATAGATTGTCTAACTCATACTGCTTTTTTGCATTCACATCTGTAAAATAATATTTAGCTTGCTCTATAGCGCCATTTATATATGGTTGTAAAAAAGTGTATGACACTATATTGTTGTGTCTGTTATAAGAATTAGTTTCTTCAGGTAGAACAGAAACACTCAAAGAATTAATGGTAGCAGGATCTATATCTTTAAAATTAAGCTTCACGGTTACCGAATCTCTATTTTTTGTAGCTGATACAATATCTGAAGTCAAAATATTTACACCTTCATAATTAAAGAACAAACGTTCTGCAATAGGCTTGTCATCTTCATTGAAAAGTGTCATAATATTAACTCCAGAGGCACTATTACTATATTCTATGGCTTTAGTAACAACAGTTGTATCCGTAAAATAAATATCCATAATATCATAATTATCCCCATTATGAACCATTAAGGTGTATCGCTTGTTTTTAATGGTATTTAGGGTCTCTGAGTTTGTTATCAAGGATACAAAAACTTTAGATTTTAGACTTTTAAGTGACATAATAATGCCATTAGTTTCAACATTTTGATTGAGGTCAAAACTAAAATCCTTGTTTGCATTTTTGATGTTTACCTTGTAACTGTTGTCACTATCTGCTAATAATTGAAACTTACCAATACCAAACTGGTTGGTCTCAAAAGTAGATAGCACCTCATTGTTTTTACCGACTATTTCACCTTTAGCATCAGGGATACCAAAACCAAGATTATCTTTGATAACAACACCTATGTTGTTAATAACACCATGAAGCAAATGCCCGCTTTCTGGTAAGAATTGTGCGTCAATTTCATTCTCTATTCTTTCTTCCTCAATGTATTCTTCATTTTCTGGATCAATAATCCTTACAGATTCTGCATAGAAGTTTTGCTCATTAAAATTAAGCATCCAGTTAGTGTATGCTTTTATATTGTAGTATCCAGAGGTGAAAAGCGAATCAAGTTCAAATGTGTTAGAAGCGACACCGTCATCAACTTTAATTAGTTTTTGTTTTAATACGTTTTGATTTTCATCTTCAATACTCACATATAGATTTGTGGTAAGTAGTGATGGTTTTTTGTTTTTTTTATCCATCACATAAGCGGTAAAGCCTATTGATTCACCATGAATATAGGTGGACTTATTTAGGTGCAGATAAACAACTTCGCGAGCGGCTTCAGTATAGTCTTCATAAACGTCGATAATTTCTGAATCTTCCTGCGCTGAAGCTAGGAATGTGCTGAATAAAAAAAGAATAAAAATAGCCTTATAGGAATATAGTGTGTAGAGCGTTTTCATAGGTGTTGTTTTTTAAGTATAAATTTATTAAAAATCACCTCAATAAAATGATAATTTAACTTGAGTTTAGTAAAGATTACTAAAATCTCACCACCTTACATTCACTTTCTTAAAAGTTACAGCATATTCATGCGTCTTCTCATTAGGAAACAATGAATTCCTAGTAAAGGGAGTTTATAGATATAAGGAAATGCTATTTATGAAGTTTAAGTTGTATGCGTTTTCTAGCCTCGTCAACCTCCAATACCCGCACAATGATTTGCTGGTGTAGATGCACATGCTCATTTACATCTTTCACAAAACTGTCACTTAAATTAGAAACGTGGATGAGTCCACTTTCTTTAATGCCAACATCTACAAAACAGCCAAAATTAGTAATGTTGTTCACAATCCCTGGTAACAATTGTCCTGGATGTATGTCTGATATCGTTTTTATTTTTTGATTAAAGGCGAATACTTTGGCTCTTTTTCTAATATCTAAACCTGGTTTTTCTAGTTCTTTAATGATGTCTTTAAGTGTAGGCAAACCAACGGATTCAGTATAATACTTTTTTAAATCTATTTTTTGAAGAATAGCCTTATTTCCTATTAGTTCTTGAAGAGAAACACCTTCATCTTTTGCCATTTTTTCGACTATTTTATAGCTTTCAGGATGAACGGAAGAATCATCTAAAGGATTATTTGCGTCTTTAATTCGTAAAA
>RCNE010002479.1_pt1 | contig 10222 bp, 12 predicted proteins | sample 2041361 | NCBI WGS metagenome assembly RCNE01 (sample SAMN09708229, study PRJNA481090) | Marine sediment metagenome, whole genome shotgun sequencing project. | reverse complement strand
TTCCTTGGCCTGTGCCCGTTCCTGGGGGTATCGAAGAATATTGAGGCGGCGGCTGGCATGTCGCTGGCAACCGCTTTTGTCCTGACCTTATCGTCCGCGACCGCCTATTTACTGCACCAGTATGTACTGGTGCCACTCGATCTAGAATATCTGCGCACCATCAGTTTCATTCTCGTCATCGCGGCCAGCGTGCAATTTACTGAAATAATGGTGCGCCGCCTGAGCCCCTTGCTGCACCAGGTGCTGGGTATTTTCATCCCGCTTATCGCCACCAACTGTGCGGTGCTTGGTGTAGCGCTGCTCAATGTGCAGCAATCCATTCGTGCAGTCAGTGTTTTTCGGCTTTGGTGCGGCTGCCGGTTTCGCCCTGGTATTGGTCATGTTTGCATCGATACGTGAGCGACTCGATGCAGCCGACATCCCTGCACCATTTCGGGGCACAGCCATTGCGTTGATGACCGCCGGAATCATGTCACTCGCCTTTATGGGTTTTGCCGGAATGGCGCGACCATGACCGCCGTTATCACTATCGCCGTGATCGCACTGTTAGCCGGTTTGGCTTTGAGTTACGCAAATCGCACGCTGCCAGCCGAAGCGTCTGGCCTTATCGAACAGGTCAACGACCTGCTGCCGCAAACGCAATGCGCTCAATGTGGCTATCCGGGATGTCGTCCCTACGCGGCCGCGATTGTGGACGACGGCATCGCGATAAATCTCTGCCCGCCTGGTGGTGATGAGACCATACGGCGACTGGCAGACCTGCTTGGCAAAGAAGTATTACCGCTGACCGACAACGTGGCGATTGAACGCAGTATTGCAGTCATCGACGAGAGCCTTTGTATCGGCTGTACACATTGTCGCAATGCCTGTCCGGTAGACGCTATCGTCGGTGCGCACCAACTAATGCACTCCATAATAACGGCGGAATGCACAGGCTGTGAATTATGTGTCGCGCCTTGCCCGGTGGACTGCATCACTATGCGGAGTATCGCGTGAGCGCCCCCACATACGACCTGGGGAAGTTACATGGTGGCTTACGCCTGCAGGGGCACAAATCGGCAGCGACCGAAAGCAAGATTCGAAAAATTCCGGTGCCTGCATTGTTGGTACTGCCGATCACGCAGCATGTTGGCGACCCATCGCAGCCAATCGTTACGATTGGCGAGCAGGTTCTTAAAGGTCAACTGGTCGCTGCGGCAGATAGCGGTCTGAGCGCACCCATACACGCCTCATCATCCGGCACGGTAATCGCAATTGAACCCTGGCCTGTATCGAGACGGCTGGGTAGTAATGCCCCCTGCATCGTCATCGAATGTGATGGCGAAGATCGCGCTTTCGAAACTGACAAATCCTTGTCGGACTTCCGCTTACTGACACCGCAAGAACTGCTCGCCCGAATCCTGGAAGGTGGCATCGTCGGACTTGGTGGTGCCGTCTTTCCAACCGCACAAAAACTGATGCAGGCGACGACTTGTGACCTGGAATACTTGATACTAAACGGTGTCGAGTGTGAGCCCTATATCAGTTGTGATGATCTCCTGATGCGCGAACACACAAAGGAAGTGCTCGGTGGCGCGCAGGTTCTTATGCACGCCCTGCAGCTGAACGTTTGCTACATCGCCGTTGAAAGTGACAAACCACAAGCTATTCAGCGGCTCGGAGAAGAGATGGCGGTGCTCGGCGACGAGCGCATTGTATTGAAGCAAGTGCCGACAATTTATCCATCTGGCGGCGAAGATCAGCTCGTTCAACTGGTCACGAATCGAGAGGTCCCATCGGGAGGGCTTCCCAGTGACATCGGCTGTCTGGTACAAAACGTTGGGACTGCGTCAGCAATTCACGACTGGATCATAAAGCACGAACCGTTGCTTTCCAGAGTCACGACCGTCACCGGCGACGGCGTCGCCAAGCCGATGAATGTGGAGGCACGCATTGGCACGCCCATCGCAGATATCGTTGCTTTCGCAGGCGGCTACACTGACCGAGCACAGCAGTTGATCATCGGTGGCCCGATGACCGGAAAGTCTGTGACCACAGATCGCGTGCCATTGGTCAAAGCGACCAACTGCATCCTGGTTCTGTCAGAGGCCCCTTCGGTTGGGGCCGAGATGGCGTGCATTCGATGCGGAAACTGTGCGGATGTTTGTCCGGTTCAGCTTTTGCCACAACAATTGTTTTGGTACGCCTGTGCCGATGACGAAAAGAAGATGCGCCTGCATGGTCTGACCGACTGTATCGAATGCGGCTGCTGCGACCTGGTTTGTCCCAGTCACATTCCGTTGACCGCGGATTTTCGAACAGCGAAAGCACGCATTCAGGAACTCGCCGACGAGAAAGCTCGTGCGGAGCGAGCACGTTTCCGCTTTGAAGCGCGCAATGATCGACTCGATCAAGAGCAACGCTCCCGAGACGATGAGCTTGCGCAACAAAAAGAAACCGCCAAACAAGTGGGCCCGGCAGCGATTGCGGAAATAATGAAACGCGCCCAAGAAAAGCGAGACGAGGATTAGTCGTGGAATTTGCACGTAAAGAAGCACCATTTCTCGCACCCAATGCGAATGTCGCCAGGATGATGCAGCAAGTCCTGCTGGCACTGATACCTGCAGCGCTTGCGCACGTATGGTACTTCGGCCCGGGATTCTTGCTGAACCTCGTCATCGCGACAGTTTTCTGCGTGGCGGGAGAAGCACTGATGGTGCGTGCACGCGGCCGCGATCCGATGATTGCATTGACCGACTACAGTGCTTTGGTTACCGCTGCCTTACTTGCATTCGCGCTGCCGTCGTTGACCCCATGGTGGGTGACTGCGACCGGTGCATTATTCGGTGTCGTTGTCGCAAAACACTTGTACGGCGGCATCGGATTCAATGTGTTTAATCCTGCCATGGCTGGCTACGTCGTAGTACTGGTCGCTTTCCCCATGGAGATGAATCTCTGGGTCGCGCCGAGCATGGGCGATATCGACTATATCAATCTGAGTATTGTCCAAACGCTGCAATACACGCTCACCGGGTCACTCCCGGACACCCTGGGCTTCGACGCAATAAGTCGCGCTACACCGCTTGACGCTATGCAATCAGGGTTGCGCAACATGCAGACCTACGCGGAAGTTCGCACCAATCCAATGATGGGTGATTTCGGGGGTCGCGGCTGGGAATGGATCGCCAATTTTATTGCCATCGGCGGAATTTGGTTGTTAGTGCAGAAAATTATTCGCTGGCAAATTCCGACCGGTGTTTTTGTCGGATTACTTTTGCCAGCGGGCATCATGTATTTGGTTGATCCGGGCAGCAATGCCAGCCCAGGATTCCATTTGTTCTCAGGCGCCACCATTCTCTGTGCATTTTTTATTGCGACCGATCCGGTCTCTGCCGCCACCAGCCCGAAGGGTCGCTTCCTTTACGGCCTGGGAATCGGCTTACTGATCTACGCTATTCGACAATGGGGCGCGTATGCCGACGGTGTTGCGTTCGCCGTTCTCCTGATGAATATGGCTACGCCGGCTATCGACTATGTCACTCGACCGCGCATCGTAGGTCACGCACGACGAGATGCTGCAAAGTGAGCGGCAAGAGCACAGTACTCAAGAGTGGCATCACGCTGGCGATGATAGCGGCGATATGCACTTCATTGGTCGCGATTACTTACCACCTTACGGCCGATCGAATCGCAGCAAATGACAAAGCGCTGCTCGAACAAAGCTTGCACCCTGCCCTGTCTGATATTTTTTACGACAGCGGCGTCAGCGAGTCTCTATTGGTCTTGTCTCCGCCGCATGCATTGCCGGGTTCGGAAGAAGCGCTCATCTACCGCGTATATGCGAAGGAAGAACCCGTTGCGGCATTATTCGTTGTAACAGCGAGAGACGGTTTCTCTGGCCCCATTCGAATTCTCGTAGGCGTGGATATTGAAGGGATCGTTACCGGCATTCGCATTCTACGACATCGAGAAACACCCGGGCTGGGCGACAAGATTGTTGCCTCGCGTTCCGACTGGGTACACCAATTTACGGGCCGCTCGATCGGCGATCCGGAGGTGACAGACTGGGCCATACGCCGTGATGGTGGCGAGTTTGACCAATTGACTGGCGCCTCAGTCACACCGCGAGCAGTGATCAAGGCCATGCGTGACAGCCTGGTGTATTTCGACGTGCACAAGGGCGAAATTTTCGCCGCCTCCGCCACAGAGGACGCTTCGTGAACGATAACGGTATCTTCGCTCGGCTAAAGGCGGGAATCTGGAAGGACAATCCGGGGCTCGTTCAATTGCTCGGTTTGTGCCCGCTGCTGGCAGTCACCACAACCTTGGTCAACGGCATCGGCCTGGGTCTTGCAACGCTGTTTGTTCTGACACTATCGAATGCCTTGGTGTCTGCGACGCGACGCTGGATCAGCAATGAGATAAGGATTCCGATTTACGTCCTGATTATTGCGAGCCTCGTAACCTGCATCGAACTCATCTTCAAAGCGTGGTTTCCTACACTCGATCGATCGCTCGGAATATTCATTCCCCTGATCGTCACTAATTGCGCCATCGTCGCGCGTGCCGAAGTATTCGCATCGCGAAACTCCGTCTCTGCCAGCATCATCGACGGAGTCAGCATGGGGACCGGGTTTGCACTACTGCTAATGGCGATCGGCGCATTTCGCGAGTTGCTCGGGCAGGCTTCGATCCTGACCGACTTCAACATGCTAACCGGCAACGATGGTTTCAACGGTCTGTCGTTTGCAGACAGCGGGCTGTTGTTGCTGATTCTGCCACCCGGCGCCTTCTTTAGTCTGGCGCTCGCCGTGGCAGCCAAGAACGCCATTGATCGTAAGCGTCGTCGCTCACGCAACACCGGTGCCTCACGCAGCCTGCGAAGATCCGGGTAAGCCAGTGAACCGAGACAAACGCACAGCCATCTTTAGCCGGTTGCGGGAATTAAACCCGAGCCCCGATACTGAGCTGCACTACAAGAATCCGTTTGAATTACTCATCGCAGTAATTCTGTCGGCGCAAGCAACCGATATCAGCGTTAACAAAGCGACGGATAAACTCTATCCGGTAGCCGCAACACCCGCGTCCATACATGCATTGGGCGTTGCCGGTCTCAAACCCTATATACGCACGATCGGGCTATTCAATAGCAAGGCCGAGAATATTATTAAGACCTGCCGCATTCTGATTGACCAATTCAACAACGAGGTACCGCGAACTCGTGACGAATTGGAGTCATTGCCCGGCGTGGGAAGAAAAACCGCAAACGTTATTCTGAACACCGCTTTCGGCGAGCCGACTATTGCAGTCGATACGCATATATTCAGAGTCTCCAACCGCACGGGCATTGCCAAGGGAAAAACACCGCTCGAGGTCGAGAAACGGCTTGTTCGGCTGACACCGGACGAGTTCAAGAAAGATGCACATCATTGGATAATTCTGCATGGGCGTTATATCTGCAAGGCACGCAAACCCGTATGCGGCGAATGCCCGATTATTGAATGGTGCGAGTACACCCGTAAGGAGTTGCCGTGATTTTCGGCCAGGATCGCGACGAGCTTCGCAAGATGTACGCAGATGCCTGGGAGAAGCACACTGCGCAGCTGCCCTTGTCTCCGCTCGAAGCGCAGATAGCACAAGTCATTGCTGAACATCCCGAGTACCACCCGACCGTCAGCGGCGATCTGCAAAAGGATTTCACGGTAGAAGGCGCCGAGACCAACCCGTTCCTGCATATGGGCTTACACTTGGGTATCCGCGAGCAGGTTGCTACCAATCGCCCTGCTGGAATCACTGCTGTCTTTGATCAGCTAGCCAACAAACTCGGGGATCCGCATGCAGCCGAACATCATATGATCGATTGTCTGGCAGAAACTTTATGGGAAGCACAACGAGATCAACGGCCTCCGGACGAATTGCACTATCTGGAGAGCCTGCGAAAACTGTAATAAACAGGCATAAAGCAAGGTCTAGTCAAATATGAGCGAATCGAACTCGAATTACCCTGTTAGCGGCGCCGGCCTTGGATTGCGCCGGCCGCTCGCGGACCAGCTGAAAGACGTAGCTGAGGGTGAAATCGACTTTATGGAGATCGCTCCGGAAAACTGGATTCATGTCGGCGGCGCCATGGGCAAGAAGCTGCGTTATTTTACGGAACGCTACCCTTTCCTGATTCACGGCCTGTCACTTTCGATTGGATCGCCAGCGCCCCTGGACGAACAACTGGTCCGCGACATCAAAGACTTCATGGCGGATCACAAGATCCGCATGTATTCCGAACACCTGAGCTATTGCGGCGATGATGGTCACCTCTACGACTTGATGCCGATCCCGTTCACCGAGGAAGCGGTCCACTATGTGGCTGCGCGAGTTCGGCGTGTGCAAGACATTCTGGAACAACGCATCGCTTTGGAGAACGTGTCTTACTACTCGCCAACAGACGCATCCATGACAGAAGCAGAGTTCCTGCTCGCGGTTCTTGAAGAGTCTGACTGCGACTTGATGCTCGACATCAACAATATCGTCGTCAACAGCATTAATCACGGCTATGACACGCATGAGTTCATGCACCAAATGCCAGCCGAGCGCCTGCGCTATTTCCATCAGGCGGGTCACTACGTGGAAGCGCCCGACTTACGTATCGATACTCATGGCGCGGCCGTAGACGAACAGTCGTGGCAGTTATTACAAGCTGCCTACGACCACTTCGGAGCCGTTCCCACTTTGCTGGAACGCGACTTCAATTTCCCGCCAATGGATGAACTGCTCGCGGAGGTCGGTCGCATCCGTTCTATGCAGGCCGCAGCCACTAACAATGCGGTGGCGAATGGCTAAAGTCCCGGACTTTCAAGACAAGCAATACGCATTCGCGGCACACATACGCGACCCTGAAAATGTTGCCGCGCCGCCAGAGATCGAAGACCGCCGAATGGCGGTTTATCGTGAATTATTTTTTAATAATCTGAGAAGCCTGTTATCGAACATGTTCCCCGTGCTCAAGAAACTATATAGCCCGGAAGCCTGGGCAGGGATCATTCGGCAATTCATGATTGTGCACCGCGCCAGCACGCCCTATTTCCTGCAGTTGCCAAGAGAGTTTCTCGCTTTCCTTCAGGACGAGTACGAAGCAAAGGACAGCGATTTTCCGTTCTTGCTGGAACTCGCTCACTATGAGTACATCGAACTCGCACTATCAATCTCTGAGGCGAGTAACGATATGACTGGCGTAAACCCTGACGCTGACCTGCGAGCCAACATTCCGGTTAAGTCGGAACTGGCATGGGCTTTCGCCTATCAGTATCCGGTGCATCGCATCGACACCGAGTTTCAACCTGAGCAGCCCGGAGATACGCCCACCTACCTGGCGGTTTATCGCGGCAGCAGTGACAAGGTCGGCTTTCTGGAATTAAACCCTATTACTGCAGGTTTGCTGGACGCGATCGACAATAACGATCAAGACCTGAATGGCGACGCCTTGTTACGCAATCTGGCCGAGCAAACCAATTACCCGGACATCGAAGCATTCGTTACTCACGGTGCAGCAGCGCTGGATCAAATGCGACAACTCGAAATACTAACTGGTGCCCGGTCACCAGATTGAGGAGCAAATAGATGGAAAAGTTACTTGGACACTACAAGCGTGTTGTTGACTGGCTAAATTGCGCTGGCACCTATGGCGCTGGATTGATGATGATTCGCCTGCTGATGGCGTTCGAATTCGGCAAAGCCGGCTTTGGCAAACTTAATGGCCAGAACTGGTTCGGCAATGTGCAGGACAACTTCATCTTCCCGTTCAACATTATTCCAACCGAGATTAGTTGGTTCATGGCGACCTGGTTCGAGATTCTTGGCGCATTCGGACTTCTGCTCGGTCTTTTCACGCGTTTCTGGGCCATTACGCTGGTCGTGATCAGTATTGTGGCAATCTCCGGCGTTCACTGGCCAGCCGAGTGGAGTGGCCTTGGTGAGTTGTGGGAAAGCTACCGCATTACCAAGAAAGATGGCTCCGGTAATTTCCGCATACCGCTGTTGTTCATCGCTATGTTGATCCCGTTTATATTCCACGGTGCTGGCAAACTCAGTGTCGATCACTTCCTCGCCAAACGCTTCTTTAAGTAAGGAATACATCGGTGGAGAATACTTTTACAGTACTGCAGTTCTTGGCCTATCTGCTGATATTCGCGCTTGGCCTCGGCATTCTCACGGTCATCGTCATGTATATCGTGGATATCACTCAGACCGAGCATGCGGTGCGCAGGAATTTTCCGGTTATCGGTCGGTTTCGTTATCTGTTCGAAGATATGGGCGAATTCTTCCGCCAGTATTTCTTCGCTCAGGACCGCGAAGAGATGCCATTCAACCGTGCGCAACGCTCGTGGGTGTATCGGGCGGCCAAAGGAGTCGATGCGACGGTAGCCTTCGGTTCAACATTGAGCCTCACACCGGCCGGCACACCTATTTTCGTCAACTGCCCGTACCCGACGATGGAAAAAGACGCGACCAAGACTTCACCCATGCTGATTGGCCCGTACGCCGCCCAACCCTTCGAGGCCAAGTCGATTTTTAACGTCTCGGCAATGAGCTACGGCGCGATCTCGAAACCAGCCGTTCTGGCGCTGTCGCATGGTTCCCGATTGGCAGGTAACTGGATGAATACCGGCGAGGGCGGCCTCTCACCCTGGCATCTCGAAGGCGGCGCAGACATCGTGTTTCAGATCGGCACGGCGAAATACGGCGTCAGGGGTGAGGACGGTGGCATCGACGACGACAAGCTACGCGCGGTCGCTGCACATGAAACAGTCCGCATGATAGAGCTCAAATTGAGTCAGGGCGCCAAACCGGGTAAAGGCGGCATTTTGCCAGGTGCCAAGGTGACCGAAGAAATAGCCAAGATCCGGCACATCCCCGCCGGCGAGGACTCCATCAGCCCTAATCGACACCCGGAAATCGATTCCGCGTCTCACCTGTTGGACATGATCAACCACATCCGCGACGTCTCCGGCCTGCCTACCGGCTTCAAAGCGGTGATCGGTGCCTACGGCTGGCTGGACGAGTTGTTCGAATTGATACGTGAGCGCGGCATTGAATCGGCGCCTGACTTCATCACTATCGATAGCGGTGACGGCGGTACCGGTGCCGCACCGATGTGCCTGATCGACAACGTCGGGCTGACTATTCGCGAAAGCTTGCCATTGGTGGTCGATAAATTGAATCGCTATGGCCTTCGTGGGCGAATCAAGGTTGTCGTCAGCGGTAAGTTGATCAACCCAGCCGGAGTAGCAGCGGCGCTTTGTATCGGCGCAGATTTCATCAACTCAGCACGCGGCTTCATGTTTGCACTTGGCTGTATTCAAGCCCTGCAGTGCAACAAGAATACTTGCCCTACCGGCATTACGACGCACGACAAGAAACTGCAACGTGGCCTGGTTCCGGAAGACAAAGCAGAACGAGTCAGAAAATACTCCGAGACCATGGTTAAGGAAGTTGGCATCATCGCGCATTCCTGCGGTGTTCCAGAACCACGCAGACTAAAACGGTTTCATTGTAGAATAGTGCAGAGCGACGGTCGCTCGATTCCATACGATGAGTTATACCCGGAGGTAGAAAGTGCCTATTCTTAGAATTACCTTGCTCGTTATTTTCTCGTTTACTGCTAGCGCTGCATTCGCAGATGCGATTGACGACGTTCGTGCTGCACAAGCCAAAAGAATCGAGGCCACGTTAAATGCTGACGTCGAGGAACTCGACGAATGCTATGCCGACGATTTGGTGTACGCCCACTCAGACGGTCGAGTTGACGATCGCGGCATTTTGCTCGCCGGTATCGCTTCAGGACGAGTGGATTACCAGAAGATCGAGATCGTTGAACAAGGCATTCGCGTTTACGAGGGCGTCGCCGTGATTACCGGCAGCGCCGATTTTCTGGTGGTCGCTGGAGACCAGATCAACGAGATGACGCTAAGTTTTACGTCCGTCTATGTGCAGAACGACGGCCGCTGGCAATTTGCGTCCTGGCATTCTTCGCGAGTCGCTAACGCAGGCTAGCTAGCGCTTCTTGGGCATATAAAGATCGGTCAGAGTGCCGTCGTAGGCTTCTGCAGCAAAAGCAATAGTTTCGGATAGTGTTGGATGCGGGTGAATCGTCATCCCGATATCCGCTGCGTCCGCACCCATTTCAATGGCGAGACCTATCTCCGCGATCAAATCGCCGGCGTTTGGTCCAACCATTGCACCGCCGATCACA
>RCNE010002329.1_pt1 | contig 10222 bp, 5 predicted proteins | sample 2041361 | NCBI WGS metagenome assembly RCNE01 (sample SAMN09708229, study PRJNA481090) | Marine sediment metagenome, whole genome shotgun sequencing project. | reverse complement strand
GACTCATTAATGCATCTAAGTCTTTCTCGATAACTTGATTGTATGCATTTGAAGCACCAACCATGCAATAGCCACCAAAAGCCAAAAGTAACAGCGAAACAATATTAAAAGAAACCGGAGCCAATAGATACCCCGCCAACGAAGAGAAAACAACGCTAATAGCAAGCCTTGCCTTGGTGATTTCCTTAAAATCGGAAAAAATCAAGGACCATGGGGCAACTTTTGCTGTACGGACGGCCGTCTTCATATCTGCTCTTAAATAATGTGCAAAGATAAACCCCAACCTTCTTTTTCACAACCAATTGACTCTATTTATCTGCGGGGTACTAAACACTTTGAATTCTTGACGATGGACGATTGATAAATTCAATTTTGTTCTAATGCACAACAATTGAACCTCGTTGAAATTCGCACTATCTTTGAGAGTACACACTAAAATGAATACTATTATGAAAATTAAAATAGCTGTAATAACATTGGCTCTTAGTATTATTTCGGTTGTCGTTATGAAAGCACAAGACAAGGAAGTCGTGATAACCGTTGACACGCTGTCACAAAATGTTTACATGCTTACCGGTCAAGGAGGCAATATTGGTGTTTATGTGGGCACCTCCAACGTATTTATGATTGATGATCAATTTGATCGATTGAGCGACAAGATCAAAACGGCGATTGCTACTTTAACCGATAAACCCATAGCCATTTTGTTCAATACACATATGCATGGCGATCATTCTGGCGGAAATGCCAATTTCAATACCAATACGGTAACCCTTGTAGCCCATGATAATGTGCGCGATCGCATCAAAACCAATCAGCAAGCTAAGCTTGACAAAAAAGAGATAACCACAACATAATTTGATAAAATGTTACCGGAGGTTACTTTTTCTGACGATATAACCTTTTACGACGGTGACGAAACTATTATGGCTTTTCATGTACACAACGCTCATACCGATGGTGATGCTATGGTGTACTTTATGAATAATAATGTTTTGCATATGGGAGATACTTACTTTTCTGGTAGATACCCATTTATAGACTTAAAAAGTGGTGGAAGCGTTCAAGGTTATATTGATGCGCATAAAAAAGCTTTGCTACTGATTAACGATTACACAAAAATCATTCCTGGTCATGGAAGACCTTCAACTAAAAAAGAGATGGAAACCTATGTAGCCATGTTAGAAGATATTCAAACTAAAGTTAAAGCAGCCATTAATAAAAACGCTTCTCTAGAAGATGTAAAAGGAAATACTGCATTAACCGAAGCTGACGACGAAGTTCACGGCAATGGCTTTATAAGTCCTGAGCGACTGCGGGAAACATTTTACAATAGCTTGAAAAACTAGAGCGTTTGCCTAATAGATGAAATGTATTCATACAAAAAATCCCCAGTAATTGCTGGGGATTTTTTTATATCGAAATGAATCTTTTACTGTAGTTTAAAAGTAATAGGAATACTAAAAGGCACCCTTACCGCTCTACCCCTTTGCATACCAGGAGTCATCTTAGGAAGCTTATCGATAATTCTAGCAGCTTCTTTTTCTAAATTCTTGTCTGGCCCACGCATTCTTACATTACCAATGCTACCGTCTTTTTGAATGGTAAACATTACACTAACTCTACCCTGAACACCCATTTCTTGGGCAATTTCTGGGTAACGAAAATTCTTTCTAATGTGTTTCTGCATCATACTGTTAAAACAAGCTCTTTTTCCTTTTTGGCTAGTCTCACTTTCACAACCTGGAAAAACTGGTACGTTTTCAATTACTGCAAAAGGCACATCTACATCTTCAAAATCATCAGCAACCTCAACATCTTCAACCTCCATTACTTCTTCCTCTTCATTACTCTCAGTAGATTCGATTACGGTTTCCTCAACCTCTTCTTCATCTTCAACTATTTCAATAATTTCTGGAGCAGCTGGTGGTGGTGGTGGTGGTGGAGTTTTAATTTGTTCAGTCATTGGAACTTCCTCGTCCAAATCATCATCAACGTTCATCGAGATATCATATTCAGGGCCATCTTCATAGCTTTTGTACTCAAAGGCTATAAAAGTCAACACCATTACAGCTAACAATCCTATAACAAAGTAAAGTCCACTATTTGTACCGATATCTGCTTTCGGATTCTTTTTAAGTTCCATATTATCAAGTTTTAATGTTTGCTAATTTAATTAATTATATGTTACAAAAACAATTAATATTTCCATTTTAACTTCCTTTTTCCAGAAAAATAGAGTTTTGAGGCTATTGCACCGCAGAAACTACCTAAAGTATTGGCCATGGCGTCGAAGTAATCACCCATTCGATTTACTGTAAATGTATGTTGCAATATTTCCATTATTACACCAAATGCAATAGTTGCGAATACCATTATCCAAATAGCTTTTTTCATACTCATGTTGCCTTGCGAGCGTTCCCGAAGAAATAAAATACCCAATATACTCGCTACAAAATAAAAGGTGAAGTGTACCATTTTATCTAAATGAGGAATTTGAAATCTTGGGGTACTTGCGCCTTCAAAAGCATATAAGCTGGAAAATGTTACAAACACCATCCAGCTTACAAAAGCTATTGTAAAAAAATATCGTTTATCCAATAATTAAGGCCTTATAGTCTTCATCACTTAGAAGTCCGTCAACTTGAGAAGGGTCGTTCATCTTTATTTTAACCATCCAACCTTCACCGTATGGATCTGTATTTACCTTTTCTGGTTCATCTTCTAAGGTTTCATTAAAAGCAATGATCTCACCGCTTAAAGGAAGGAAAAGATCAGAAACCGTTTTAACCGCTTCTACAGAACCAAAAACTTCTTCTTGATCTAAGGTTTCATCTAATGTTTCTACTTCAACGTATACGATATCACCTAGCTCGCTTTGTGCGAAATCTGTGATTCCAACCGTAGCGACATCTTCTTCAATGCTAATCCATTCGTGGTCTTTGGTGTACTTTAATTCTGATGGTATGTTCATTCTGAGTATTATTATTTGTCAAACAAATGTAAAGGATTCCTGTAGAAACTCAAATACAAATTCAAACTCAAATGTCATTCATGGGAAGCATTCTAACTGTAGGGTTATTTCCCAGTAAGATAGACTTCGCCAAAAAGACCTCCCTTAATCCCTCCAAAAGGAGGGAAACTATTGTGCTCGCTAAAAGGAAATATAAAATGATTCCTATACATCTAGATTTCCACCTCTCCTTTAAAGAGGTCTGAATCGCCTGAGCGATTAAGGGCGAGGTCTTTTGGAACTGCTGTTCTTAAATTTTAATTAAAAAAGGGATAGTCCTCTAGGGTGGGCACTCTAATTTCCAAAATTATATCGAAGCGTAAAACCTGTATTGATAGTCGTTTGAGGAAAGGCCGTTGAAACCGCAAATTGAGAAAAAGAATGATCGTAAAAGAATAAAGCATTCAAATTCTTACTTAAGGCATAGTCTGCCGTAAACTTAATTGACATCAAATTTTGGCCTGAAGTAATCTGATTGCTATCAACGTCTAGATTACGAATAATCGTTAAGTTATCTCTAAGCGTTACATCTGCTTTTAAGTTCAAATCACCTTTCAATCTTGTTTTTTCACCACCAATATTGGTTACAAAAGTCAAATCTTTGATGCGATACCCTAGACCAACGGTATATTCTTTACCATTATTCTCGGTCAGTAAATTATTATCTAAACTTAGCGACAACATACGATCACTACGTACCTCAGCCAAAACACTTATAGAGTTCTTCATTTCGAAATCTACCCGCATTAGTGGATTAAAAGCATCAGTTAACACCACATTATTTAAGATTAAGTCAGATAGTTGGTCATTATTATCACCCGTTACTATAGAAGCTCCTTCATTGATAAGCTGCTCTCTTTCTAAATTGGTTTGAAAAGAATTGATACTATACGCTGCTCTATACCCATGACTCAATGAGAAACGTTTGAACCTCTCTTTAAACCATTTCTTTTTCATCAACCCAGTATACTTAATATTCCAGTTCGGAATCGGAATATCTCTAAAAGCGTCTAAATTCACACGACTTTTATCTTGCCCTGTATATGCCGCGAAGAAAGCAGGAAGCAAAACATCTTGTTGCGTCTTTCCATATTTTTCAGGAAAACCGTCTGCATCTAATGTGCCGGGCACTTCTCCTCTGTCACTCACCAAACGATTGGCAATTTCAAGTCTGTTCTGCTTGAATTGTTCAAAATTCTTAGAATCAAATTCATCACTTTTACCAAATGCCGTACCAATCATCATGGTAGATATACTGAAGCTACCAAAGCTATTCGTCAACCCAGCTCTGCCGTCATTCCAGGCCTCAATATCAAAGCTCTCTTGACTGCTACTTGAATACTGTCGATCAGCTACCAAGTCAATGGTCAAATCTTTCATGGGTTGGGCCGTAGCCGTTATATTCAATTGCGTATTGGTTCGCTTAATATACTGCTCATTAAATTCATCAAAATTAGTAAGCCAACCCTTTCTTGCTGCTTCAAAACGAACATCTGACTGACTACCAAACACAAAACCAACTGATGGCCTTGCTGTACCGATAAAGCCAATAGACTGTGTATAGCCCGGTAAAACAGTACCACTATTTTCGTTATAATTTACATTCAATCGTTTGACCATAGTAACGATATCGATGGCGGTATTATATAATTTGCTCGTCTTTCTCGGCCCCTTATCTTCTTTTATAGGATTACCCGCCTTGTCTTTACGTACTGGGGCTGCTTTGGCTTTCGTCTTACCATCTTTTTTCTTTAATCCGACTAAATCATAGAGCTTTTGCATGGTAAACGATGCGGTTAGGTTATGTGTATTCGCATTCTGAACCGTATTTATTGAATTCACTACTAAAGGATTCTGTGGCGTTGGAGTTGGGTTTCCTACCAAGGCTACTGCTTCATTCAATGCATCTCCACCACGTTGCCAATCAAAATTACTGGTGTAGGTGTATTGCGCACTAATAAAATCTAATGCTGGTATTTTGCTAAAGGGAAGTTCATAATTGAGTTCCATTGCCTGTGCATGGCGGTTGGGTTCTCCTAAATCAAAGAAGCCATCCCATAACACTAAATCTTTATTTATGTTAGGCCTACCCCGATTATCGTACTCTTCTCCGAAATAATTTCGAACAATACTGTTATTCGAACTTGTCAAATTTAAGCGCAACGATTTGGTCAAACTATAATTAACAGCGTACTGCCAATTAAACTGGTAGTTACGTTGTTGCAATAACGGAAGCTCCAAAGCATCAACTCCTTCTTCAATTACATCTCTAAAGCGTTGTTGATTAAATTGTCTATTAATATTTGAATTTAAAGAAATTGTTGCTGGTAGTAGATTAAAATTCAAGTCTTTCAACCATTTCCAATACTTCCCATTAAACAAAGAATCTTTTTTAGCAAAAGGAGCAACTTCAAGGGGCTTAAAAGCATGATTGTAAACAAAGCCTGTATTTATATTTTGATCTCTTAGACTGGCAATCTCAAAATCTCTATGCTCAGTTTCGTTATAGGAATAGTTAAAAGTGAAGTTTTCGATATCGTAAAAATTAGCATCGGCCTCTTCACCTCGTTCCTTTCGCAACCCAATCACATTGATACTGGTGCGTTTAGTATAGTCTTCGGCTTGTTCAAGAACGCCATCTTTTCCTTCTTGTGTATCTTCTGCCTCAACCAAGTCTACTAATTTCAAATCATCATAAACAGGGTCAAATTCAGGAGTAATAATTTCTTCGGAAATACCATAGTTAAACGGAATTTGAATTCCCCATTTCTTAGGAAGCAATTGACCAACATTTACATTTGTTACTACATCATACGAAACAGCATCTTCTCTTGAGCGCTCGTTAGGCATTTGATCAATAGCTCCAAAACCAGAAGTGCTTTTAGAACCAGTTGCAGTAACGTTAGCGAAATCAGCGACATTGGCATCAATGGCTGCAATGGCTGCCCAGCCTCCATTATTATCTAAGCCTGCCAATCGCAATTCATTAAACCATACCTCACCGCGAGCAGGAAGATTATCAATATTCTTGATACCCACCATCATACTTCTGATGCTTCCTAAAGACGGATTTCCTTTGATACCAATACGGTTTCTACCCAAGGTTCTTGGGGCAAACTCATTTACAGGTATCACCTCGCCATTTTCTACTTCAAAGAAACGTACTTCTGTCAGGTCTCCACCAGTTATCCATGCGGACTTAACTTGATTCAAATCTGAAAGTAAAATCTCCATTTCGTTCACCTCAGGCCAGATATCATCTTCACTAGTAGCACCATGTGGTGTTAACTGTAAAGGCACCTCAATTTGATAATAGTTTTGTGAAAAATCGGTTCCTATTCTTAAGAAACCTACAAGTGGAGTTTCGTCATCTAAAAAGTCATTTTCATTAATTTCCTCCGCATGCAGAAACATTCTTAGTTTCTTATACTGTCGAATATCAATATTCAAACTTTTAAATACTCCTCTAGAATCTTGCGATTCTAAGTTATTCACTACTAAAGATAAAGATTGTTCATTTTGACGTATGACCGTATTATTATTGTTTAACCGCTCACGAGCAACACCCGGAGGCAATACATAATTAATAGGACTTCGGTTTTCGTTCTCTTCAATATTTACAGCATTCACATCTAAGGTGGTGCCATCATCAGTCGGATCGGTATCTATTGTATCGTCTTGTAAATTTTTAGTGTACGTACGCCAATCACCACGAACTAAATCTAAAGTCGCAAAACGCAATACAGCCGGACTATTAAACCCTGTCATGTACATTCGCATAAAACTGATAGATCTAAAATCAGTAATTCCTCCAATAGCTTCCGTAAAATCACTTAAAGGAATTTTATACTGTATCCAACGTCTATTTAAAGGGCTACCGTCAGGAACATCAGCGGCTGGCGCCGTTTCTATAACGTCAGTAACGTATGTATCATCCGTTGTTGAATTTGGTTTAATAGGAATACGATATTCGAAATAACTATTCACCGTATTCATAGTCAGATCACGATCAACATCTTCTACATCTGGCAAAGTATTTGAACCTCTATTGGTATTATCAACTTGAACAGGAGAATTACCGTCAGGGTTATTAAAATCTTTGTAACGCTCTAATATATTACCTTCTCTATTCAAATAATATTGATAATTATCTAAGGCAGGGTCATCACCAGTATTATTAGTATAAACAGCACCTTCAACACTATCCTCTAATCCATCAAAACCAATATCTTGTAAAACTCTATTATTTTCATTCGCATCGAAAGCATATACCAAAGCTTGCGTTTGCGGCACTTTACCCCAGTCAGTATCTCTCGTTAAATCATTACTTTCTACACCAGGCAAACCATTTTCATACTGCTTTCTCCCATCCTTTAAAATATCTTCTGAAATGTTTCCAAAATTCAATACTAGCTCTCCCGGAGATTTTGTAACACCATCTACATAAGGATCTAGAATCCAAAACTGTACGAACTCCACATTCGCCTGTTCAAAATTCGTACTGCTTAATGATCGCATAATACCTGCCCATTTTTCATTCGGCTGTTCGCCTTCAAAATCTGGATTGTTATTGTACGGTCCTTTTTCACCAGGAAAATAATTAATATTTAAAGTGTTTTGAACCTGTGTCTGCCCTTGTGCAACATCTTGCTGAAACAAGTTCTGAATATATACTCTTCTCGTTTCATTAGTAGAAACGTCACTATCCGAAATTTCTGGAGGTCTTTGGTTGGTATAAAAAATAGGATCAATAGTATACCATGACATTTTTGCTCTTTCAAAACCCGATTCAAGACCATCTTTACCAGCTGCGAACTCCAATGGCACACTCGCCAAACTCCACCCTAAAGAAGAACGAATATCAATCAATGCCTGAGCACCTTCAAAATCATCTATGTATGTGGTGGTTTCTCCTTGAAAATCGGCATTTTTAGGCGAATTAGGTTTCAACCAAGCAACCTCTGCACGTACCGACAAATTCGAAGGTACATCGGTATCAATATTTGGCAATTTGTTCACCATTCGAGTTAAAAATGGTACTTCTGTAGAGTAGTTTCCGTTGAAACCATAAATAGTATTGTTTACGGGTTCAACTCCAAAATTCGATTTTTGTGTTAGTGGTCGTTCGTTCAAGTTTAATAAGGTACCTCCTAATACAAAATTCTTATTGAATTGATGTTCAACATTAACCCCTGTGAAACGTCTTGTTTGTTGACCAAACACCGCATTATTTTCTACGGATATATTAATAGGTGTATTCGAAGCCTCTAAACTAGGGTCTAAAATCTGTACCGTACCTGCCTGATAATTTACCGTATAATCAATACCTTCTTGCAGTTGACGACCACCTGCTGTAACCCGTACCGATCCTCTAGGCACATTAAAAGCACCAATAGGAATACCGTTGCTTCCTTCTGATTTATACCGCCCTTTTAATAGGAATTTATTTTTCTCCGGATTCTGTAACGAAGCTGATTTAGTTAGTTCATACATATCGCGAAATACATATTTCTTCTGATTATTGTTATAGGATGTCTCATCGTTATAATCACCACCGCTATCTAACTCCTCAAATAAATACTCTCCAAAAGGTTCTGTTTTCGTAAATATGATAAGTCCGTTTTGCGTATTTACCGTCAAACCAGGAACAAAATCAAAGAAGCCATCTCCCCCAGGCTGTACATCATTGTAAGCATTGAGTCGATCTAGATTGAAAACATCTAAAAGTATGCGCTCTTGCAAGCCATCAGGCCAACCCGAACCAGCTCCCTCTTCAACAGGTGTAATATAGTTTCGTGGGGTAGGATCAGAATATAAAATATTCAATTTAAAATCTTCTTCACTCAAACGAAAAGCGCCGGTGGCGTAGATGTTTTTCATCATTAAATCCCAAATCGGATCGGTGATTTTGGTCACATTACTTTTCAACAACTTTAAGATTAAGGTATTATTTTCAATGATAGGTGTAGCGGTTCCAAAGCCAGCAATACTAGTAGCATCAACGCCCCCGTTAGCAAATTCACCGACCTGAAATACTTCACCGTTAACAGTATATTGAAAGGCCACCCCTAAAACCTCATCATTACTTAATCTTTGGTTTAATGAAATATAACCCAATTGTGAATTATAATCGTAATCTCTATTGGGGTCTAATTTTCTTGCGTTTTCTAAAATGGCATAATCAGCACCTTGATCTATCTGAAACCCTGGCACATTAAATCCACTTTCTACGGTTGCGATATCTCGAATCGATTGCGTTAAGGCCCCTGTACCAATTTGACTAGGGTCAAAATCATTGGCATCATTGCGAGGAAACAGATTGCTCGGGTTTGGAAAAAATCCAATAGGCGGTGTTCCTTTTTGGCCTAGACTTGTATTGTCAGGATTAGATTCCCCTAAATCTTGAATCGCAACTACATTACGAACATTTAATGTCTGTTGACTTCTGTTGGTCACCCACACTTCTATACGCGTTATCTGCACTTGACTTCTTATGTACGGGTAGTTCTCAAGCGCGGTGTCGTAGTTATCTCTAAAATACTGAGATAAAAAAAAGTGTCTATCCTCATCGTAATCCAAAGCGGTAATATTGAACTCACTTAGTGTACCTCCACCCTGAGCAACCACCGTATTATTTTGTGATTTTTGCTCTGAGAATACTGCGGTTACCTTCGTTTTACCGAATTGCAATTGTGTTTTAACACCAAATAGACTCTGAGCCCCTTGAATCAAAGAACTATTCAATGGCATACTCACATTACCCGCTTCAATACTTTGAAGAATATCGTCTTCGCTTGGGGTATAGTCCAATTTGAAGATATTTTGAAAATCAAAGGTCGCCTCCGTATCATAATTAAAATTAACAGCAAGACGTTCACCTACATTACCCAATAAACTTAAACTAATACGCTGATCGAAATCGAAAGAAAGGTTTGTTCGGTTTCTTGGTGATAAAGAAGGGTTGTCATTTTTTTGCCAAATAACACCCAAATCCATGGCGACCGAACCTTGCGGTATTACCTCTATGCCTCCTTCACCAAAAACAGATTTGAAAAATTTATTGTCCTTATAAAAAATAGGCAACAGGTTCTTCTTACCATCCTCAGAGCCTTCTTTTTTACCAGAAACCGCATCTGACTTTTCTTTAAAGTAGTCTTTCATACTCTCTTGGCGTACTAATTCATAGTACTGATCAGGAGTAAGTATAAT
>RCNE010002327.1_pt1 | contig 10225 bp, 4 predicted proteins | sample 2041361 | NCBI WGS metagenome assembly RCNE01 (sample SAMN09708229, study PRJNA481090) | Marine sediment metagenome, whole genome shotgun sequencing project. | reverse complement strand
AGGAAGTCAGATCTATCAAATGCGTCACAAATGGTGGAATACATTCCGGTTTTAGGGGGGCAAATCGATAAAAGACGACCTTCGTCTGTTTTGAGGCTCAGTTGTCGATATGGGATCTGCCCGTGTACTAGCTGGTTGAACAAGTAATGATTGCGAGTCTGGATGATCCGTGAGGCATGAGCAGTTGAAGCGTGTGCTTCAGAAGCACACTCCTTGAAGCGCGAGAACGCGAATCTGGATTCGAGAATCAGGTGTTGGGCAACCTGAGTTTAGGACAGGATCGAGACCAGGATTATGGACAAAGACAGGACGTTCACTCGCAGGGTAATTAGGCGTACCACAATTCGGATTCGAATTAAGACCACTCGTAGTGCAAGAACTGCAGCTGGCCCCTTTCGGACAGTATTATGGTTTGCTTATTGCGGGGATTTGTCCTATTAAACAGCACTTTCCGCCGAAAAAGCACACAGTACGGAGCGCCTACCGCTGACGCTCCGAAGAAGGAGAATAGGTCGAAAAAGGAGTCAGGAAATTTCGATTTGAAACTTTGCATAGCTGCGAAGAGTGTGGCACACACGATTGGGACCCAAAGGGGTCGCTTCTAGTTATCGGTGTCGCCGAGCAATTTTGTCCAGGAGCCAGCAAATGCCCAACGAAAAGAAAACAGATAACCCCGGTGTATTTATGAGCATCAAATTGAATGATGGTTCACCGTTCAGAAGGATGCTTACGCTGGTATTTGCAGCGCTGCTCATCGGACTACTGGCCCCTTCGTCCGCTTCTGCCCAGTACTTCGGACGGAATAAGGTTCAGTACGATCAGTTTGAGTTCAATCAGTTCGAAACTGAGCATTTCGAATTTTATCTCTACGACGAAGAAGAGGTAGCTGTAAAAGACGCTGCTCGAATGGCAGAGCGCTGGTACAAGCGACATTCGCGGACATTCCTCCGCGAGTTCAAAGAGCGCAAACCGATCATCTTCTATGCAAACGACGCGGATTTTCAGCAGACAAACGCGATCAGCGGTACTCTGGGACAAGGCACCGGCGGTGTGACCGAATCGCTGAAGGAACGCGTAATCATGCCACTAACCGGCCTGTATAAAGAGACGGATCATGTGCTGGGTCACGAACTCGTCCACTCCTTTCAGTACGACATTGGGCTGGCAAAAGAAGATACCAACCGGTTTGCCCTCGGCATGATGCCGCTGTGGCTCATCGAAGGAACGGCCGAGTACCTTTCAGTTGGACGAAACGACTCGCACACAGCCATGTGGCTTCGCGATGCAGCAATTCGCGATGACCTTCCAACGATCAAGCAACTCAACGACGGCTATAAGTATTTTCCGTACCGGTATGGTCAGGCGTACATGGCCTACATCGGTGGCAAGTACGGCGACGCCGCTGTTGCAAACATCTACAAATTAGGGGGACGGATCGGCATCGATTCCGCGTTCGTTTACACGCTCGGTATCAAGCCGGATTCCCTTTCAAAAGAGTGGATTGCTGCTGTCAAAGAAGCCTACTTGCCACTAGTTGAAGGAAAGACGCCAGCTGACTCAGCAGGACGCAAGATCGTTTCTCCCGAGACAGCGGGCGACATGAACATTGCGCCAGCGATCAGCCCGGATGGAAAATGGATCGCCTTCCTGTCTGAGAAAGACCTCTTCAATATCAATCTCTTTATTGCGGATGCCGAGACGGGCAAGGTTGTTCGAAGTCTAAAAGGAACCGGCTCCGACCCGCACTTTGACGCAATCCGTTTCATCAACTCGTCGGGTTCGTGGTCACCCGATGGGCGTCAGTTTGCCTTCATCACTTTTGTACAGGGCGACAACGAGCTTGCACTACTCGACTGGAACACAGGCGAGATTGAACGTCGCATCGCGATTGACGGCGTCAGTGCTTTGTCCAACCCTGCCTGGTCTCCTGATGGAAACCAGATTGCATTCTCTGGAATGGATGGTGGGATCAGCGACCTTTACGTCTTTAACATCGAATCGGGCAGCGTCAAACAACTGACAAACGATCGCTACGGCGACCTACAGCCTGCATGGTCACCAGATAGTAAAACGCTCGCATTCCTCTCGGATCGTGGACCGGATGGTACCAACTTCGAAACGATGGATTATGCAAACGTGCGCCTCAGCTTTATGGACATTGAGTCGGGTGACATTCGCACGATTGTCCCGTTTGAAGACGCCATACATGCCAACCCCCAATTTTCGCCAGACGGGCGAAGTGTCTACTTCACTGCCGACCCCGACGGCTTCAAAGACATTTACCGGTATTCGCTCGACAACGAGCAGACGTATCGCGTTACCAACGTCCAGACAGGCATCAGCGGCATCACGAGCCTGAGCCCCGCGCTTTCAGTCGCCGGACAAAGCGGGCGATTGGCTTATTCGGTCTTCCAGAACAACAGCTACACGATCTTCTCAATGGAAGCCAGTGAAGCCCAAGGTGTTCTAATAGACGATACCGGTTTGTTCGCCAGTGGCGCTGGTGTACTGCCGCCTAAGCAAGCATTAACTGCAGGCCTGGTTTCCAACTATCTCGACGATCCGCTGTCTGGCTTGCCGGACCCTGAGGACTATGAGGTCAGGGAATACAGCGCTCGCCTGCGTTTGGATTACGTTGCGCCCCCGTCGGTTGGCGTGTCCGTTGGCGGTCCGTTTGGGACAGGCGTTGGTGGCGGAATCGGATTGTTCTTCAGCGACATGCTCGGGAATCACAATCTTACCGTTGTCGCTCAGGCAAACGGCACCTTCAAGGATATTGGTGCCCAGGTTCAGTACTTGAATCAGAAGAATCGGTTTAACTACGGCGGAAGCGTCGGTCACGTACCGTATCTGCTTGGCGGTTCGTACGGGACCTATGATGGGCAGACCACGCGCATTGTTCTGGAGCGTCGCCGGATTTTCATCGACAGCGCAGATCTCCGCGGTTCTTATCCGTTCTCGACAACACGACGGCTGGACATCCAGGGTGGATTTGTCCGCTACGGATTCGATTTCGAAACGGAAACAATTACGCAATCAAACGTCCCTCCGTTTGAGTTTTCCCGCGTGAAGGAAAGCGTTGACTCGCCGGATCCGTTCTACTTCTTCAGTGGTGGCGCTTCGTTTGTCGGAGACTACTCCAACTTCGGATTTACTTCGCCAATTCAAGGTGGTCGTTATCGGATTCAGGCAACGCCGTTTATCGGATCACAGACGTTCGTCCGCGGTGTACTGGACTATCGTCGCTACAAGTTTGTAAAGCCGATTACGTTTGCAATCCGCGGAACGCATGTAGGCAACTATTTTGCAACGATTGATCCGTCTGATCCGAACTCGGCTTTGTTTACGAGTGAGTACCTCGGCTATGGCAATCGGCTTACGTTCCTCCGCGGATACAGCTTCTATTCGATAGACGCGGCAACAGAGTGTCCAGCGGTAGGAGAATGTTTACTGGCCGAAAATCTTGAAGGTAGTCGGGCGGCGATCGCGAGTGCTGAAGTACGGATTCCATTGTTCGGCAACGAAACGATCGGGTTGATCAACTTCCCATATCTGCCCACAGAGATCTCTCTCTTTGCGGATGCTGGGCTCACATGGAATAGCGGCGAAACGCCAAAGCTCAAATTCACCAAGGAAGCTACCCTTGAAAAAACGCCACTCGTAAGTGCCGGTATTTCGGGTCGCTTTAATCTGTTTGGATACATGATAATGGAAGTATTCTACGTGTATCCATTCCAGCGTCCGGAGAAGGGCGCGCACTTCGGGATTCAACTCGTCCCCGGCTGGTAGAATCGACAATCGAGGAGGGATGGAGGAGAAACGTAGATCGTAATCCGTTTCTCCTCCATCCCTCCTTTAATCGACCTCTTCCATATTTTCCCCTCCCGCGGTCCGTCGGTTACCCTGTTCCGCAAATTCGCTATCTTGGTGAACTGCCTTGACCGACACTTTTCGTACCGCGCGTGTACAACCTCGTACGGCCATTTCTCTTTTCGCTTGACCCGGAGTTGGCTCACAACATCGGATTGACTGTGGCCCGGCTCACGCCGACCAAAGTCAGTGAGTCGCTGCATCAGTACACTAATGCAGCGCTATCCCAATATTTATGGGGTGTTGACTTCCCCAATCCGATTGGCCTTGCCGCCGGACTCGACAAAAACGGGATGGCCATTCCATTCTGGGCCAGTATCGGATTTGGCTTTGTAGAAGTTGGATCGATCAGTGCCCGTCCGTGGACAGGGAATCCGAAACCTCGAATGTTCAGGCTTGCCGAAGACAAAGCCATCATTAATCGGATGGGCTTGAACAATCAGGGAGCTGATCGAGTGGCTGCTCGACTTGCAAAACTTGCAAAAGGCCTTCCACCTCTCGGGATTAACATTGTCAAAACTCCTGACCCGGCAATAATGGATGAGGCGGCGATCGAAGACTTCTGCACCTCCCTGACAACGCTGGTTCGGCTTGCAAACTATGTAACCCTGAACATTTCCTGCCCCAATACGAGCGAGGGCAAAACGTTCGAAGATCCAGTTTCGCTGGATCGGCTACTCGAAGCCGTCATCGCTGTTCGAGCTGAAAAGAGTAGAAACGTTCCGGTTCTTATTAAGCTATCTCCCCCGATGTTTGAGCGACTTCGCTTTGACAGCCAGCTCGATGAGATTATCAGCGTAGCACTTGACCGGGGAGTTGACGGATTCGTGGCGTGTAACACCTCGAATCATAGAGATGGACTCCAGACCGACGACGAAACGCTTCAGACGATTGGGAACGGTGGTCTCAGCGGTGCACCAATACGCGATCGGTCAACACGATTGGTTCGATATATCTATGAAAAATCAGACGGCGCGGTACCAATCATTGGTGTAGGCGGCATTTCGACCGCTGACGATGCATACGCCAAGATTCTCGCCGGTGCATCCCTCCTGCAACTCTACACCGGCCTGGTGTACGAAGGCCCCAGCGTTGTCAAGAAAATAAAGTCTGGACTGGCCCAACTGTTGCTTCTGGATGGATTCCAGAACATCAAGCAGGCCGTTGGAGCGCAGCATAAGATGTCCACAACGGGCCGCCGAAAAGAAGCAGAGCGAGTGATCGCATTGTCTGCGTAGGGGCAGGCGAATCAATCTCGTCCGCCGACCGGGTAGCCGTAATCGTGTTGCAATTTGAAGCAAGCATTGGTTTTCGACGTCACGGAGGAAAAAATTCTTACTTTCAGAGCCATAACCAACACGGAATGGTCCTATGGCGGCAATCGTCGATTTTACCACCCTGCCCCAACTCTTTAACAATCTCGTTGCGCGCAATCGAGGCCGCAGCGTCGCAGCCGTACAATTCAAGGACAAGAAAACGAAGGAGTGGATCCCGATCACTTGGGACGAACTCGAAACCCGCGTCCAGAGTCTCGCCGGGTACCTCCACTCTAAAGGTGTCCGCAAGGGAGATCGCATCGCGATCCTGTCTGAAAACCGACCGGAATGGATCATCATCGACCTGGCAACACATCTACTCGGGGCGGTTAATGTTTCTCTGTACACGTCGCTGCCAGCCTCACAGGTTGAGTACATAATCAAAGACTCCGGTTCGAAGTTGTTCTTTGTGTCTGCGAAGATCCAGCAACGAAAAGCTGTCGAGATATTTGACAACTGTCCAGATCTTGAGCACATCGTGACGATGACCGACCTGGAACCCGATGATCCGATCTACCTCTCACATTTTGCCACTGCCGAAACGGAAGGAGCTACATATTGGGCGGCACATTCGGATGAATTGAAGCGGAGCAGTGATGCGGTTTCTCCTGACGACATTGCGGCATTGATTTACACGTCCGGCACAACAGGCACGCCGAAAGGTGTTATGCTGACGCACGCCAACTTCAGCTCCAACGCAAAATCCGCCCTCGGTTTGGTTCCGTTTCATGAAGGTGACCATCACCTCTCCTTCCTGCCTCTATGCCATTCGTTTGAACGCACTGCCGGTTATACAGCTGTGTTGGCAGCGGGTGGCAGAATCTCGTATGCAGAAAGTGTCGACACGGTAAGTCGAAATTTACTCGAGCTCAGTCCAACGGTAATGATTTCTGTTCCGCGACTTTTCGAGAAAATCTATAACGCAATCCTGAAGACCGCCCAGGAAGGCTCAGCTCTGAAGCAACGCATCTTTGAGTGGTCTGTGACCAGTGGAAAACTCTACGCAACAAAATCGCGCGACGGCGGAACTCCGGGCCCACTGCTGACTTTGCGCAACACAATTGCACAACGAGCCGTCTTCAACAAGCTTCATGACAAACTCGGTGGGCAACTGCGATTTGCCGTTTCGGGGGGAGCCGCGCTACCGAAAGAAATCGGAGAGTTTTTCGAAGCGGCGGGCGTGTTGTTGATTGAGGGATATGGATTGACCGAAACGTCACCGGTGATCTCCGTGAACCCTCAAGAAAAGCCGCGATACGGAACGGTTGGCCACGTCATTCCGGGTGTACGGGTAGGTATACAGCGACTCACTGACCTGAAGCTTGTCGCCGAGATTGACGGCAGCGACCCAAACTCCGGGCTGACGTCTGAAGAAGGGGAAATAATCACCCGCGGGCCCCACATCATGAAAGGGTACTGGCGAAATGAAGAAGATACCCGGCAGGCAATCGATGCGGATGGTTGGTACCACACTGGTGATGTTGGCCGATTTGTTGACGGCTACCTCCAAATAACGGATCGCATCAAACACATGATTGTGTCGAAGGGAGGCAAGAATATTTATCCCGGACCAATCGAAGACAAATTGAAATCGATTCCATGGATCGACCAGCTACTGGTTGTTGGCGAAGGCAGAGAATTCTTGACTGCTCTGGTTGTACCAGACATGGAGGCACTTTCTATTTGGGCAAAATCAAACGGAGTGTCAAGCGCCACACGGTCAGGGCTTGTCGAAGAGGACGCGATATTAAAACTGTTCAAAGACGAGTTTAAGTCGTATTCGCGAAAAGCAGCCTCGCACGAGAAAATTCGAGACTTCCGGATTATTCCGGAGGAGTTTACGGTCGAAAACAAGATGCTTACGCCAACATTAAAACCGCGGCGAAAAGAGATTGAAAAGATCTACGCGGATACGATCGAAACCATGTACACCTAGCGAGCCGCTATTGCTCGACAAGGCGGTAGGAGCAGATGCGCCTCGCGCATTTACATCGCTCCCCGTGAGGTCGATTGAGTACGAGCCACGTACCAAGAGTCGGAGGGATTGCTCAAAACGGATCGACTATCGTCGACATTGATGTCGCTCGCTACGCCCATTCGATCTTGTCGGCAATTGACCCTCGCGACGATGACGGCCATGGGGTACCTGCAGCCGGCCAACCGAGATAAAAAATCCCAAGGCATTTATCGTCGTCGCCGATCGACATCCATTCGTTCATTTCATTTGTGTAGAGCACCGTCGGCGAGGACCAGAAGGCGGCCATACCCATGGCGGATGCCGTCAAATGCATATTCTGAATCGCGCATGCAACCGCCTCAACTTCCTCGATTTCCGGAATTTTGCGAATTTCCTGACGTTTCATCCAAACCAGAATCGCCACTGGAGCTTTTAGGGGAAGCGTAGAAAGCTTCTTGTGCTTCGTCTCCAGAAACTGTTCCGCAGGCGTCCTTGCCCCATAGATCTCGGCGAGTTTGTCAGCCAATGTTTGACGCGACTCGCCGCGGAAGATGCGAAATCTCCACGGCTCTGTCTGGCCGTGACTTGGAGCCCAGTTTCCATTTTCGATGATCGCCAACACGTCCTCATCCGACACCGGCGTTTCACTCATGTTGCCTGGCTTAATCGTACGACGGTGACGAATGAAGAAATTCAAATCGTCTACAGATGGCAACTCTTCTGAACTAAAATCGGAATTAGATGACACGATCTCTGGCAGGCGCTTGGTTGGGTAGGCTCAAATTGTCATGCCGTTTCTATTTGGTAGGACTAACTCGTCGGTTCCTTGCGGCCATCCGCAATTTAGTCAAACAGCTATGCAAAGTCCTGCTCCGCAATACTAAGGCCTTACCCGAAAGGCACGTGCGGGCGCGACGCACTATCTATCGCGAGGTGAACCGAGAATCAACGGTTTCCTCACTAAGCGCACCTTAAACACGCGATCGCGAAGGGCATAGACTCCCGTGCAACTCTCAGGCAGCAAACCAGTCAAACACACCTCCCAAACCCAACGCAACTCGCTGTACCCACGTGCCACGTCTCGTTTTTGATCAAATTACAGTTGACCTCGGGTCGCGAGCCGTCCGGTTAATACTTGCCGGGACAATTGTTTTTGTCTTTGCTGCCTTTGGAATATCCGTAAAGGAGTCTCTGGCGCAAGCGGATTCATTGACTCGGGCAGTGAACCATGAGCCCAAGGTCGGCCTTGTATTGAGCGGTGGTTCAGCCAAAGGCCTGGCCCACATTGGTGTGCTCAAAGTTCTTGAAGAAGAAGGAATTCCGATTGATGTGATCTCCGGCACCAGTATGGGCGCGATCGTCGGCGGTTTGTATGCGATTGGTTATTCGCCCAACAAGCTCGAAGAGTTTGCGACCACGCTCGACTGGGATGCGCTGTTTACGAACAAGGGTCTCAGGCGGACTCAATTATTGGAAGTCCGCAAGGCCAATAAGGGCATTTTACTCTCGCTGCCTTTCGAAGGTCGGGAGATCAAACTGCCGAGCGGAATCCTCTCGGGTCAGAACGCGTCGATGAAACTCAGCGAATTGACGTGGCCTTACCAAACGGTTACGGATCTATCCACGCTACCTATTCCGTTTGCGTGTGTTGCAACCAATCTTCGGACTGGTGCGGCTGTTTCGCTAAAAGGCGTCCCCCTACCCGAAGCAATTCGCGCAAGCCTTTCGCTTCCCAGTATTTTTTCGCCGGTGGCGATTGACGGTGAGTTGTTTATCGATGGCGGATTGTCCAGAAATCTGCCTGCAATTGATGCAACCGAACTGGGTGCGGATTTCCTTATCGGTATCGATGTCGGTGCGCCGGTGGATAGCGTTTCGGCACAGAACCCATCCTTTATCGACGTAATGTTGTCGACGACTTTTTTTAGTGCAGAGCGAGCGGATATCGAGCAAAGAAAGCTATTGGACTTCCTGATAACGCCGGACATTAGCAAGCTATCGAGGGCTTCGTTCGAGTCAAGCAAAGAGTGGATTCGTCGTGGTGAAGAAGCCGCACGGGCAGCATTGCCAGAGCTGCGGGCAAAACTAGATTCTTTTGGTGTGCGTCGAAATGCATCCTACCGAACTTCTTATTCATTCAGTATCGAAGAGGTCCTGGTCACGAGCATCGAGATCGTCGGAGTAACAGACGAAAAGGCCCTCGACATGATCAAGAACAGGCTCAACCTCGAACTACCCGCAGTAGTCGGGCCGGAGCGTCTTCAGCAGGCCATCTCCAGAGTCCACGGTACCGCATTGTTTGAGCAGGTGGCGTACTCGGTGATCCCGATAACTAGCCCCGGCAAAGAACAGACGGCGATACTTCAGCTGATAGTCACGCCGATTGCCGTTCCAGATCAAATCGGATTTGGACTGCGCTACGATAGTATCTACAAAGCGGAGTTGTTGTTCAACCTAGCCCTAAAGAACCGGCGGCGACTCGGATCGTCTACGGAGCTGCGCGTTAGACTGGGTGAACAGTTGGAGATTGACGGAACGTATTTCACTCGTCTCGGTCCACGGTCGCGGTTCAGTGTTGGCTCGAGCGTTGGGTTTTCCAGTGCGCCAATGAACGTTTTCATTCCCGGGGCTTACGGCGAACGCCTGGGAATTGACAGAAATATTCCAGTTTTCTCACTTCGGTTGAAAAGCTACCGCGGACGAATTTTTATCGGATTCTCTTCGTCGGAATCAGTCCTGGCCGGATTTTACGGCAACGCCGCTCACAATCGAATACGACAAATCGTCGCCGGGCCGGCACCTGAAACGGCCGATTCACTACAATCGCTTCCAATCGGACGCGTATCTGACTCGCAACAGGAACACGTTGCCGCTGGTGTGCTTTGGAACATCGATTCCGTTGATCAAATTGACTTCCCTTCGAAAGGTGTTCGGATTGTAGCGGAGGCGGAAGTAGGCTTGTCCAACTCGGTGCCTCAAATTTCGCTCGTCGAACAAACCGAGCGAGACCGATTTGATGTCGGGTTTTATCGCCGCATTTTTGTTGATGCCGAATGGTTCGTCCCCCTGGCATCTCAAGTCT
>RCNE010002326.1_pt1 | contig 10226 bp, 9 predicted proteins | sample 2041361 | NCBI WGS metagenome assembly RCNE01 (sample SAMN09708229, study PRJNA481090) | Marine sediment metagenome, whole genome shotgun sequencing project. | reverse complement strand
GCTGTTTTGGCTTTACCGCCATATGTTGTAAGCAGCTCTTCAAAATAATCCGACAGAGCTCGGTCATTGGTCAGCAATTGAGCTTCCTTGGTGGCGAGCTGATGATCTTTAATGAAGCGTTCTTCACGTGCCATAGGCAGTTCCGGCAGGCTGTCCAGTAATTCCTGGATCTTTTCTTCATCAAGAGTGCTAGTACTATCCCAGTATTTATCTTGCATTATTTTTAATTCCGTTTTCTTCATGCGTAAATATTTGAAAGCTTAGCGCGGAGTGCGATTCTGGCACGATGTAGGTAAACTTTTACTTTTTCTATTTTATATCCGGTTATATCAGCAATTTCTTGATAAGTATATCCTTCGATTTCACGCAGATGAACGATCTGCTGTTGAGTCTCTGGTAATGCTTCGATTGCTTGTTTTATAAGGGACATGGTATCATTACTTTGTAAAGATCTGTAAGGTGTCATATCTTGATCTGCGAGATCATAATGGTCCTCAACTCGATCCATTGGTTTTTTCTTTCTTCTTAGTTTATCCAGACTCAGATTTCGAGTCACGGTCATACACCAAGCTTCGAGGTTCTCTATAGCCGACAACTCACCTTTCTTTTTCCATACTTTTATCAAGACTTCTTGCACTACATCTTCAGCTACCATCGTATCCTTGACGATACGGAGTGAATAGCGGTACAATTTGTCCTTTATGGGTATGATTCGTTCGATCAATGCGTTGTTTGTATATACTACATCTAAAAGACGTTTATACTTTTAGATTTGTTACACGAATTGGATAAGATTGAAAATTAAAGTTTTAGATAGGTTGGTTGCCAAGGGTTTTGCAGGCCCGGCATTACTTGCATTCTTCGTAGTGGAGTTTGTTCTGATAATGCAATTCATGTGGCGAGTGATAGATGATATTTTAGGTAAGGGATATGAGATCACTGATTATCTAGAGCTTTTGTCTTACTTCTTCATGGTATTAATCCCGATGTCATTGCCGCTTACTGTGTTGTTAGCAAGTGTTATGGTCTATGGAGATATGGCTGAGAAATACGAATTGGGAAGTATCAAGTCATCTGGCGTCTCACTTTTAAGAATGTTGATGCCAGGTCTCGCTATCGCTATGTTAATAGCACTCTTTTCAGTTTATTCTTCTAATACCTTGAAACCTCAATCATATAAGGGATATATGAAGAAGTATCGAGCGATGAAGACTAACAAACTGACCTTTGTTTTCGACGAGAAGGTCTTTAATACTGATTTCAAGAATTATACAATACGAATTGAGGAGAAAGAGGAAGATGGCCGCAGTATCAAAGGAGCACTCATCTATGACCAATCAGACGTAGATAAGAGCGTAGTTAATGTAATTCGAGCGAAAAGTGGAGAGATGTATACTTCTGATGATGCGAAGTATCTCATTATGGATTTGAGAGATGGATATCACCACAAGGAATTAAGAGCAAACGCTGCAAGCAATGCCCGAAAGAGCTTTAAACAACAGGGGAGACCTGTACTGCGAAACAATTTTACATTTATGCGTAAGATCTTCGACTTAGAAGCTCTAATGGATTTAAGTATGACCACCAGTAGCTATAAGGCCTACGAAACCCTCAATTCTGCTGAGCTTATGCAAGTGATTGATTCTCTTGATATTCAGATTTTAAAAAAGGCTGATGAGAATCTATATCCTTATGAGTTGTTTGAATCGGACGTAAAAGATTCTGTCGAAATCCCCACAGATATTCCCATAGGCAGTATGTCTATACCTGACAGGCCTAAAAGAGTAATGGCAAAGACTAAAGTCTTGGTCAAAAATAAGAAAGAATTCGTCTCTGACAAGTTCACCTTTCAACCTGAAAGAATGAATGGCGAGATCACCACGTTAATAGAAGCAGTCGAAATAAAAATGGAGAAACAATATTTCATAGACCGTAAAAAATACATTGAATCGCGTCGATCCAAGAACAGAAGTAGCATCCTTGAATATCGGAATATTGTAAGAACTAAACAGGTCCATAAATATGCACTCTATAAGATCTACTCCTGGGCGATGGTTTGTATCATATTCTTATTTGTCGGTGCCCCAGCTGGCGCGTTGGTCCGAAAGGGAGGATTTGGGTATCCGATGCTGATAGCGATAGGATTCTATTTGGCTTTTGTAATGTCAACTATCATAGGAGAAAAACTAACGCGTAATGGCAGCTTGCAAGGATGGGAGGGAGCATGGCTTCCTTGTATTATTTTGGTTCCTTTTGCAATATTTCTAACCTGGATGGCCCTCAATGACAAACAACTTTCTTTTAGCATTCCGGATGGTAAAGCTCTATGGGCGAGATTACTGTCGACCGTCGAGCCGTTATACCGTCGACCGCCTAACCGTTAAACTTGTTATACCGTTAAACTGTCGACCGTCTAACCGACATATTGCGAAAGATACCCTTCCAATTCTTCCGTTATTTCGAGACTTGGATCATGACGAACAGCTTGCCATCCTGCAGCCTTTGCCCCATCAATATTCGCCTGACTATCATCAATAAATACTGCCTCCTCAGGCGCTACTTCAAGTTGATTAATCACATAATTAAAGATGTCCGAATTGGGCTTCCTCATTTTAATCTTATGAGAGTAAAAAACATGATCGAAGTATATCTCTTCAAACCCTACTATTCCGTCTCTCCTTCTTAGTAAGGATCTGACCCACTCTATATGTGTATGATTTGTATTGCTCAAGAGCGTAACTGTATACTTCTTTCGCAATTCTAAGATCCAGTCCAATCGTCTTTTAGGCAAGTCAAGGAGCATCGCATTCCATGCATCCAGCAGATCTCTTTCAGTAGGAATCTTTTCTTTCTGTCGCTGTAATCGATGTATAAAACTCGCCTCACCAAATGATCCTATCTCATAAGCATCCAGAATACTCTGAATTTTGGGAGGAAGGGGAGCCGTTGGTTCACTATCAAATATCTCACGCAAAGCATTGAAGCTCAACTCTGGATTCAGATCTACGAGAATACCTCCGAAATCAAATATAATATGCTTATGCTTGATCAAGTATTATTCTTTAAGCCCAGGACTACGCTCCAGAAACTCGTTGTATAGCAAAGTATGACGACTTTCTATAGGAACATTCCACCCATTTATGAATAAGTGACTCAAGCGAGTCTTCATTTCGAATGGATCGCCATCTGAGACAAATAGATTTGCCACTTTACCTTCTTCTATGCTTCCATATTTGTCATCAACACCCATCATTATAGCAGGATTGATGGTAATTGCTTTTAAGGCCTCTTCTATTCCCATTCCATAAGTCGCCGCAAATCCGGCATTGAATGGTAGGTTTCTTACATTCTCTGAATCATCCGTTCTCAAGGCTACCAAAACGCCTGCTTTCTGTAAGATGCTTGGTGCCCTATAGGATATATCATAATGATCTGATGCTCGACTTGGGATACTTAGTACAGGTCCTATTATAACAGGAAGGCCAGCTTTTGCTATTTCATCTGCTACTTTGTAACCTTCACTAACGCCTACAAGAATTGCCTTAATCCCTACTTTTTCTATCCATTTGATTGCTTCAAGGATATCTTCCTTCTTATTGACATTAACGAGTAGTGGAGCTTCCTTGTGATAAGTAGGAAGTAAAGCTGCCATCTCAGGCTGATAAGTTCCTATTGATGATTTGGAGGCATTGGCAGCGGAGTCTATCCTATGATATAAAGCAAGTTCTTCCCAAATTTCAGTCACTTTTTTTAATGACTTCTCTCTATCTTTCTTGATGTCCTCCTCACTTCTTTTATCTCGTCTTCCTTTTTTACCAGATGAAGGAAAATTGAATACAACTCCTTGGAAGCCCGCACTCATTTGCTTGGGCGTATATCCATGGAGATTGATCAATCCTGCAGTTCCTGGAAATATGCCTCCCGTCGGAACTGCCAACGCCGAAGTAACTCCATTTACTCGTGTTACAGGAATCGCAACTGCATTGGGATTAACCGCAGTTAGGGCGTTCATTTGAGGTATTATACTCCCTATCTCGTCAAAATCATTGGTAAGAGAAACAGATGATACTTCAGACATTCCCAGTTTTGTTCCAGCATCGATAAATCCTGGATAGATGTGTTTTCCTTCACAGTTGACAACCGTGGCATCGCTTGTTATATTACTACCTACAGCTTTTATCTTACCATCAGCGATAAGCACATCTGTATTAGAAAGTGTGCCTTTGGTTATAGTATGCACTGTTGCATTCTTCAAAAGAACATCACCATAGGTAGATTTTGCGATTTGTTGCCCTTGAAGTGTAAGAGCTGAGAAGATCAAAAACAAGAGCGCTATTATGAATTTTTGCATAGTCTATTACTTTTTAGTGGTTGAGAAATACTCAAATACATCTTGCATACATCGATCGGCTTCATGCTCCTTTGTTGATTCTATAAAAGCCGAAATATCTTCTTCTGGATCAACCTCTATTCTCATATCTGATACATTTTTCTCAATGTCAAATCTTACAACGCCATCAACGATTGTTTTTTGAGGGACAGCGTAAATAGAAAGCGGGTGATTATTGAATATCGCAATATCAGCCTCCTTTCCTACTTCGATAGATCCAACCCGATCCCCTATACCAAGCTGAATCGCTGGATGGAGTGTGATCAGTTTTAGCGCTTCTTCATCAGTAAGGTCACCATAGCGTTGCGTTTTAGCAGCTTCATGATATAAGTGTCGAATCAACTCTCCAGAATCTGAATTGATGGAAGTAATGACACCATTCCGTGTTAGAATCGTCGCATTGTACGCTGTGGAATAATACACTTCAAATTTATATGCCCACCAATCCGCAAATACTGATGCTTGGGCACCATAAGCAGCAAGTTCAGGAGCTACTTTGAATCCTTCGTTGACATGTTGGAAACAGATCTTATCGACTCCATAATCTTCAAGCACATTAATAAGCATTAGAATTTCATCCGCCCGATATGAATGACAGTGGATAATGATTTCTCCTTTCAGAATATCCGCCATCGTTTCCATCTTCAGATCATACTTAGGGGGAGCAAGTGTACTGTTCGGAGCTTTATTGTAGGCCTCCCACACTTTCATATAATCTTGTGCTTTTGCAAATGCCTCACGAAATATCTGCTCTACTCCCATCCTTGTCCGGGGTCCCGTCTTGTAGCGCTCGCCATGGACTCTCATTGGATTTTCTCCAAGAGCGAATTTGATCGTTCTGGGAGCATCTTCCATTTTCATATCATCTGGATCGCTTACTCCCCATCTATGTTTTATGGTTTCGCATTGACCTCCTATAGCATTGGCACTGCCATGCATAGCATGTGAGGTCGTTACACCGCCTGCGAGTGCTCGATATATGCTTATCGCAAATGGATTGATTACATCCCCTACAAATACATTCGAAGTATTAGGATCAGTTGCCTCGTTAACAACATCAATTCCGATATGAGAATGCGCATCAATAATCCCAGGCATTACGTATTGACCAGTAGCATCAATGATTTCAACTCCGGATGCCGAGAGATTTTTTCCTATCTGTGCGATTTCCCCATTTCTCACAAGCACATCTGTTTCTTCTTTCACACCATCGGTGATGGTAATGACAGTTGCATTCTTTATAAGTAAATCGCCTACTTCTTGTCCAAATGCAATTATCTGAGATAGCAAGAGAAACGAAAAGCTGAGTAGTATATTTTGGATTTTAATCATGATCTTAGTTTTTGATAGATGTTCAAAGATTTATTCAGGACTCCCATCTTTTTGTCCAGTAATTGGAAAATTCCCAAACTCTCCTACATCGACACTTCCTTCGAATGCGTCTCCATCGAATGTAATTTCTATTTCAAGGTTCACATCAGATCCTTCTACATTGATATCTACCGAATAACTCAGAGAATTGCCGTCCATCGTCTGATCTGTAAGTTCATAAGACTCACCAGGAGTTGTACTATTCGTCATACTTAGGTTGTAGGCATCTTCTACTTTTGTGAAATCTATAGTGCCACTTGGTTCTATGCCTGGAACATCAATTTTATAAGACCACTTACCTTCGATGTTGATAGATTTTCCACTGGTCTTCTTGGACTTCTTTTTGGTATCCATTTTATGGAGGATACCATCTACCATTACCATTGTTATCATCGCCTCTTTTTCGAATATGGGTTTTTTGGATATAACGAGATTTGCTATTTTCCCTTTTTCCAGAGTTCCTGCTATATTATCAATACTTAGGAGTTTCGCAGGGAAGGTGGTCAAATGAGCGAGTGCTTTTTGCTCAGACATACCATTCTCTATTAGTCGTCGGATATTTGGAAAGACATCTTTCGATTTTACTTCTATTAGAGAAAAGCCAACAGTCAGTCCAGCTTCTGATATTGTTGTTCCGGATACTTCATATTTGGTAATGGCTTTTTGCTTTCGCTCCATAAGAAGCGCTTTATCATCTTTTTTAGCCATTTCATCTTTGGTAGTATCCTTCTTCATCACTTTAGGTAAGTCCAAAGAAATGAGCATTTTGACTCCTTGATTCTTTGCCTTCTGTATACTCATCTCTCCGCGTTTGGCTTCTACTATTACTTCAGTGAATCCAAGTTCTTTCTGAAGCTGAAGCGCCCGTTGTATATCCACATGTTCTTCTGCGTGGAAGAAGACAGACTGCTTGCCCTCAGTAAGCGGTATCAATGCCAAAGTGGCAGGATCTTGATTTGGTCTTTTGAGATTTCGTGCCTGTTGCTTATATCTCTTCGCGTGTTTATTTGCGAGTTCAGCATTACGATACATTTCTCTCCATGTAGCAATTACACCAATGGTAGTCGCGGGAAACATAGAGCTAGCTCCTTTGAATTGAGCATACTGACCAAAGTCTTTAGCTATAACCGCCTCATTAAATGATTTGCCATTGAGACTAATAATCGCTGTCTGTCCAGGAAGCATTTTGCCGTAAGGCATAGAATGTGATATAGTAAATCCCATCTTACGCATAGTGGTTATGGATCCATCTTTCTCATTGTAGACATCAGAACTGCTAGCTTCTGGGGTAATGCCAGCAATGTCGTTTGGTGGATATCCGGGGCGATCTATTTTAGGAGGAGAGGAAGGATCTTTTGGCTTGGCAATCCCAATATGCGATGCAGCGGCAATGAAGCCTGGATACATATACATAGAATCTGCGCGGATTATTCGAGCCATAATCGGCGCATTAATATTGGGCCCTACTTGTTGTATAATCCCATCCTTAATAAGAATGTCTTGAATTACAGGAGTGGATTCAGGAGTAGCTGTAACGAGTGCTCCTTTTATCAAATACGTTTCAGAAACTTTTGGGACATCCTGAGCGCACAATTGGATTAGAAAAAAGACAAATCCTAAACTCCAAAGACCTTTGACCATAATAGTTGGTTTTTAAATAGAAAGTATTGACGGCAAATAATATTTATTACAATCATCAAATGATTATATCGCTAAAATAATATTCTAATCCCATTCATAGAAATATTATTAAAAATTGACTTCATAAAGTCAAATGACAAGAGGAATTAATCCTTTAATTGATATATAGAAGGAATATTTCTTCCTAATTCATTGTAGTCAAGCCCATAGCCAACAACGAACTTATTCGGAATCTCAAATCCGATATAATCTAAAGGCACTTCATGCTTTAACGCATCAGGTTTAAATAATAGACTTGCTACCTTAATAGATTTGGGCTCAGAGACATAGAGCTCGCGTATAGCGGTCGATATGGTAAATCCCGTATCTATAATATCCTCTACGATAATAATATCTTGGTCTTTGACATCTGCACGGAGACCCAAAATTTTCGATATCTGCCCTGTTGAGGAGGTGCCAGAATAAGAGGAATATCTTACGAATTCAATCTGATGAGGAATAGATAGTGCCCTGACTAAATCCGCAGTAAAAATAAATGAACCACTTAGTATACATAAGATAATCGGTTGCTTCTCTGCGTAATCCTGATTTATTACTGAAGCAAGCTCCTCAATCTTAGCGGCGATATCTTCCGCTGAGATATATGGAACAAAATCCTTGTCTTGAAGAGTGATGATGGAATTCTCTGACATATTTACTTTTATGAAGTGCTTTAAAAATTGGGTTGATTGATCATAGAGATATTGTTTAGTTCTTGAATCACTTCTTAAGTCCGTATTTATCTAATAAGTATACAAGCGAAGTCATTGCAGCGCCCCCTAATTCAAGTTCTCTTTTGTGAACGGCTTCTATTCGATCTTTTGCAGTGTGATGAAAGTCGAAATATCGCTGGGAGTCAGGGCGCAGTCCTATAAGAATTCCACCTTGAGATTTTAATGGGCTTATATCCGCTCCTGAGCCTCCAGTATTGAGCTGTAGCATATATGGATTGAGTAGTGGCTCCCAAGTGGTAATCTGACGGTAGAAATTAGCAAAAACTGCCTCCTCTCCATCGCAACTGAATCCGTTAGGAGAGAATCCACCAGCATCAGATTCTATTGCAGCCATATGATATTCATTGGCATTATTTGATGCATCAGCATAAGCCAATCCACCACCAAGGCCATTCTCCTCATTCATAAAAAGCACACATCGAAGCGTACGTTTTGGTTTATAGTTTAAGGCCTTTAGACTGGCCAGCACTTGCATGCTATGCACGCATCCAGCTCCATCATCGTGGGCCCCTCCTCCTACATCCCATGAGTCGAGGTGACCCCCTACAAGGATTATTTCTTCTGGATGAGTACTTCCTTTGATTTCGGCAATAACATTATACGATGTGCGAGCCGCTTCAACCATTTGGCTATGAGTTTCTATCCTAAGTTGAACTCTTGAATCATCAGAGAGCACTTCGCTTAGATGGTTTGCGTCAATGGTGCTAATAGCAACTGCAGGAATCTTAGGAACCCCTTCTTTGTAAAGGGTAACTCCAGTATGTGGAGCATCATCGAGTTGAAGCGTTACTGATCTTACAACAGTCGCGATCGCCCCGTATTCAGCGGCAACTGCAGGTCCGTTAACACGTTGATCTCCAGCACCTCCATAAGCATGGAATGTTCTGATCTTTGTAGGGTCCATAGGGCGATTGTAGAAGACGATGTTTCCTTCTATATGCTCTCTGCCCAGGGCACGTACTTCATCGAGAGATTGAACCTCAATTATCTTTCCAGTGACTCCTTCTGAGCCAGAGCCTACAGAATTTCCTAAAGCCAATCCTCCTATCTCGAGCGGTTTTTGATCTGGATATATGATTTTTACAGACTCTGGCTTTCCTCTCTCCCAGTAAGGCACTTTGCATTCCTGGAGATATACAGTATCAGCAATGGTATTAAGTACATCATATGTGTATTGGATAGCGAGATCCGAGGCTGGACTTCCTGCTAATCGTCCACCAATATTTTCAGAGAGATGATATAGCCAATCATAACATTCCCCATCGGATAAGATCTGATCGTGAATGTCTTTTAGGAACCGAGCATCGGCATCATTTTGGCCTTTAATGGTGCCTCCAAGAAGGCTAAAAATCAATATAAAGGGGAAAAGAAGTCTGTTACGCATCATTTTTTTGTGACAATAGTAAAAAAATTAGACTACAAAAGTAACTTTCTCATCTTTGCACGTCTAATTAGAAAGCATGCTGAAGCATCTCTTCATATTCTTAGCCAACAGCGGTCGTGATAAACTGACCGATGAAGAGGTTGTAGAGGAATACTTGAAATCGCAGAACAATTACTATTTCGAGTTACTTTACAATAGATATTCGTCTAAGATATACGGGAAATGTCTCACGATACTGAAAGAACAGAATCTTGCGCAGGATGCAACACAGGATATCATGATGAAGATCTTGTTGAACCTGGCAAAATTTGGTGGGAGGTCTAAGTTCTCTACATGGGTATATTCAATTACCTATAACTTTTGTATTGATTTCGTTCGAAAGCGTAAAAAAGATAAAAGTTTTTATGTAGAAGACATCCATAAGTTTGAAGGTGTCGTGGACGAGGTAGATGATAAGGAGATACTCGAAGTTCGACTTGAAAACTTGAAAATCCCAGCTGGTTTTGATTACACAAAATTGAAGTCTATGAGCATTGAGGCCAGACAGAAGTTGACTAAAATTCAGCCTGTAACAATTTCACAAGCATCCAGAATTAGTGGAGTTTCACCGAATGATGTTTCCGTTTTATTGGTTTATTTGGGGCGCTAGATTATAATGTTCCACGTG